>Ga0137366_10004135_pt1 | contig 11334 bp, 9 predicted proteins | sample SagtaG_8_FD_104938 | JGI IMG/M metagenome (GOLD analysis project Ga0137366, IMG submission 104938) | Vadose zone soil microbial communities from Sagehorn Ranch, Mendocino, California, USA - Sage1_L_60_16 metaG | ecosystem: Environmental > Terrestrial > Soil > Vadose zone | place: USA: California... | reverse complement strand
GGCGTCATACCAGCCGATACCGAACCCGTCGCCGTTGGTCGTCTCGGCCCCCAGCTTGGAGTGCAAGCTCTGGTCAATCAGCGAATGGACCGGGGTGTAGAGCACATTTGTGAGCAAGATAGGTGAACCCGTGTACGCGAGCCAGCGACACATAAGCCATTCCCTTCGGTCGTGGGCTGGAGCGCCAAGCAGCCAGACTCCCGGACGCGCTACTCTCGCTCCGCACACCAGATTCCTCCCGAAACCGGCGTGAAGGCACAGAGCACAACGTCACACCGCACCAGGACCTTCGGACGCCAGCCGCCTGGTCGCAGGAGCGTGCCGCGTCCGGGACATCGCAGCGGCCCTCGACTCGAGATGCGCTCGGCAGCGCCGCGGTTCACTGCGTACGCGCACCTGACCTCGAGATGCTTAACAGCAACCCGATGCTGTTCATCCGCGGCGACGAAGCCGAAGAAGCATGGCGCATCATCGACCCCGTGGTGAAAGTAGGGTCAGCTGGAGATGTCCCCATGCAGGAATACCCCGTCGGCCAGGCAGTACCGGGCCCGCTGTCCTGACCCCAACGGCCACATGCCGGCCCCGCTCGCCCAGGATGGGCCAGAATAGCCGGATGGCCGTCACGGTTCTCGGGCCCTGGTTCCCGGGGCCAAACCGGCCAGGAGGCATCTGCCTGATACCCGGCGGCTCGGCAGCCTGGTTGCCGGGTGCTGCGGAGACTTACCTCTCCCAGGTCAGATGGGGTGCTGGGCCTCTTGATGCCCCGGTTCGTAGAGCGAATGCCGGTCATCGGGGTTCTTCTTGCGTCCATGCCTAAGGGTTGTAGGCCGCGAGCCGGGGGGAAGAGCCGCAGGCTGACCGGGCTGCCTACTCGTTTCTCGCGACCTCGGGGCCGGTAATGCGGCGGAGCAGCGGGATGGTCGAGGCGATAACGCCAAGGCTCACCGCGATGCCGGCGCCGGTGATGACGTAGTACGCGGCTCCTGGCGCCACGAAGGGGCCGACCTGAGCGGCCGCGTACATTGCCGAGGCGGCGAACCCGACGCCGATGGAGAGTACGGCGGTCACCAGCAACGGGACGGCACTCTCCAGCGCGACCACGCGCTGGAGCATGCCGAGCGGGGTGCCGGCCAGCCGCAGCAGGCTGAACGGGCGTTTGCGCTCGGCCAGCCCGGCCGCGACGCTCGCCGCGAGCGTGCAGCCGGCGATGGCCAGGCTGGTTAGCACGACGACGTCGGCCAGTTGCTGATACGCCAGGTCCTGCTGGGTGACGTCGGCGTGCTGCTCGCCCAGGGTGGGCGGCGGGTCGTAACCGGGGTAGGCGGTTTCGAGCACGCTCCGGGCCCGCTCGATGGCCGGGACCGTCCCGTTGGTGGCCACATTGATCGCGAGCACGGGCAGGCGGTCGAGCTGCGACGCGGATATGTCGGCGGCTGGCCAGGTGATCTCGGCCAGGGACGGAATCCCGAGCACGCCGAAGGCCGGGAAGAGGGCCGCCACCGCCCCGGCAGGACAGTGGCCGAGTGAGGGAATGCTGGCCAGCTGGGTGCATGAGACCAGGCCGGCCGGTATATCCCCGAAGCGCTCCGCGAGCCCCAGCACTGTGGCCGGGATGGTCAGCCCGCCGGCCTTGTGGACCGCGAGCATCCCGTGTCCGCCGCCGGCCGAGTGCAGCCGGTCCAGCAGCGCGGCCGACGGGGTCGGAACGGTTACCGGATGGGGATCACCGGAAAACTGGTCTACCAGGATGTTCGCTGCCGGCCCGTCGAGCGGCGCGGCGCTCTTGGCATTCTGCGTGGTGATAAGAGCGACCGCCACGGTGGTGATGAACAGGGCGAGGACCAGGCCGCTCACCGCGCGGAACCCGGCCTTCGGGTTGTCGGCGAGTCGGCGGGCCGCGATCAGCATGCCCGGCCGGCTGGTCCGCCGTGCCATTAGCCGGGCCCCGGCCAGGGTCAGCCACGGGCCGGCGGTGACCAGGCCCACCATGATCAGGACGAAGGCGGGCAGGAAAACCTGGATCTGCTCCGGGGTGGTCGGCGGGCGCCCGTGCACCACGATGAAACCGAGGATGCCGACGCCGGCCAGCAGCGGAAGCACCCGCCAGGCCCGGGGCGCCTTCGGGGTCACGCGCCGGGTCACCCCGAGCGGGGATATCCGCACCCGGCGCAGCGCGAGCTGGGACACGATGGCGGCGGCCAGCGGCACTCCGAGCGCCACTAGCAGCACGTCGGGCAGGCTGAGCGACAGGTCGCCGGGAAAGAAAGGCGCGCCAGTGAACGGGATCGACGCGAGCGGCACCCGCAGCAGGAAGAACAGGCCGAAGCCAGCGGCCATCCCCGCGACCGCGGCGACCGTGGACTCGACCGCGGCAATGAGCGAAATCTGCCGCGGGGTCGCGCCCGCCAGCCGCATCGCGGCGAACCGCTCCTCGCGGCGGGCGGCCGACAGCCTGGTCGCGGTGCCGATGAAGATGAGCAGCGGGAACAAGATCGCGACCGCCACCACCGACATGACCAAGTCGATGCTGTTCGCGTTCATGCCCTCGCCGGGCAGGCACTGGTCCTGCTGACAGCCGCTCGGCGGCGTTGTGGCGATCGCGGTCGCCCGCACGGCACCGGGTGTTCGGGCCAGCTGGCCCGCGGTGCGCCCGATGACGATGAGCAGCGAGTTCGGGGACGGCAGGGCGGCGTCGCCAATGGTGCCGATCAGGTGTCCGGCGTACCTGCCCGCCAGCTGGTCTGCGGGTGTCCTGCGCAGCAGCGCGGCCAGCGCGGGGGACGCGTAATACTGGCCCGGGCCAGGCAAGTGCCCGATGCCGGGCGGCGCGGGGGAGGTCGGCCCGGTGGCGGCCACGTCGATCCGGCCGATGAGCTGGCCGTCGAACCGGTCGGCGCGGATCAGCCACCACAGCGGATCGGCGGAGGTCTTCGCCGCGCTATCCGCTGTCGCCGCGTTACCGGTACTGAGCCACGCATAGCGGCCGTTCTGGGTATTCACCGCGTTGACGCCAGCGACGGCGATCAGCAGGAGCCCGACGCCCAGCCCGACCGAGGCCGCCAGGAGTACCAGGCGGACTACGGCCTCGCGGCCGCCGGCCAGGGTGAGGCGCAGGCCAAGACGGATCACGGGGCCGCTCCGGTCAGCGTGCTGACCTTCCCGTCACGGACAATGACCTCGCGGTCGGCGTAGGCGGCGACCCGGGCCTCGTGTGTGACCAGGACGACCGTGCTGCCTTGCTCGCGCGCGGCCTGGACGAGCAGGTTCATGACGTGCTCGCCGGTGACCGAGTCCAGGGAGCCGGTCGGCTCGTCGGCGAACAGCACTGCGGGCCGGGCGATCAGCCCCCGGGCCAGCGCGACGCGCTGGGCCTGGCCGCCAGACAGCTCACCCGACCGGCGGCCTTCCAGGCCGTCCAGGGCCAGCCGGGCGAACCACGTGCGCGCTTCGGTCAGAGCTGCTGCCCGGCGGGTTCCGGCCAGCAGCAGCGGCAGGGCGGCGTTTTCCTCGGCGGTCAGCTCGGGCACCAGTTGGCCGAACTGGAACACGAAGCCAAACTTGTCCCGCCGCAGCCCGCTGCGCTCCGTCTCCTTCAGCGTGTCCAGGCGCTGGCCGTCAAACCTGACCTCGCCCCGGTCAGGGGTCAGGATGCCGGCCAGGCAATGCAGCAGGGTCGACTTACCGGAGCCGCTCGGGCCCATGATGGCGAGGATCTCTCCTCCTTCACGCCGACGGTGGCGCCGCGCAGCGCCGGGGTCTGGCCGAACGACTTCTCGACGTCCCTGGCCTCGATGATCATCGTCTTACCTCCTGGGCGAGTGCACTCAGCCGGGCTGCGGTGTGGTCGATCCAGCGCAGGTCCGCTTCCAGGTGGTACAGCCCATGGTCGGCGAGCAGGGTGTCGACCATGTTGCCGTGCTGTTTGAGCTCGGTGAGCTCGCGCATCCGCTGCAGGTGCGCGCCTCGCTGAAGATCCAGGTAGCGGTCTGCGGGGCGGTCCAGCATGAGGGAGAGCACGACCTTGGCGAACAGCACCGTCTGCAGGTGCGGCTCGGGCGCGGACGGGGTCTCAAGCCATGTGTTTACCTCGGTCACCCCGTCCTCGGTGATCGTGTAGCGCTTGCGTTCGGGGCCATCGCCGGGCTCGGGAGGCCCGACGATGGCCATGCCGTCGCGGGCGAGTCGGCTGAGAGTGGCATATACCTGGCCGTACGGGACTGGTTTGTCCCGGCCGAAGTAGGCGTCGTAGTCGCGCTTCAGGTCGTAGCCGTGGCTCGGCTCCCGCTCGAGTAGCCCGAGAAGGGTCAGCGGAACACTCATACCTCAGAGAATACACTCGGCGTATACTCGCAGCAAGTAATGGGGCGCAGCTCGCGTGGAATGTCGAGGACTTGTCCGGCGCGTTCGCCGCCGCCCAGCGGCGGGAATGGGCCGACCGGAACCCGACGAGTCAGCTAAGCCGCGTCTGTAAACGCGAAGAGCAGGCCGTCCAGTTCCACCCGGCGAGTTGATCACCTGTGCGTAACAGCCACCGCGGTGCTGATTTCCTCCCGCCATCCCGCGCCGGGCGCGGCCGCGGGACGGGTCGCCCGGCTTCCGGGGTTGCCGGGCAACTGTATGCCGGGTATTATGCTCGGTATGATGCCGGGAATGGTGCGGTCATGAGCGTCCCCCACGCGCTGCTTGCGCTGCTCAGCGAGGGACCTAAGTTCGGGTTGCAGCTCCGGGAGGAGTTCGAGGCCAGGACCGGCGAGGTGTGGCCGCTGAACGTCGGCCAGGTGTACAAGACGCTGGGCCGCCTGGAGCGCGACGGCCTGGCCGAGTCCGAGGGCAACGGGGACGAGGGGCCGCAGAAGCGGTTCCGCATCACCGCGGCCGGGGAGGCGGAGCTGGCCGCCTGGCTGCGCACGCCGCCGGACCTGACCGCCCCGCCGCGCGACGAGCTGGTGATGAAGGTGCTGGTGGGGGTGCGGGTCCCCGGCGTCGACGTGCACGATGTCATCCAGGCGCACCGGCTGTACCTGGTGGAGCTCATGCAGCAGTGGACCCGGCTGAAAGAAGGCGAGGCCCGAACGGACCTGGGTCTCGCCCTGGCCGTGGACGCCGAGCTGTTCCGGCTCGACGCGGTTACCCGGTGGCTGGACGCCGCCGACGCCCGGCTCAAGCGGGCCGCCGCCGAGCCGCCGCGGCCGGTCCCGGCCGGGGCGCCGAAGCTGCGCAGGGCGGTGGCCCGGCGATGAACGTGCTCGAGCTGCGCAGCGTGTCGAAGGTCTATCGGCAGGGCACGGCCGAGGTGCACGCGCTGGCCGCGGTGAGCCTGTCGGTGCGGTCCGGCGAGATGGTGGCGGTGATGGGGCCCAGCGGGTCGGGCAAGTCGACGCTGCTGACCATCGCCGGCAGCCTCGAGGATCCCACCCGCGGCGAGGTGCTTGTCGGCGGCGCGGTGCTTGCGGACCTGCCGCGGGCGGCGAAGGCCCGGCTGCGGCGCCGCGTGATCGGGTACGTGTTCCAGGATTTCAACCTGCTGCCCGGGCTGACCGCGGTGGAGAACGTGGCCCTGCCGCTTGAGCTCGACGGCGTGGCCGTCCGCCGGGCCCGCGCGGCCGGGACGGCGGCGCTGGACTCGCTGGGCCTGGCCGGCCGGGCGCGCCGGTTCCCCGACGAGCTGTCCGGCGGCGAGCGGCAGCGGGTGGCGATCGCCCGCGCCCTGGTCGGGGACCGCCAGCTGCTGCTCGCCGACGAGCCGTCGGGCGCGCTTGACTCGGTGAACGCCGAGGAGGTGATGCAGCTGCTGCACGAGGCGTGCCAGCGGGGCGTGGCCGCGGTGGTGGTGACCCACGACGCGCAGCTCGCCTCCTGGGCCGATCGGGTGGTGTTCCTGCGAGACGGACGGGTGACCGGGCAGACCGCCCCGCCGCCCGGCCCGGAATCGCTGCTCACGCCGGGGCAGCGGCCGTGAGCACCGCGCTGCGCGAGCCCTCGGATCTAGCCGGCGCCGGGCACGGGAGCCTGGTCGCCCGCCGGGCGGTGATCCGCTGGGCGTGGCGCCTGTCCCGCCGCGAGTGGCGGCAGCAGATCCTGGTGGTGGCGCTGCTGGCAGTCGCGGTGGCAGGCACGATCGTGGGGGTCGCCGCGGCGGCGAGCGCCCCCGCCGACCTGAATACGGCGACGCACGGGACCGCGAGCAGCGGGGTCGTCCTGCCGGGTGCCGATCCGCACCTGGCCGCCGACATTGCCGCCATCGGGCGGCAGGACGCGGCCGGGCCGGTCGAGGTGATCGAGAACGAGACGGTTGCCGTCCCCGGCTCGGTCGCCACCGTCGACCTGCGGGCGCAGGCCCCGGACGGCCGCTACGGCCGCCCGATGCTAGCGCTGGTGTCCGGGCGCTATCCCCGCGGGCCTGGCGAGGTCGCGGTGACCAGCGGGGTGGCCGCCCAGTTCGGCCTGCGGACCGGCGGCGTGTGGCAGCTGGACGGCCGGGCGCTCCGCGTGACCGGCCAGGTCGAGAACCCCGCCAACCTGCGGGATCAGTTCGCCCTCGTCGCCCCGGGGCAGCTCGCGAAACCCGGCGGCGTGACCGTCCTTTTCGACGCCAGGTACTGCGCGACCGCGCAGTGCGCGCAGGCCTGGCGGCACCTCCCTGGCGGTGCGCAGCGCCTGGTGGGCCAGCCCGCCGTCGGCAACGCCCCGGCCAGCCTGACCCCCGCTGACCTGGTGCTGGTGCTGGGCACGTTCGGGCTGATCTTCATCGGCCTGGTGGCGGTGGCCGGGTTCACCGTCATGGCCCAGCGGCGGCTGCGCGCCCTGGGCATGCTGACGGCGGTCGGCGCCACCGACCGCGACCTGCGGCTCGTCATGATCGCCAGCGGAGCCGCCGCGGGCGTGGTCGGCGCGCTGGCCGGCGCCGCGCTCGGGCTGGGCGGCTGGTTCGTATACGCGCCGCGATTGCAGGCCAGCGTCGGGCACGTCATCGACCCGCTGCTGCTGCCCTGGCCGCCGGTTGCCATCGCGATGGCTCTGGCGGTGGCGACCGCCATGGCCGCCGCCTGGCGGCCCGCCCGCGCGGCCGCCCGTGTCCCGGCCGTGGCCGCCATGTCCGGGCGGCCGGCCAGGCCCGCCGCGGCCCGCCGCCTCGCGGTGCCCGCCTGCGCCCTGCTCGCCGCGGGCCTGGGGCTGCTGGCCGCCTCCGGCGGATGGGCGCAGCTCGGCGTCAACGGCGGGACCCTGGGGTGGGGCGCGGCCACCGCCTACGGCGGCCTCGACACGCTGCTGCTCATCGGCGGCCTGGTGGCGACCGTCCTCGGCGCCCTGCTGCTCACCCCGCTGGTCATCGCGCTGCCCGCGGCGGCTGCCGCCCCGGCGCCGGCCGCGATCCGGCTCGCGGTGCGTGATCTGAGCCGCTACCGGACCCGGTCCGGGGCCGCGCTGGCCGCGGTCACCTTCGCCGTCTTCGCCACCGTTCTCACCTGCATCCTGACCTCGGCCAGCTACGCCAACCCGCTGACCTACGCCGGGCCCAACCTCGCGCCGAACCAGCTCATCGTCTACGAGCCGCACAGCCTGTCCCACGGCTCCTTCTACGTCCAGACCAGCCCGCCGACCCCGGCGCAGCAGCGCGCCCTGGCGGTCGCGGTGCAGGCCCTGGCCGCCACGCTGCACGCCAGGTTCGCGATCGAGCTCGACGCGGCCGGGCGGCCCGACCCGTCCCCGTTCACCGCCCCGAACCCGACGAACCAGCAGGCCACGCTCTGGCAGGCGGTCAGCACCGGCACCGTACCGCGGGAGACGGCGATGCTCCAGGACAGCGCCAACTACACCGGCACCCTGTACGTCGCCACCCCGGCGCTGCTGCGCGCCTTCGGGATCGCGCCCGGCCAGGTCAGCCCGGACACCGACATCCTCACCGCGCGCGCCGGACTGGCTGGGGTACCGGGCCTGGAACTGCTCGGCCAGGGGGACATCGTCACCCACATGAACCCGCCGGGCCACGAGGTCTCGGAAACCCACCTCTGCCCGCCGCGCAGCTGCATCGCCCGCCCGCGGATCCAGGCCGTCACCGGTCTTCCGGCCGGCACCTCCGCGCCGAGCACCGTCATCACCGAGCACGCCGTCCGCTCCCTGGGCGAACAGCTGGTGCCCGACGGCTGGCTCATCCAGACCACCGTGCCGCTCACCGCCGGTCAGGTCAGCACCGCCCGGCAGGCGGCGGCGAAGGCAGGCACCCGGATCGAGACCTCCTCCGGGCAGCCGTCGGGGGCGCAGCTCAAGGACGGGGCCACCGCGGCCGGCCTGCTCATCGCCCTGGCCGTGCTGGCCATGACCGCCGGGCTCGTCCGCGCCGAGACCGCCAGTGACCTGCGTACCCTCACCGCCGCCGGGGCCGGCCCCGGCGCCCGCCGTGTCCTGGCCGCCGTCACCGCCGGCACCCTGGGCCTGCTCGGCGCGCTGCTCGGCACGGCCACCGCCTACCTCGCGGTCACCGCGTGGGCGCACGCCAGCCTGGCCACCACCCTCGGCCCGGTGCCGGCCGCCGACCTGGCCGCCATCCTGGCCGGCCTGCCGCTGGCCGCCGCGGTGGCAGGCGGGCTGCTCGCCGGGCGCGAGCCGCCCGCCATCGCCCGGCAGCCGCTCGAATGAGCCTGCCGTCGTGCGGGTCCTCCGTCCCGCGCGATAGTCGGCTTTGGGCCTGGGCCGCGCCCGCGGTCGCCCGCCGCGAACGCCGGGTGCCTGCCCCCGTAGTACCGGTAGGCACCCGGCGTCGGCGGTGCTAGCCGCCAGCTAGGTCGGCGCGGCGGAGGCGGATCGTGGTGATCGCGACCACGAGGGTGAGCACGGCGATCGCGGCGGCGACCAGGAAGGCCCGGTCGAAGCCGGCCGCCAGCGCGTGCCGGTACGCCGCCGTGGAGGCCTGGCCGCGGGCGCTGCCGGCGACCACCGTCCAGGCCACGGTGCCCAGCACCGCGAGGCCGATGGAACCGCCTACCTGCCGGCCGACGTTGAGCAGGCTGGCGGCCACCCCGGAATCCGCCTCGGCGACGCCGGCTAGGGCGACCAGTTGCAGCGGGATGATCAGCAGGCCGATCCCGACCCCGGTTAGCAGGGTCGGGCCAAGCAGCCCGCCCGCGTAGGTGCCGTGCTCGGTCATCCGGGACAGCCAGTACAGACCCCCGGCGCTGGCGGCGCCGCCGGCCAGCAGCAGCGGACGTGCGCCGATCCGCGGCACGAGCGCGGTGGCAGCGCCGGAGGCGGCCAGCATCGCGGCGGTCAGCGGCAGGAACGCCACTCCGGTCCTGAGCGCGGAGTACCCCCATACGTCCTGCACGAACAAGGTGACGAAGAAGAACACGCCGAAGACCGCGGTGCCCACGCCCAGCATGATGAGGTTCGCGCCGAGACGGTCACGGCTGCGCAGCAGCCGCACCGGCAGCAGCGCATGGCGGCTGCGCGTCTCGACGACGGCGAACGCCGCGAGCAGGACCACGCCGGCCGCCAGCGCGGCCACTACCGTGCCGTCGCCCCAGTGCGATGTCCCGTCCGGGCTGGTAGCGGCGCGGGACAGGCCGTAGACCAGCGCGGCCACTCCCGCGGTTCCGGTCATGGTGCCGGGCAGGTCGAACCGGCCTGGCCGACGCGCGCCGCCGGGCAGAACGGCCGGGGCGGCGAGCGCGACAGCGATGCCGATCGGCACGTTGACGAACAGCACCCAGCGCCACGAGGCATACGTGACGAGCAGGCCTCCGGCGATCAGCCCGGCCGCGGCGCCGGCCACGCTCATCGCGGCGTACACGCCCATCGCCCGGTTGCGGGGCGGGCCTGGCGGGAACGTCGTCGCGATCAGCGCCAGCGCGGTGGGCGCGACGATGGCGGCGCCGGCGCCCTGAACGGCCCGGGCGGTCAGCAGCCACGCCTGGGAGGTGGCCAGCCCGCCTGCGAGGGACGCGGCCGAGAACAGCAGCAGGCCGACGACGAACATCCGGCGCCGGCCGAGCAGGTCACCGGCACGGCCGCCGAGCAGCAGCAGCCCGCCGAACGCCAGGGCGTACGCGTTCACGACCCATTCCAGGCCGCTGCCGGAGAATCCGAGCGCCGCCTGAATGCGCGGCAGCGCCACGTTGACGACGGTCGCGTCCAGCACGACCATCAGCTGTGCGGTTGCGATGACGAGCAGCGCCAGGCCAAGGTGGCGGCCGTTTTTCTTGGCACCGATCGCGCCGATTGCGGAATACGTCATTACCATGTCACCGATGCTGGCGGCCGGGCGGCCCGCTGTCGTCGTACGCGGGAAGCGTCTTCTGCCTGGTCAGCACGGATGCGATGGCCTGCGCGGCTACTTCGCGGGGAGTACCCGGAAATGGGTCCGGCGGGCGAATGTGACCGAAGGCCCGTGCGGCTACCCTCGGAGAATGCGCACAAATCGTGGCCGGCAGAGGTTCTACGCGGCCGGATGGGGCATCTCGGCCGGCGTCATGATCGTGGCGTCCCGGCTGTGGCTCCTGCACCTCCGCGAGGTCGAGCAGCGCGCGGACGAGGCCGAGCGGACACGCGATGAAGCGGCCCAGCGCAGGGCGATGGAGGAGCGGCTGCGGATCGCCCGTGAGCTGCACGATTCCCTGACGCACAGCATCTCCGTGATCTGTGTTCAGGCCGGCGTGGCGGCGCACCTGGCCCGCAAGCGCGGCGAGGACGTCCCGCCGGCGCTGCTGGCGATCCAAGAGGCGGGCACGGACGCCGCGCGGGAACTGCGCACGACGCTCAGCGTGCTGCGCAGCGAGGAGGACGGCGACTGCAGCGACCTGGGTCAGCTGGACCGCCTGGTGGCACGCCTACGGGCCGCCGGGCTCCCCGTGACGGTGACCGTGACCGGCACCCAGCGGCCGCTTCCGCCCGAAGCGGACCAGGCCGCCTACCGGATCGTGCAGGAAGCGCTCACCAATGTCAGCCGTCACGCCGGCCGGGCCTGCGCTCGAGTTCACCTGCATTACTCACCAGACGCCTTCTCGGTCCAGGTCGACGACGACGGCACCGGCACCAGCACTGGCCCCCGGCCGGCGGGCCCCGGGCTGGGCCTGATCGGCATGCGGGAACGGGTGACCGCGCTCGGCGGCCGGCTCCACGCCGGACCCCGGGACGGCGGCGGCTTCCAGGTGTACGCCGAGCTCCCCGCTCGGGCACCGTCGTGATCAGGATCCTGCTGGCTGATGACCAGGCGCTGATCCGCAGCGACCGGATGCCGCTGCTCGAAGCCGAAGACGACATCGAGGTGGTCGCCGAGGCCGCCGACGGGAGGCAGGCGGTCACACTGGCCGCCGAGCACCGTCCGGACATCGCCCTGGT
>Ga0137366_10004130_pt1 | contig 11337 bp, 10 predicted proteins | sample SagtaG_8_FD_104938 | JGI IMG/M metagenome (GOLD analysis project Ga0137366, IMG submission 104938) | Vadose zone soil microbial communities from Sagehorn Ranch, Mendocino, California, USA - Sage1_L_60_16 metaG | ecosystem: Environmental > Terrestrial > Soil > Vadose zone | place: USA... | reverse complement strand
TGGCGTGGATTTGCTTTGCCACGGATGCAGCAACGCAACGGTCCATTGTGGGGCACTTTGTTTCTGGGAGTCTTGTGGGCTTGCTGGCATTTGGTCGATTTTCTGACGGCGAGCAAAGGTGGAGGACAGGGCACCGGCTGGACAGTCTTCCTCACGAATTTTCCCGTCTTTGCTTTGGCGGTGGTGTCACTGGCGATCGTCATGACCTGGATATTCAATCACACTGGAGGAAGTATCTTCGCCGCGATCCTGGCTCATACCAGCGTCAATATTCTAGAGGTTGTTTTGATCCCGCGCTACCTCACATTGGATGACGTCACTTTGCATCGCGCCCTGCTCATTGGCTTTGGAGTGCCAGCGCTTTTAATCCTCATTCTGACACGTGGTCAACTCGGATATCAGCCGAACCATGAACAATTCTAAAAAACAGAGCATCCGTCAACTTACACAAAAAAGACTCTCGATAAGGAGTCTTTTTGATTCGGCATATCTCACGCTTCTCTGATCATCTGCATCAATGCTTCCCGTTCAGGCTCGATATCCTCATTCAACCGCGCGGCAGCAATGACAGGCAACCAGCGATTCAATTCATTTTTTGTATTGGGAAAGAGAGTGCGATAGCGATTCAAATATGCGCGGTGGTAGAGAAGTATTGCCATCCTGATGAGTGGGCGGACCTGCTTGCCCGCGCTTTTGACTCCGATGTTCAGAATCATGCTCGTACGCGCTACATCTGCCCACGGGCTCCCCATTCGGGCGGTCATCCAGTCGATAACGATTGATCCATTTTTTGTAAGCATCACATTTCCAGGGTGATAGTCGCCATGACACAATTGCTTGCCATCTGGGAGAGCATGGAGCAGGGTTAGAGCCTTATTGCGCAGATCTTCCGTGAGTTGTTGCGTTTGGGCGATAGCATATTGCAATCCGCCCTTGTAAGATGGCAATCCTGTTATGGATATTTTGTTTATCTGGACATGCAGATCAGCCAATGACCGCGCGTGTCTTAGAATTGTCCATGGGCGGGCATTCATATCTTGAAGCATCGAGATCCCCTCGAGGCGCTCATAAACTAACCCGCGTCTTCCATTTACCTCGATAATCTCGCCGGTGTCTGGAGAAGGAATTCCAGCAGCATGCACTGCGCGTGCAATCTGCGCCTCGTCTTCTACCCAATTCGATGGGCACCATTCACGATACAACTTCAAAATGTGACGGTCATCCCAAAAATAAACTTCTGCAGTACGTCCCTGCGCGATGGGCGTGGAAAGCGTTGTGATCATTTTGCCGAACTATAGCGTGCCGAAACTTTCTTCTTCCAGCCAGACCAGGCATTGTTCCATCCGCTCAAACCGGACCTTTGCGATCTGCTGTGCACTTGGAATGGTGAGACGTCCCTGGATGCCATCGCGGCGCGAAAGGATTCGTCGATAGCATGTCTCCAGGTCTTTCGGTCCGCGTGCAAATTCCCGAGCCATGCCGATCATACCGAGAAATTCGAGCATATCCGCTTCACGCAGTAGCAGCGCCTCATTCGACATCGTTGGGCGTATATCGCGATAATCATGCAATTCGATGGCTTCCAGAAGAATATCTCTTTGGGCGGGTGTCAAATCGAGTTGCGGCAGAATCTCTTCTTCCACCACCTGGCGGGAACGAATAGCATGATCTACATCTTTTTTGCTATAGCGTGGAAAGGCTCCCCAGTCATGTAAATAGGTGGCAAACTCCATGATCTGAAAATCATAAGAAACATCCGGGCTGATCTGGTCAATAAGGACTAGCAATCGTTCTGCGTGAGAGACCGCCCAATCTTCCCCAACATCCAAAGTCATTTGAATGATGTCATCGAGGGTCAGGCGAGTGTTTTCCATGAGGTATCTCCAGTTTCGTTGTCAACATAATTCGAGTGATTATATTGCAGTTCAAAATATAGGGTAGCGTAAACCAACCTTTTGTATCCATTTTTCTACCAGACTCTGACCTGCCGGCGTCTTCCAATCTTTCTCAAGGTCAGCATGACATTTCTGTCCGAGCCCGCCTCGCTCATGATGACAGAAGCGGCATTCCAAAGGCTGATGCCCCGTTCCAACAAGCTCGCAGAGATTGTTCTTCAGAAAAGTACAGCCATTTTTCGCGAATTCATTTGTGGCAAACGATCTTTCACATCCTTTAAATGCAGGAGACAGTACGCCAAACGTAAGCTCTGGTGCGACTTCCAACATTATGCGATTCGCATATCCGGCATCGATCGCTCGAGCTGCTTCCTCCACCGTCCACCAGCCGGGACGCGCACAATATCCAACGCAAATTTCGCATGCGCATGAACTGGATGGCGGGTACTTTTCAACCAGTGTCCTCTTATTTTTTGGCTTTCTTTTTGCCATGGGAACCACTTTCCTCAAGATTCACTAGCAAACGTCGCTTACGATTTCCCCAGATGGCAACCAAGTTGGGCCAGAGAATCCAAGAAGCATAAGCGACATACACATTCAGGAAACCAAGCAGAACGGAAATCAACCAACCGATGCTAATGACCAACCAAACCTGAGAGGTGATCGCCAATAGCCGCGGGTCTGAGTTGCGGGCGATCTGAGGTTGCTTGTACCTGTGTCTGGCAAGCGTAACTCCAACACCAGCAATGTGATTGTGGTGGCAAAAACTCCATCCACCAAGAATGCAGACGTTCGAGATTGACATAGTTGGTGGATGCGTTGCCGTTTAGAACGTCTGATTTCATCTTATTGAAGCGTTGACGATGATTCCAATCCCAACCAGGATGATGAGGACCGGACCGAAAAACGCCCAACTGATATTGAATAGGAACATGATGGTTACGAAGGTCAGGACAAGTCCAACCATCATGGAACCGCGTGCCGCAGGCGTAAGTTGATTACCGGCATGATGATAGATGCGCACCGCACTATCCAACGAACCAATGGCAGGGATGAGAATGAAAAGCGCCCACCAGTTCACGAACGGAATGTTGAACAGTCCTGTATTGCGCAATAAAAACGCACCACCCAGGAGGATCAAAATAACGCCTGCGATCCAGCCACCACCCCGCGATGGATCCGCAAGGCGCGCCTCGCGCTGTTCTCTCCTGGCTTCACGTCGGTCAAAAGGTTCATTAATAGGTGTTTGATCGTTCATGATTGCATTCCTTCTATATCTATATTTGAACTGCTCCCATCTTATTTCTATCCAAAGAAAAACTCCCCCGTCGCTGGGGGAGTTTTTACTATCCAAGTGGATAGTGTATGTATTTTTTTTACTCTTGTACTTGACTGACACTGCCCAAGCCGCTGACCTGTTTTGTCACTTCGGGTGAGCCATAGTAACTGATGGAACCTGCGCCGGAGATCTGCGCCTTTAGCTTATCATCCACGCGGACTGATGCACTGCCCGCACCGCTGAGGTTGATCGTAGCTGTCTTGCTTGCCAGTTCCTTACCCTTGAAGTCGCCAAAGCCACTGATGTTCAAGTTGAGGCTGTCTGCGGTACCGGTTGCAACCATGCTTCCTGCACCGCTCAAATTGACATTCAATGCTTTGGTTGTAACATCGTTGAGCTTGATGGTGCCTGCGCCACTTAATGAAAGGCGCAAAGCATCCGATTTGAGACCATTCACCGTAAGGTCACCTGCACTGGAGAAGTCTATGGCAGACAAATCTTTCACTACGATGGTGATTGTCGGCAGCTTGGTAGCATTGACGCGTTTGCCGTTCTCCACTTTATAGTAGATACGCAGGTCGTGATTCTTGACTTCCGCTGTCAGACCAGGGAGGACATTGTCTTCCGCTTCGATCTTGAGCGATTCCGTACTGCCCTGTGAGACTAGCACGTGAGCGGGATAGTCAATACTGATAGAGTTGAAGCCGCTGACTTCTCGCGTTTGTGTGATTAACTTACCAGAACCTCGTTCTGCAGGACCCATATACAACTCGCCTCCATTGAAAGTATAACCAACAGGTGGATTATCCCATCCGATTTGCGGCGCGTAAAGGATTGCCAGAAACGCACCGCCAATGATGAGAATATCGAGAGCAATAGAAGTATACGACCAATAGGGTCGTAGGATGAGTCCTACGCCGGCGGCGATCAACAGGAAGGGCCAGATGTGTGTCAACGCCCATAAATTGGATATCGGGACAGTGCCCGCTTTCATCAGCAGCCACATCACGCCCGCGCCGATCAACAATAATGGACCGAATAAAGATCTTCTGTAATGCATGATTTCCTTCTTTCGTTATCTTTCAATCTTGCGAAGGCACTTCGCAAAGTTTTATCTTGATTAACTTACTGGTGGCAACGTATTGTCAACTGAATCTTCATGCTTCTTCAACAGCCCAGAGCGGATCACAACGAGGTAGATGCCCAACGCGATCAACAAGACCGGGAAGACCATATTGCTGAACGATGAAAAGATCATCTCAAAGAACGCGCCAAAGATGATAAACAGGATGAATCCGATTCTCATCAGTCGTAGCCCAGATTGTTTCTGATTTGCATCCTCGCTATACCAACCCATTAGATAAATACCGATGCCTACGAACATAATGATCAGCGTCCAGAAGTAGGACATCGATTCCCAATGATGGGTGATGTTTTGAAAGAGCAGTACCAATCCGATGCCGCTAATAATGCTGCCCGGGATCGCAAACGCCGCGCCGCTTTTACTGTTGGCGTACATGGCGACAAAGAATAGAGCCCCAAAGCCAATTACGGCAAAGGGCCACAGAAAGCCCCAATCCATGCTTGTGAAGATACGGCCGACAAGCGAAAGCAAGCCGAAGCCAATTAACAGCGCGCCGACGATCAATGCGCCTGCGTTAGAACGATTTGTTTGCATTTCATTCTCCTTCCAGCTATAACCTTATGGGGTTATTGACCCACTTGTAGAACCCTCACTCTCTTTACGCAAAAGAGGCGTGAGAGTTGCAATTAATTCATCCGGCGAAGCGCCTTTGTAAATGAACGCCGCGCCCGCTTCCTTTGCGGCAGTGGCATCATCGGCATCTACACTAAGCAGGATAATCTTCAACTGAGGATAGGCACGTTGAAGCAAACGACAGGTCTCGGGCGCGGGAGAACCGTAGAGTCTCCAGTCGAGTAGCAGCAGATCGGGAGGTGTATCTGCAAGGACGCGGATCAATGTCTCGACGCTTTCTACGTCGAGAATTTCATTTGTCCCCAGCTTTCGTCCGAGTAAAAGAGTTAAAGCTTTGCGTGTTGCCGAGTCAGGATCAGCGATGATGATACGATTCATGAGCACCTCGCTTGCTAGTGTATGACAAGCGAGGTGCATCAGTATCTGCCTTTAGTGGAGTATTTGCCTGTCCGATTGGATAGGTTTGATGATATCCACTTTCCCCGGTATTTCAGTGGACTTCCAATGTAAATCGTGGAACTTGATAAGGTTACACGAGCTTTTGCTCGATCGCTGCCTTGACCGCTTCCACGCGGCTGTTGACTCCCAGCTTATGAAAGATGTTCGAGATGTGGAATTTAACGGTTCCCAGACTGACGAAAAGCTTATCTGCTATGGCGTTGTTATTGAGTCCATCCACCATGCATTTCAGGACTTCACGTTCGCGCTCTGTCAACTGCTCGCCGGGGATTTGTGGCTGAGCAACGGATTGTGCCAATACCTGAGTCGCTTCAGGAGAAAGGATCATATTGCCGGCACACGCCGACCGAATGGCGTTACCTAATTCGGCAGCGGTGACATTCTTTTGTAGATAGCCTACGGCGCCTGCCTGTAACGCGCCCTGAATCATATTTGGTTCTGCGAAGCTCGTCAGCGCGATCACTTTGACGCCAGGATATTTTTGATGGATCTCACGCGTGGCAGTGATACCATCGGTGCCCGGCATCATCAAGTCCATCAGGACGATATCCGGCTTGTAGAGGGAAACCATTTGCACGGCTTCAGCTCCATCACATGCCTCACCGACCAGCTTAAGGTCCTTGGTGACCATCAGGAATTTTGACAAGCCGCTGCGCACTACAGCATGATCATCAACGAGAAGGATTTTAATTGTCATTTCTGCTCCTTGGTTTGCCAGAGAAAAGGATAAAGATGGTTATAAGACTTTCAATTTGCGATTCGAATCTGCATTCCATGTGACGGAAACGCATGTTCCTGAACTTAACGTGCTTGTGATCTTCAGATCGGCACCAATGGCTTCAGCACGCTCACGCATGATACGCATACCAAGGCTTGTTGGCTTGGTTGTGGACAGGTCGAAACCGATGCCATTATCGCGTGTTTCAAAATGGACAGAATCACAGGAGACCAGCAAATTTACGTCAACCTTTTTCGCCCGGGCATATTTGAAGACATTATTCAAACTTTCCTGCGCAATACGATAAACAGCAATTTGTACTTCTGGGGGGAGCGGGCAATCGCCTTCGATCTTCAACTCAATGGGCAATCGCGACCGTCCAATAAAAGCCTCACACAATTGTTTAATCAGGTCACTTAAGCGCGTCTGCGTCAGGGTGGCGGGGCGAAGTTCAAGGAGAAGCGTCCGCATTTCCGCCAGGGCGCCGCGCGTGAGTTGGCGTAGTTCTTCGGTAGACTTCATTGCTTCTTCAACATCCATCTCCCATAAATCAGGAAGCACTTCTGCGGTCAGGCTGGCGGAGAACAAAGTTTGGGTCACAGCGTCATGCAGGTCGCGTGCCAGGCGTGTGCGCTCGGCAGTGACTGCTTCTTCCGCCGCTTTTTCGGCTAATTCCTTTTCGACCTTTGTGCGATGTTCGAATTCCTTTTGCAGACGTTGATTCGCTTCCTCTAAATCATGCGTGCGTTCATTGACCCTATGCTGGAGCATGAGGAGGTAATCGGCTTCCTGGTCGGCGAGCTTCTGTGCCGAACGCTTCTGTTCGTCGATATCTTCGATAATACCGATCAGGTAATCAGGGTTGCCATCCAAATCTCGTACCAGGGAGTAGTTGATGCGTGCCCAGAAGATACGCCCATTTTTGTGGCGATAACGCCGCTCTATCACGTATGAATCGCGTTTGCCTTCGATCAATTCCTGGAAGAGTTCCACATCCATGGAGCGATCCTCAGGATAAGCCAGATCGCGCGGGTCAACGTTTTGCATTTCCTCCGCGTTATAGCCAATGATCTTCTCGGTGGTTGAGTTGAACTCAATCAGGTGGCGATCCAGTGCCATCACCGCGACACCGACCGCGACATTTTCAAAGATGGCCCGGAAGCGCGCCTGTGATTTGCGAAGTTCCTCATCCGCATGCTTTTGTTGATCAATATCAATGATCATGCCCACAAGATAGAGCAGTCTACCGTCCAGATCCCGGACAGATGACATTGTTACATGCGCCCAAAAAACTTGACCGTTGTTACGAACGTATCGCCGGTCTAGTTCATACGAATCACGCTGCCCGGAGACCAGTTCGGCAGATAATCGCAGTGCTTCGGGATTGTCCTCCGCATACGTGACCGCGGTCGCATCGGAACCGATAATTTGTTCGCGGGTCACGCCATAGATGCGACAAAGAGCCGGGTTGGCATCCAGAACGATTCGATCAAGACTTAGAATAACAATGCCAACTGCAGAATGTTCAAACATCGCCCGGAAGCGTTCCTGTGATTCCTGGAGTTCTTCAGCGGCACGTTTTTCGAGTTTGGCTTCGGCGTGCTTGCGTTGCTCCACTTCCTTTTTGAGGAGTTTATTCGTCTCAATCAGTTCCCACGTCCGGTCGGATACTTGTGTTTCCAAATAAACATTCTGTTCACGGATTGAATTCAGCCGCCATCGGAATCCGCCGACGATAAGTATCCCCAACAGCATGATCAATGCTCCAGCGAACCACCAGGTCCGCCAGACGGGTGGCGTGATACTGAGTGGAATCGCAATGCCTGCTTCGTTCCAGACACCGTCGCTGTTGGAGGCCTTGACGCGGAAAGTGTATTCGCCGCCCGGCAAATTGGTATAGGTGGCGTAGCGATGATTTCCCGCCTCGATCCAATTTTTGTCAAAGCCGTCGAGCATATAGGCATATTGGTTCTTCTGCGGCGCCTGGAAATCAAACGCTGCAAACTCGAAGGAAATGAAATTTTGTTTGTAGCTAAGTTGAATGGGAAACTTACCTGATAAATCAGCAGACAATGGATCGTTGAAAACTTTAACACCCGTCACCACCACCGGTGGCGCGATAGGATTCGGCTTGATTTCCTTCGGCTGGAACAGGTTGAAACCATTGATCCCGCCGATATACATGGTCCCGTTGTGCGCACGGAAATATGCGTTCGAGTTGAATTCGTTGCCCTGTAATCCATGGGATGAATCGTAAACGGTAAATTTTTTGGTTTGCGGATTGAACTTGGCGAGTCCGTTGTTGGTGGTTACCCACAGATTGCCTTCATCGTCGCCAAGAATGCCAAGCACAACATTGTTCGGTAATCCCTGTTTTTCTGTGTAATGCTTGAATGTCTTCGTTGTGCGATCAAAACGATTCAATCCAAGTTGGGTCCCGAGCCATAAAATCCCATCCGCGGCTTCATGAATTGCCCAAACAGAGTCTTCGCTGAGGCTGGAATCATCGTCCGTGATGTTGTGGTAATGGATAAAGGTCGCGCGTTTCGGGTCCGAATGATTCGGGTCGTTCAAGTCCAGTCCATTCAGCCCGCCACCCCAGGTTCCGATCCAAAGAGTGTTCCCGGAATCAATGTATAAACTGACAACCATGTTGCTGCTAAGAGTGCCGGCGTTGCTCGCATCATTGCGGTAATTAATAAAAGAGTCTGTGTTCGGATCGTAATGAGATAAGCCGCCCAATGTGCCGATCCACAAGCCTCCGTTTTTATCGGGGATCAGAGCGGCAACATTGTCGTCCGCCAGGCTGGACGGATTATCACGGTCATGAAAATAGTGGGTGGCTTTATTGGCAGCGGGGTCGAGTCGATTCAAACCCTTACCGAGCGTCCCGGCCCAGACAAAATTGTATGAATCAACGTACACAGCCATGAAATGATCGTACGAGAGACTATTAGGGTTTTCAGGATCATGGCGGTAATGCGTGAATTGTCCGGTGCTTGGGTTGAAGCGATCCAAGCCCGCGCCCCAGGTGGCGACCCAAATATTTCCACGCGCATCTTCAGAGAACGCACCGGTTGCGTTGGTGCCCAGGGTTGTCGTGTCGCTGGGATTGTTTTGATAGAGACTGAATTGTCCGCTATTGGAGGCAAGTTTATTGATGCCGCTGTGCGAAGTACCGATCCATAAAATTCCAGAGCGATCTTTGAACAGAGACCAAACCTCGTTACCACTCAAGCTGTCGGCAAAGTATGGATCATTTTTATAATTGGTGAAAACCCCCGGCTTGGAAAGACTCATGCGGCTCAAACCACTGGACCAGGTACCAACCCACAACATGCCTGAGGAATCGCCCCAGAGAGTCATCAAGTCATTGCCGCCGATGCTGTGCGGATCACTGGCGTTATAAGTGAAATGTTTTGCCTTATCTGTATCCGGATCAAATTGATCGAGCCCGCCGCCACGCAAACTGAAGCCGCCCGTTGCAATCCATAATGTTCCATCCCGCGCTTCATAAATGGATGCGATATTATTGCTGGATAAACTATTAGGATTGGATTCATCATGTTGATAGCGAAGGACTTTTCCCGTAGATGGATCGAAGCGGTTCAGTCCGGACCCTTCAGCGCCATTTGCTCCTGTGCCGATCCAAAGCCGATGCTTCGAGTCCTCGAAGATGACAGAAATGACGTTGCTGCTTAAGCTGTTTGGATTCTTTGAGTCATTTGTAAAATGTTCAAACTTGGATATCTTCACATCAAAGCGATCGAGACCTGCAAGTGTGCCGATCCATAGATTCCCTTGGGAATCTTTCTTAATGGAAGTGACAGTGTTATCGCTGATGCTATCCGGCTTGTTCGGATCGTGTTGATAACTTGTGAACTGTTCCGTCACCGGGTCGTAATGATTTAACCCGCCGCCCCACGTGCCAATCCATAGCGCACCATCTCTATCCTCTGTTATTTTCAAAATACTGTTGTGACTGAGCGACTTGGAGTCGTCAGGGTCATGCTTGTAAACCTTGAACGAATATCCGTCGTAGCGGTTCAGTCCATCCTGTGAACCGATCCATAGAAAGCCGCGGCTATCCTGGAAGATTTCGAGCCCCGCGTTTTGAGAAAGCCCATCCTTGCTGGTGAGATGTTCAAAGCGGACGATGCTTCCCGGCGCAAAGTTGAAGTTCGGGTCTGCAGCAGGTCTCTCAGCAGGTAGGGCGAAACTAACAGAAAAGGGCAATACAAGTAGAAGGAGAAGGATGGAGGCTTTGATGATTCGTTTCATCTTGAAGAGACCTGTATGGATCTATCAAATCATTGTAGCATTCGGGTTCTTTGAGACGGTACTAACAAGTCTCTTAACTTTTGGGATAGATGTAACTCGAGGATAAGAAACTATTTTGGGCAGTGAATATGCGGGTAATCATTCACACGGGTATAATGAACTTCAGCGAATTTCATTATGAACCAGATTGAAATTACGTTTCTTTTATTAGGTATTGCTACAATTTTGCTCGTAGGGAATATTCTCCGCCCCGATATTGTTGCCTTGTTGTTATTGCTCAGTCTGGGATTGAGCGGCATTCTTACCCCACAAGAGGCATTTTCAGGGTTCAGTCGTTCGGCGGTGATCATCATGCTTTCTGCGTTTATCCTCGCAGAAGGACTGCGACGCTCAGGAATTACGGAAAGGTTGGGGAATTTCATCCTTCGTTTATTTGGAAGGGGGGAGACGCAACTGATTTTCGGCGTGATGGCAGCCGGTGCATTGCTTTCCCTGTTCATGAACAATATTGCCGCCGCCTCTCTTTTGTTCTCCTCGCTTTCGGGAGTGGCGCGTCGCTCCAAAGTATCGCTGTCCCGTTTACTGATGCCATTGGCGTTTGGAACCATTTTGGGCGGCATGGCGACTTTGCTGACGACCACCAATATCGTTGTCAGTGGTTTGCTGCGTGATGCCAGTATCCAAGGGTTTGGCCTGTTGGATTTTTTGCCAATTGGACTTCCTCTCGCGCTGGCGGGGATCTTCTTTATGGTCTTCGTGGGCAGGTTCTTCCTTCCCAGAAAAACCCCCGCGGAACAAATCAAGGATGAAGGCGAGCCGGGCGAGATCCTGTTGAGCATGTATCAACTGGGCGACCGCTTGCAGCGTGCACGCGTCCGAACAGGCGGTCCGCTGGATGGCAAGGCGGTACAAGCTAGCGGCTTGCGCGAACATTATCATTTGAATGTGATTGCTGTTCAACGCGGCAAGCGCGTTTTGGATCTGGAAG
>Ga0137366_10004117_pt1 | contig 11347 bp, 13 predicted proteins | sample SagtaG_8_FD_104938 | JGI IMG/M metagenome (GOLD analysis project Ga0137366, IMG submission 104938) | Vadose zone soil microbial communities from Sagehorn Ranch, Mendocino, California, USA - Sage1_L_60_16 metaG | ecosystem: Environmental > Terrestrial > Soil > Vadose zone | place: USA... | reverse complement strand
AGGCTCACAAAATGGCGCCCGTCATGGTCGTCGAGCTGAGTGCCCTTCGGCAGCTTCGGACGGAGCACGCTTGGATCCACCTCGTAATTGAGCATCGCGAGGTAGCGCCATTCGGCGGTAAGGAACGTTCGCGTCATCGCCCGGGGTTTCCGACGGATCGCGAAATGCGGGCACCGTATACCGGCGTTAGCCGCAGCCTTCGACCCACTTCACCTCGGGAAGGCGCCCGCCCCGAAACATCGTCACGTGCTTGCCGTCGGTCTCGAAGACGAGCGCTTTGCCGGCGCTGGCACTGTCGCCCATCACCGTCATGTAGTGCCCGCCCTCGATGTACTTGTGCGGCTCGACCTTCAAGTCGTCGTCGTAGATGCTCTTGAGGCGATCCTCGCTGTCGCCGATTTTTGCGCCATCTTCGGTCGTGACCGCGCCGGTATCGACGTCGATTCGCGCGACCTTGCCGTTCACGACCATTACGCTCACTCCTTCGGGGATTCCCGCACCAACAGCTGGAAATACGAAATCGCAGCGTGGATTCATTGTCGGGTTCTGATTGAGCAGACCCATGTTCACGGCATCATCGAGCGTCATGCCGATCTGAATCTGCCCCAGTCCGTCTTCGCTGAGAGCAAGATCGCTCACGGTATCATGTGCCGCTCCGTTAGGGCCGGTTCGTCCTTTGACCGCCTTCTCGTCGCCCCTGTTGCACGCAGACACGAATGAAGCGAGAAGCACGATGACCGCGAACAACCCCAGTATCGAGCGCTGCCTGTTCATTATCGTCCTCCGCCACCGGCCGCGTGCCCGGAGCGCCGAGTGATTAGGTGCCAACCTGATGAAATCTTTCCTGGTAACGGGCTATCGATTCATTGATCACGCGGGCTGCAACTTCGCTCTTCTCCCACCCTACGATCTCGACCCGCCGCCCTTCCAGATCCTTGTAGATATGGAAGAAATGCTCCACTTCCTTCAAATAATGCTGAGAAAGATCAGCTATGTCGAAGTACTCGTGGTAGTACGGGTCATGACACGGCACCGCCAGAATTTTGTCATCTGGCTCACCTCGATCGAGCATCTTCAGAACACCCAGTGGTCGGCAGTCGATCTGGCAGCCGGGAAATGTCGGCTCGGTGATGTGGACGAGGACATCGAGCGGGTCGCCATCCTCGTGCAACGTGCGCGGGATGAGTCCATAATCTCCCGGATAATGAACAGCGGAATAGAGCACGCGGTCGAGGCGAATCATGCCGGTGGTCTTGTCCAGCTCGTATTTGTTGCGGCTTCCGGCTGGTATCTCGATCACGGCCGTCACGTTGTCCGGAGGATGAATCCCGGCTGGCAGATCATGCCACGGATTGATCACGTGGTGACACGCTCCATCGTCCCCTTATACCTCATCGGCTCTTCATCGACGCCGAAGTTGCGTTCGGCGAGCTCGGTCACGCGCTCCAGCTGCGCAGTCATTAGGTCAGGTTTGTCCGAAGCCTCTGCGAATTCCCGCAGCTGATCGAGATCGTAGATATTCGGCAGGGTCGTCACCACCCGCTGTTCAGCGAGCAGCCACTTGAGCGCCGCCTGCCCCAGAGTCATCTCAGTGGTGAGGAAATCGAGCGTGCGAACCTTTTTCAACCCGTTCGTGAGCCACGAGCGCGGACGATGCCGGCGATGGTCGTTGGCAGGGAACACGGTGTCCTCCGTGTATTTTCCCTCCAGCATCCCGGACGCGTGTGTCACACGGATGTTGAAGCAGCAGCTGCGAGCGCTCTCACTGGCCGCTTCAATCATAGACGAACCGGGATGCTGCTCGAGCACGTTCCAGATCATCTGAATGGTGCCGATGTCGTTCTCTCGCTCGCACAACTCGACCGCCTCGTAGAGCCAACCGATCGCCGGTCCGAACGCGGCGCCCCAGACGCGGATCAATCCTTCGTCCTTCATTTCGCGCAGCGTTTGCCAGATCGCAGCGTCACGCACGTGCTCCATCTTGACGTTGTGCAACTGGAGCACATCGAGGTGATCTGTCTCGAGTCTCTCGAGGCACCGGTCGAGCGCGAAGCGCATGTAATCGCGATCGAACCTTTGTGGCAGTTCGCTCTGGCCACGACGCGCGGATTGCGCGGCAGCATCGTAGATGTCGTATCCAATCTTCGTCGAATACAACACCTGGTCCCGCTTCCCGCGAAAAGCCCGGGCGAGCTGCCTCTCTCCACGACCGTTGCCGTAGGTGTCGGCAGTGTCGAAGAAGGTGACACCGTAATTCGAGTTCGCGACGCGCAGTAGCTCCACTGCTTCGTCGTCAGTTTTCTCGCCCCACCAGCCGGTAGAGAGCGTCCACGTGCCAAAGCCGACTTCGCTGGCGGTAAGGTCGGTTCCGGGGAATTGCCTATAGCGCATTTCGGATCGTTCGTGGTCGAGCGTACAAGTTAACCGCGCCACCTCCGTCCCGCCGCAAACCAAGCTGTTACTTCAGCTTGTTCACCCAGTCGGCAATTGCTGGTCCCAGCTCGGGAACGATCGGAATCGTCGGATCCGTGTAGAGCTTCGCTTGCGCCAGCCGATCGTCGCTCATCGCTGCTCGGTAAACGTGATTGGCCGCCGGTATGACCACCAACTTCGCCACAGGCTGCGCTGTTTTGAGAGCACGTGCATCGCTCTCGCTGACCTGAATGTCTCGTCCGCCCTGAACGATCAGCACGGGGACCTTCACTTTCGCGATCTCGGCGACCGGATCGTACTTGACCCAGCTCTGCATGAAGCGACGATTTGTCGGCTGCAGCAGCGACATCAGGCCAGGGTGCACATCTCCCGCCGCTTCCCCGCGCAGATAACGCGCAAATGCCGAGTCCCACTTCACGAGCTCGGGGGGCGGGAGCTGCTTGGATAGCTGCTCGCGCAGCACCATACTGATGGGTCTGCCCGCGCCAGACATCATTACTATTCCGGCGGCCGGCGCACCCCGATTCACCGCCTGCAAAACCAGCTCGGCGCCCTCGCTGTGCCCAATCAGAATGACTTTCGAGAACCTCCTGTCCGCGAGGAGTCTTCTCGCGCCGGCAATCGCGTCGGCGATGAAGTCGTCGATCGAGATTGAGTTGAGGTCGACCTTCTGAAGATTGTCGCCCAGCACCCTCTTGTCGTAACGAACCGATGCGATTCCGGCCGTCGCCAGCTGCCAGGCAAGGATGGCGTAGAGATTGGAGTTGTTCTGCGCGCGCAACAGGCCCGCCGAATTACCATTTCGATCCGTAGGACCGGAGCCGGCTACGATCAACGCGACTGGAATCTGATGATTGTATTTCGCGGGAATCGTAAGCGTCCCCGGCAGGGTCAGCGTCCCGCTCTGAATCGTGAACGGTGTTTCGATCACGCTCTTTGGCGGAACGGTATCGATAGCCGGTGTCAATGCCCGAGAGCGAAGCATTGATGTGTCCACTGCCTGACCGGCGGCGGTCGCCAACGCGATCGACACGAGCGAACTCGCCACGATCAGCGAGAACGGAAAGAATCTAAGAGTGTTCATTAGTCGAAATTGAAGAGCGCTAACTGACAGGACTTGCCGGCCGTTGCTCGCGCCTCCATTCGAGATACGAGTAGACCATGACTCCAGCGCTACAGAGCAGTATCACGGCGAAGAGAACTATGTGCGCAAACTGAGCCGAGACGAAAGCAGCCAGAATCATGATGATTCCGCCGGCGACGAAGATCCGGCCTCCGAGCCTATGCGTCTTTTCCCACACGCGATCGCTCGATAGCGTCCACGGCGTTCTGAGTCCAATGAACCAATTCGGGCGAGCACGCGGAAGGAGATTGCCGATGACGACAAAAAGAACCCCGACTCCGATTGGAAGAACTCGCTGTAGGTTGACTGGATAACCCAGCGCGGCACGGAGCACGACCAGGTGAAGGCCAAGCATGAATAGCATAAGCGAGATCATGATGCCTTCGAAGGCGCCGCCAAACTTCGCGTAGTTTCGGCCGCGCGGGTCGATCACCGGAAGGAATCGCAGGAGCGCCCACATCCCAATCAGAAAGAGGGGGATCATCCACACGCCCCAAGCGCGGTTGCTCCATCCGTTCGGATGTCCCTGAAGATCCCAGTGCGTCGCAATGGTCGGCGGCGAAGCTGGATAGGTGATGGCCGAGGCAATTATCGCGGCGACGACGATAAAGAATGGAATCCATTTACGCATTTGATCTCCGCGGGCGAAGCCACTTGATGAGATGCTCGACTACATCCTGAAACACCGTCGTATTCAGCTCGTAGACCACGTGCTGTCCGTTCCGCTCAGCGAGGATCAACTCGGCGTCCTTGAGGACGCTCAGGTGGCGTGAGATCGTCGCCCAGCTGGTGCTGAACTTGTCGGCGATCTCGCCGGAGGTACGCGGTCCTGAGCGCAACAGCTCGAGTATCTCCCGCCTGGTTGGATCGGACAGCGCGCGAAAAACATCATTCATGGATAGTTAGTTAATTAGCCAATCGTCTAATTATATTCTGTTCCGACGACCCGTCAAGGGGTTTGCTGATCTAGAGCTGATTTGCAGCTTCGGTGGCGAAGTAAGTCACAATGAAGTCCGCGCCGGCACGACGGATGCCGAGCAGCGACTCCATCATCACCCGATCCTTTTCGATCCAGCCGCGATCGGCGGCTGCGCAGATCATCGCGTATTCGCCACTCACCTGGTAAGCCGCAACCGGATAACCCGTCTCGGCCTTCACGCGCGCGACGATGTCCAGATACGGGCCGGCAGGCTTCACCATTATCGCATCGGCGCCTTCGTTGATGTCGGCGAGAACCTCCCGCATTGCCTCCAGCGCATTACCGGGGTCCATCTGATACCCGCGGCGATCACCGGTCTGCGGCGCTGATTCGGCCGCTTCGCGAAAAGGACCGTAGTACGCCGAAGCGTATTTGGCGGCGTAGCTGAGAATAGAGACCTGGCCAAAACCCGAATCGTCGAGCGATGATCGTATCGCCTTTACTCGGCCGTCCATCATGTCGCTCGGCGCCACAATGTCGGCGCCGGCGCGCGCATGCGAGAGCGCCGCACGCGATAGCAGCTCGAGGGTCGCATCGTTGTCGACTTCGCCGTCCCGAAGAACACCGCAATGGCCGTGGTCGGTGTACTCGCACATGCAGACGTCGGTGATCACGACGAGCTCCGGAATCTCCTGCTTCAGCGCGCGCACTGCCGTCTGCACGGCACCTTTATCATCCCACGCCGCTGAACCTGTCGCGTCTTTCGTTTCGGGCACACCGAAGAGAATTATTCCGCCGACCCCTGCCTTGGCTGCCGCTTCCGCGTCGCGCAGCATTTCATCAACCGACGTCTGACTGACCCCCGGCATGGACTGTACTGCCCGGCGTAGCTTTTCCCCATCACGGACGAACACCGGAAGAACGAGCTGAGTGGCAGCGAGGTGGGTTTCGCGCACGAGATTGCGAAGCGCGGCGGTGCGCCGGAGCCGGCGCGCACGATACTGCGGAAATTCCGACACGCTTTACTCCGGTTGCGGAGCCGGGATTTTTGAGACCTGACGCAGCTCGACGAGGAGGCTGCTGCCTCCGCGCGACCGGATCTCCGCAGCCAATCCCTCACCGGTCGACTCAGGCGAGCGCATGTCGAGCAGGCGTGAGCCGCGCACGATGTGCCGGCCAGTCAGATCTCCGAGCATACCATATAATGTAGGTCTGCCACTGACGTCGCTCACCAGCGCGCCGATAGGAATTTGACACCCGCCTTCGAGTGCAGTCAGGAAAGCGCGTTCAGCACGTGTCGCGGTCGATGTCGCCTCGTGATCAAGCGGACGCAGAAGATCGAGCATCCTCGAGTCGTCGCTTCGGGCCTGAATTGCGATCGCGCCCTGCCCCGCCGCTGGTAGCCACTCTGGTGGGTCAAGGAACATCGTGATGCGTCGCTGCACCTCGAGTCGAATCAGCCCCGCTGCAGCTAGGATCGCCGCGTGAACGCGCCCGCTCTCGACTTTGCTCAGTCGAGTCGGAACGTTACCGCGCAGCTCCACCGGCTCGAGATCGGGCCTGCGCGCGAGCAGCTGCGCTCGTCGTCGAAGACTGGACGTGCCCACGCGCGAGCCGGCAGGCAGGTCGTCCAGATTCTCAGCGCCCGTCTGCCGATTGACCACAAGCACATCGCGCGGGTCTTCCCGCTCGAGCTGCGCGACAATCTCCAGATCATCGGGAGACTCGGTGGGCAGATCTTTCAGCGAGTGAACCGCGCAATCGATTTTTTTCTTCGACAGCGCGACCTCGAGCTCTCGTGTAAACAATCCTTTCGCCCCAATCTCGGTCAGGGGCTGGTCGAGCTTCTTGTCGCCAGTGGTTTTGAATGTGATCAGCTCTGATGCAATGCCATGTGCAAGCAGCGCTTTTTCGACGAGTCGCGCTTGTCGGAGCGCAAGCTCGGACGCGCGCGTTCCGATTCTAACCACGTCTGGATCGGTCTTGCTCTTAGAAGGCACTCAGCACTGCCGACGCGAGACTGTCGAGCGTCGATTCTTCCGCCTGTACTTTCACTTCGATTCCCGCCTCGCGCAAGGCGTCCGATGTCTGCGGTCCGATGGAGGCGGCGGGAACACGGAGAGCGAGATCTTCGCCAACTGCTTCGATGTAGCCTCTGACCGCCGAGCCTGAAGTAAAAGTGACGAGATCGATTTTCTCGCTGTCGATGGCGCGGCCCAGTTTTTCCGCTCCCTCGCCGTCCACAATCGAGCGATAGGCCTCGATCGTTGTCAGATCGGCGCCGAGCCGTTTGAGCCCCTGCGGCAAAGCATCGCGTGCACCTTCAGCCGTCACGTAGAGCACCTTCTTCCCGGCGAGATCATCGCGAGCCTCCAGCATCTCGAGCAGGCCTTCGGCTGCGAAGCGATTCGGAATCACATCGACGGCGATGCCATGCTCGAGGAGAACCCCCGCGGTCGCCGGCCCAACGGCGGCAACCGTGAGACCCGCCAGTGCGCGTGCATCCTTTCCCTCGCCGAGTAGCTGTTCCCAGAAAATGGATATCGCATTCTGGCTGGTGAAGATGAGCCAATCGAACTGTGACAGCCGACCGATCTCCGTGCGGAGTGGCGCGAGATCGAGTCGCGCAATCTGGGTGGCGGGCATTTCAATGACGTCAGCACCCAGCTCGAGCAGCTTGTCGCTCAGTGCTGGCGCCTGCCGTGCGGCGCGCGTCACCACGATTCGGCGGCCAAACAGGGGACGACGTTCGAACCAACTCAACTCGTCGCGCAACACCACGGACCATCCGATCACTGTTATTACCGGCGCTGTAAAGTTCTGCTCCACCGCTTTCGCGGCAATACTTTCCAGGGTTGCGACGACGGTGCGCTGTTTCGGATGGGTTCCCCACTGTATCGCCGCCGCGGGAACATCGCTCGGCATGCCGCCCTTGATGAGCGCATCGGTGACACGCGGCAGCGTCTTCACTCCCATGTACAGCACAATGGTGCCCCCGGATTTCGCCAACGCTGACCAATTGGTCTGGGTGCTCGCCTTGGTCGGGTCTTCGTGTCCCGTCACGAACGTCACCGATGTCGAGAGGCCACGATGTGTCACCGGAATTCCAGCGTACGTCGGCACCGCGATGCCGGCTGTTATTCCCGGAACGATCTCGAACCGAACCGAGGCGTCGTTCATCGCCTGCGCTTCCTCACTACCGCGCCCGAACACGAACGGATCGCCGCCCTTGAGACGCACGACGCGCTTTCCTTCGCGCGCCAGCCTCACCAGCAAGGTGTTGATCTCTTCCTGGCTGACTGAATCCTTTGCTCCGCCACGTTTGCCGACGTAATAGAGCTCCGGTCGTCCCGTTGTCCGCGCGCGCGGTGGAAGCAAAGCCGAATTCGCCAGAGCATCGTACACGACGGCGTCGGCCGAGTCGATGAGCTGCTTTCCCTTTACCGTCATGAGACCAGGATCGCCGGGACCCGCGCCAACAATGAAGACTTTTCCTTCCGTCACTCCCGCCCCGTGCTCACCGCTGACTGAAGTCCGACACGATCCGCCCATCTCGCGTACTCGACCGGTGAGATCTCCGACGGCTTGATCTCGCTGCGTCCACCCCAGAACACGTTGGTGTAAAGAATGGGAATTCCAGCTTCCTCGAGATGCCGATCGATTGCAGCCTTATGCTCCAGCACCAGCTGCTTGTCCGTGCCGTGCGCGACCGCCATCAGGTTTACGTTTGCGAACTCCGCCCCGCCTTCGCGCCAGTAGGCATGGGTGAGAATGTGGTGTCGGCCGATTTCCTGTCCGGCTTCGATCTCCCTGCCGGGGGGAACACGCCAATGAAAGAGAGCGTTGTATCGCGTGACACGCTCGCCACTAGCCGAAGGCTTGACGTGCTCGAGGAAAGTCGAAAACCTTCCGATCACTTCTCGCGTGCTCAGCGACTGCGCGACACGAACGAATTCCCCGAGTGACACTCCAGCTTCCTCGGCGCGGCCACGCCACGGTGTGGGTGCAATTTCCTCAATGGTGAGCTCGCGCTTGAGCGCGGTCAGGACCCGCCACTCGAGCGGCGAAAGCTCGACGATGTTGGTATCCAGAACGCGTCCGGCCTCCTGGCTTCTGGATCCGGGCTCCATTCCGCGGCGACGGACGTGACCGACTCCGAGCGCGAAAAGCCGTTTTGCCGGCATGATGCGAAAAGCCTCGGCGCCGACTTTCGCCGCGAGGAACGCGCAGTGCCGTTGCATCGAGAAACTCTGCGGGACCTTGAGGGTCGTCCATAGCCTGTATACCGCGCCTGGTGTCTCGGCATCCGTCGATCGAATCACCACATGCCCTGAAAACGGATCTTTCTTCACCATGTAGTCGAAGGCGGCCTCAAGCTTGTCAGCAGCGACGCGCCACGCCACCAACGCTCCCGGCGCCAGGTTGGTCGCCATCAGCGTCTGCCTGATGCGCCTGATCACACCAGCGGACAACATCGCCCTCAATCGCTCGATTACGACGTCTTCCGAAAGTCCCGACGCCGCGGCGATGGCTGCGAAGGGCACTTCGACGAAGCCGGTGATGCGATCCTCCGACACAGCGAGGATCCGGGCATTGATGGCGTCGGAAACCTCTGTCGGAATTGATGGCGCGGTGGAAAGTTCGACGGTCACGACTTCGACCTCAGTTGCTTGCGGCGCAGGTGAAGGCTCAGCGCATAGGCTGCGTAAATACCGAGAGCGATCGTGTACGCCAGGTGATAGTACACGGCAGTATCAGGCATCGTGACCGCTCCTCGCAGCGATAGCGTCACGCTCGACGGCGTAGTCGTACCGAGACTGGACGAAGGTGAAATACAGCAGCGTGAACGACGCCAGCGAAAGCAGCAGTGTCACCAGCATCTCGTTGGGAAGTGACGGCGCGCTCGGCTTCCCGACGATCGGCATCGGGTGCATCGTGGCGAACAGATAGACGCTGAGGTGGATGAACGGAATCAGGAACGCTCCCAGAATACCGAGTATCGCCGAGTAGCGGGCGCGGAGGGTCGGAGACTCTACGGCGCCACGAAGAACGATGTACGAAACGTAGATGAACCACAGAAAGAGCGTGGAGACGAGCCGGACATCCCACCACGCCCAATAGGTTCCCCAGATTGGCTTTGCCCAGAGAGGTCCGGTGACGAGAACAACGGTGGTGAAGACGACCCCGACTTCCGCGGAGCTTTCGGCGAAGCGGTCGAGGCGCTGGTCGCGGAGCCAGAGGTAGACTCCGCTGGCAACCGCGACGAGGAAGAACGCCAAGAACGCGACCCACGCGGCTGGAACATGAATGTAGAAAATCTTCTGCGCTGCCCCCTGCTTTGCCTCGAGCGGCGTGAAATACGCGGCTCGGATCACTGTGCCAATCACCGCCGCGCCGGCGACGGCGGGAAGCCACGAGATCTTCATGTCGGTGTGAGGTGCATTAGATGCGAATAGGCCGGTGACGACATGCCACCGGCCTATCCAATTTAACCGCGGAATGGTTCACGCGTACTCGGTCGACCGAACCTTACGGTCTGATGACCATGTACTTGAACGTCAGCGTGCCGGAGCCGGATAAGTTGGCATTGTTCGTGTTCAGGAAAGTGATGGTCGCCGTATTCGCGGCGCTGCAGGTTGCCGACTTCACGACAACGGTCTGGGTGACCGAATAGGATGTTGCGGTGATGAGAAGGTAGTTTGCCACCGCACATCCGGTCACTGCCGCCGTCGCCGTCACTGTGCCATTTGCGGCAAGATTCGGTATCGTCCCGGTGGTTGCGGCTCCGTACGTGATGCTGCTGAAGGCGGTTCCGCCGCCGAGCGTGACTGTGTTTGAGCCGCCGCCGACAGCGACCGGGCTCGTAGTGGTTCCAGTGCCGATATTGGTTGCCGCGTTGTTGCTCGCGTTGATGTTGGTGGCACCGTTGACCGTGAGACCGGTAAGCGTTCCGACGCTGGTCAGCGACGATGAAACCACGCCCCCCGCGAGAGTGGCACCTGTGATTCCCGTCCCGGCGACGTTAGTCGCCGTCGCTGCGTTGCCGGTGGTACTCTGGTTGAGCGTTGGGAAATCCGCCGCGACCGCAATGCTCGGCGCGCCGGTGCCGGTGGTGTTCTTCAGAATACCGGTCGCGAGCCCACTGAGTGCAACGCCGTTGATTCGCGCAACCGTGGTGGCCACACTGCCCGATGGCGTCGTGACGTCTCCGGTCAGCGCTGGATGGCTGGTTGACGGGAGGATACCCGTTACCTCCGTGCCCATAGCGATTGCAGACGCCGCCGAGACATTTGCACCATCGCCCTTCAGGAAACCGGTGAGATTGGTCGCCGTCGCCGTCGTCACGTTGTTCGGTCCGGCAGGGCCGGTAGCACCGGTAGCACCGGTAGCACCGACGGGTCCCGCCGGGCCCTGCGGTCCGACTGCGCCGTCAGCCCCGTTCGCTCCCGTTGCACCTGCTGGTCCCACTGGACCTTGCGGTCCGATCGCGCCGTCAGCTCCGTTCGCGCCGGTTGCACCTGCTGGTCCTGCCGGACCTTGGGGTCCGGTCGCGCCGTCAGCGCCGTTCGCACCCGCGGGACCAATAGGACCTTGCGGTCCGATGGCGCCATCAGCCCCATTCGCTCCCGTCGCGCCAGTTGCACCCGCGGGACCAATAAGACCGATAGGTCCCACTGGACCTTGCGGTCCGATCGCGCCGTCAGCTCCGTTCGCACCTGTGAGCCCGGTCAGACCTTGCGGCCCGATAGGTCCCTGGGGGCCTGTCGCACCGGTTGCACCCGCTGATCCCGCCGGACCTTGCGGTCCGATGGCGCCATCAGCCCCATTCGCGCCCGTCGCGCCAGTTGCACCTGCTGGTCCCACCGGTCCTT
>Ga0137366_10004114_pt1 | contig 11353 bp, 10 predicted proteins | sample SagtaG_8_FD_104938 | JGI IMG/M metagenome (GOLD analysis project Ga0137366, IMG submission 104938) | Vadose zone soil microbial communities from Sagehorn Ranch, Mendocino, California, USA - Sage1_L_60_16 metaG | ecosystem: Environmental > Terrestrial > Soil > Vadose zone | place: USA... | reverse complement strand
GGGATTGGTGCCGTGCGCCGAGTCGGGGATCAGCACCTTCTTGCGCGGATTGCCCTGCGACTCGAGCCAGGCGCGCATGAGCAGCACTCCGGTGAGCTCGCCATGGGCCCCGGCGGCGGGCTGCAACGTGATCGCATCCATGCCGGTGATTTCCAGGAGCTGATCGGAGAGCGCTTTCATGATGCGCAGCGCGCCTTGCGAGAGTTGCTCCGGCTGATACGGGTGGGCGCCGGCGATTCCGTCGAGGCGGGCGACAACCTCATTGACGCGCGGGTTGTACTTCATGGTGCAGGAGCCGAGCGGGTACATGCCGCTATCCACCGCGTAGTTCCAGGTGGAGAGGCGGGTGAAGTGGCGGATGATCTCGATCTCGCTCACCTCGGGCAGCGGCGCGGGCTCGGCGCGAAACGCATTACCGAGCTCGGCGGCGGGATCGACCGCGGGTACGTCGAGCGGAGCCAACCGCCACGCCTTCTTGCCCGGTGAGGAGTGCTCGAAGATCAGGCCCTCGTTCTGCGAGATATGCGTGCTCGCCTTGCGGACCTTGTCTTTGTTCATGCGATCACCTCGCGCGACTTGGTTCGAACATTCTACTCTCGCACCTTAGCCGCAAAAGCAGCGGCGAAGGTGGGGCACCCTCGGCCGGGGCTCATGCGATCACCTCGCGGCGTTTCGTTTCGTTGCGCTTCAGTTGGCCGGCGGCCGTGTCGATGGCCTCGCGCGAGGTGAGTTCGGTGGCGCACCAGAGTGTCGCCTTGCGGAGCTCGGGATAGAACTTGCCCAGCGGCAGGCCTCCGATGATCTTGTGCTTGGCAAGCCGGCGCACGACGGTCTCGGGGTGCTCGGCGGTCTCGAGCACAAACTCATTGAAGCGCGGCGCGCCCTCGAAGAGCACGTTGCCCTTTGCGCCCAGCGCGCGACGAGCATAGGTGGCCTTGGCCAGGTTCTGCGCGGCCAGCTCGCGGATGCCCTCGCGGCCATAAACGCCGAGAAAGATCGTCGCCATCAGCGCAATCAGCGCCTGGTTGGTGCAGATGTTGGAGGTGGCGCGCTCGCGGCGGATGTGCTGCTCGCGCGTGCTGAGCGTGAGCACGAAGCCGCGCTTGCCGTTGCGGTCGGTGGTCTGTCCGGCGAGCCGGCCGGGGATCTGGCGCACGAACTTTTCGCGCGTGGCGATGACTCCGGCATAAGGGCCGCCGAAGCTGAGCGGCACGCCGAACGACTGCGCTTCCATGCTGACGATGTCGGCCTCGGCGATGGCGACCACCAGCAGCGCGCCCTTCGCGTGCACGAGGTCGGCGACCGCGGCGATATCTTCGATGGTGCCGAAGAAGTTCGGCGACTGGATCAGCACGCACGCAATGTCATCGTTGAGCGCAGCCTCGAGCGCTGCGAGATGGACACGGCCGTTGGAGGCGAACGGCACCTCCGCTAGCGGCAGGCCCTGATACTTGGCGTAGGTTGCGATGACCTGGCGGTACTCCGGGTGGACGCTGTGGGCGACAAGGGCATGGTGACGTCCGGTGAGGCGCATCGCCATCATCACGGCTTCGGCCGCGCCGGTTGAGCCGTCATAGACGCTGGCGTTCGCAACCTCCATGCCGGTGAGCTGGCAGATCATGGTCTGGAACTCGAAGATGGCCTGCAGGGTGCCCTGGGCGATCTCCGGCTGATAAGGCGTATAGGCGGTGAACCACTCGCCGCGCGAGACCAGCGAATCGATCACCAGCGGGCGGTAGTGGTTGTAGGCCCCTGCGCCGAGCAGGACCTGGTAGCCGCGGGCATTTTCGGCCGCGCGGGCGCGGAACCAGTCCACGATCTCGCTCTCGGCCATCTGCACCGGGATGGCGAGATCGCGGTTGAGGCGGTACTCGGACGGAATGTGGCTGAAGAGCTCGTCGATGGAGCCAACGCCGATCTCGCGCAACATCCGTTCGCGTTCGGCGGAAGACTTGGGAAGATAGCGCATTGTTAGTTGGGTGCTCCTGCGTTCGCTGCTCCTTCGGTAGCTTTTCCGTTCTGGTGGCCCACATATGCCGTCCGTTGGCATATGTGGGGAAGAGCTTGGTCTCCTCTATCAGTGCTTCTCCTCGGCGATGAACTTCTCGTAGTCTTCGGCGGAGAGCAGGCCGTCCATCTCAGCCGGATTTGCGATGTTGACCTTCACCATCCAGGCCGTGTGCGGGTTGCTGTTGACCTTCTCGGGAGAGGTGGCCAGTTCGTCGTTGATGGCCGTAACCGTTCCGGAGACGGGCGCATAAAGGTCGCTGACGGCCTTGACCGACTCGACCGTGCCGAAGCTCTTGCCGGCGGTGAGCTCGGCTCCGACCTTGGGCAGTTCGACGAAGACGATGTCGCCCAGCTCGTCCTGTGCATGGTGCGTAATGCCGATGGTTCCGGTGTTGCCCTCGAGAGAGAGCCACTCGTGCTCTTTGGTGTATTTGTATTCCTGCGGATAGGCCATGAGATCGCCTCCAGAGATGAATTGCGGGCCGGCAGACCGGCCTTGCGATACCTGCAACCAGAACAAAGGTGAACTTTGAAATTGTACTAGATCGCTGCGGGGGGTACGTAGGACGCGGTGGTGCAGGTGGGCTGCGGAAACAGGGCGATGTCCCGTTTGTGGTTGAGTACGAGCAACGACAAAGACCGGAGCAACTGCCCCATTCAAGCCAAAAGATGGCTTGAATGGGCCACCCGGCGAGCAACGACAAAGACAGGAGCAACTCCCACTCTGCCAAAAGAAGGCAGAAATGGGCACCCGGCATCCTGAAATGCTACTGTGCTGACTTTGCCTTGCGCGGCCGCTTGTAGAAGGGCGTGGGCACTACCTTACACTGCACGATCTGGCCGCGGATCTCCGCGCCCAGGGTTGTCCCTTCCGCCGAGTGCTCGACGGGGACGTACGCCAGCGCGATGTTCTTCTTGAGGAACGGCGCGGGCGAGCCACTGGTCACGTAGCCGATGCGCAGGCCGCCCGGTCCGGTCACCGCGCAGCCGTCGCGCGGTATGCCGCGCTCGACGGCCTCCAGGCCAACCAGAATATTGCTGACGCCGCGCTGGAGCTGACTGGCCAGGGCGGCCCGGCCGGTGAACTCGCCCTTCTCCATCTTCACGAAGCGGTCCAGGCGCGCCTCCCACGGCGTGATGGTGTCGGAGATCTCGTGGCCGTAGAGCGAGAGCGCGCCTTCCAGGCGCAGCGTGTTGCGCGCACCCAGGCCGCAGGGCAGGACCCCGAACTCCTCTCCGGCGGCGAGCAGCTCGTTCCAGACGCGGGCGCTGGTGGCCTCGTCGCTGGGGACGTAGATCTCAAAGCCGTCCTCGGCGGTATAGCCCGTGCGCGCGATCAGCGTGTTGGGCAGGCCGCAGACCGTGCCGTGGGTGAACCAGTAGAACTTCACCTGCGTCAGGTCGGCGTCGGTGAGCTTCTGCAGTGTGCGCCAACCGTTGGGGCCCTGGATCGCGATTTGCGTGTAGGCGTCGCTGAGGTTTTCGACCGCGCAGTCGAAGGGCCGGGCCGACTCGGAGACCCAGGCAAAGTCCTTATCGCGCGTGCCGGCATTGATGACCAGCAGGAAGTCGCCTTCGGCGAGGCGGTGCACAATGACGTCGTCCACGAAGGTCCCCGCCGGATACAGCAGCGCGGAGTACTGCGCCTGGTTCGCCGCGAGGTGCGAGGCGTCGTTGCAGGTCATCTGCTGCACGGCCTGGAGCGCCTGCGGCCCATGCAGGCGGATGTCGCCCATGTGGCTGACGTCGAAGAGGCCCACAGAGGAGCGGACGGCGAGGTGCTCGCGGATCAGGCCGCCCGCGGGACGCTGCGTATTGGCCGGGTACTCCACGGGCATCTCCCAGCCGTTGAAGTCGACCATGCGCGCGCCCATCTGGCGGTGCGTGCGGTTGAGCGCGGTTTTGCGCAGTGCGGCCGTCTGGGGGCTGGCCACGGCCTGATTCGTAGGATCCGGGGTGGACAAGGGCGAACCTCGGCAAGGGAATTAAACGGAAATTAGCTAGTCGGAGAATTCTAGAACGCGCAGGGTGCGCGAACAAGTTTTGCTGCCGCAGCGGGGGTTGCACCGAAGGTTGCACCAAAGTTAGTTGCGCGATGGAGCGAAGGCACGATAGAGTTCGCCCATGGCCGAACGGTTTACATGTAACAGTTGCCAGAAAGTCGAAGAAAAATGTAAGTGCGACCGGTACTGCTTTCTCTGCATGGGCGAAAACGACGTCCGCCTGGTCTCCGATGGCTGCTATTACTGCCTGGAGTGCCGCGAGGCTTGCGACTACATGCCCGAGCCGAAGGGGATCGCGAGCCAGGGGTAAAGTTTAAAAGTCGATCGCCGATTTAATGTCGTCGTCGCTCATCTCGGACTCCGCCGGGCGGCGGCTCCATCCCGACCTCGGGCGTCCTCTTAGTGGGTGCAGATTACCACCAACGACGTTCGGTTCCACCATCCGGCGCCGCGTGCAGCCCGTCCAATCATAGCGTCCACTATCGCTGCTAGATGAAAAGCGTGCACAAACCGGTGGCCACGAGTGCGGCTCCCCAGACCAAGTTGAAGTTGAACCAGGTCTTACGGAGAAGGGCGAGGCCGAGCTTACGATAGACTACCCACGCGAGAATGCCCGTGACCGCAAGATACGCTGCCGTGTGGACCACGGTGGCGAGCATACCGACTAGAGGGCTGCCGGCGGCGGCTACGTGATGGTGACCTGCCATTTGGTCTGCCGCTTCGACCGTGCTGCTGCCCAGCAACACAGGCAGTACCATCAAACCTGCGCCGTGCGCTGAGGCCATCAGAAACGACCAGACTGTCAGGTCTCGAAAGCCCACCTGCATGCGGACCCACCGCGGGTGACGATGCCCAACCAGGGAATAGATTCCTAGGCTGACCAGGAGCGCGGCGACGGAGTAGCGGATGGCCATGAGTGGCAGGGCCATGCCGAGTAAAGCCGCTGCCAGAACGACAATGCCGATGGCCACCGCGTGGCCGACCCCAATAGGAACGAGCGCTCTTGCTACTGCGCTCCCCTTTTGCTCCTGCATCCCCAGCGCTACCGCGAAGAGCCACCCCATTCCAGGATTGATTCCATGGTAGGCGCCGAGGAGCACCATCAGCCACAACATCGTCGAAGTCGGCCCCGCGTGCGTCATCGCCCGTCCGAGTAGCAATAGGAGTCCGACGAGGCGTCGCCTCCTGCCAGCCGCACCTGGTGTGCGCGCAGCCCGTCGAACTCGACGAAGAACTTTTCATCCAAGTTCATCCCGCCCTTCGGATGCGTGTCGATCTTCACCATCCAACTCTTCACACCATCGGGATAGAACTGTTCGTCCCACGTAGAGTAAAGCGAGTTGGTGAAATAGACGCGCTTGCCGTCGCGGCTGATCTCCAGCATCTGCGGGCCGCCGTTGAGTGCCCGCTCAGGCCTGTTCGGGTGAGCCGCGCGGCGCACGATGCCACCGAGGTGGATCGAGCCCGTCTTCTTCGGGCTCGTGGGGTTGGAGACGTCGTACTGGATGAACTCCCCGGTCCCCCAGCACGAAACATAAAGGAAGCGATCATCGAGTGAGAGGTTGATGTCCGTTACCAGCGGTGGCACCGCCTTGAAGCCCTGCAGCAGAGGCGGTAGTTCTTCCGGATCAGCAGGCTCGGCGGGAATTTCAATCACCTTGCGGACCGCCCACTTATCCTTCTTACCGCCGTCTTCGCGGTACCACATCCAGATGGAGGATGAAAGGTCTGTGAGCGAAAGAACCACACAGGCGAAACCATACGTCTTCTTCGGATCATGGGAAGGCCGCAGCTCGAGCACCATCTGTTGCTCCGCACCCAGGTCCAGTTCCTGCAGATGGCGGCGCTTGTCCAGGTCCCAGATATGAATCTTGCGTCCGTACTTGCCGGCGAGCAGCAACTCCGGGTTGACGCCGTTTTTCACCATATTTGGCGTGCCCCATTCGGACGTCACCAGAGTGTCGTGTCCCAGGTGCCACCAAAAGTCGTAGGACAGTTGCTGCGGGCCGTGATCCTGTTCCCACTGGCCCTTCAGCTCAAACGTGTTGGCATCCATCCGGAAAATGCCGCCAGGCGCGTCGCCGCTGGCCGATCCGAGTGCGCTCCCATAGACGTCGTCCGGGCCGCAATGAATTGTATGGGGCGAGGTGTAGCCGGTCTTGTTGATGAACTGCTCGGATTCGATCACCTTCACGATTTTCGGCTGCTTGGGGTTCTCCTTTATATCCAGGATGTGAATCCTGGACGACGCAATGCCCGGCACGATCAGGTAGCGACGCTCCATGTGCGGATGCGGCGCCTGTGGGCAGAGGCACGCGCTGCATGCGTTCCAGCCGAAATGGTGTAGTTCATTATCGCCGGTGGGAAAATCCACCTGCCCGACGAGCCGGCCATACTCGGAGGAACTCGGCTCGAGGTCAATGACGCCCATGGCGTCGCGCTTTCCCTTCGTCCCGGCATTGAGCAGCGCGACGTATGCGAGACGTTCCGGCGGCGCATGCATCGCCATGCCCGGCGACGGGTAGAAGGTCGGGTCCGGCAACAAGGGCATATGGATATTCTCCTTTGGCGCAGTACCCGCTTCTGAACCCCGCCCTAACCAAATACAGGTCAGGATGGGGCACCCGGGTTGCGCTGCACCCCGACTTCAGCTTGCGTTAAGCCGCTTTTTCAAAACCATCACAACCGCTGATGGGAGTGACCATCAAGTGCAACGAGGCGTTACGAGGAAGTCCACACTCATCGACCATAATCTCGGGTGCTTTGTGCGAAGTGCGAATTTCAACGATCTTCTTGTCGCTTGGGTGCGGTTCGCCGAAGTGTTTACAGAGGCCACATTGTCCGTCGTGAATCGTCTGCATAGGTTCCTCCCTGCAGATCGTTAGATCAACTTATTCAGATCGGAGAGGGATGGGATAGGTACGGAAAAATGTGAGTGGGTTTTGGCCAGTGCGCAAAACGAGCGGCTTACGGTGAAAATCCGACCACCTTTCGCGCCAGCAGGCCAACTGCCCGGGCCGCTGCGAACCCCGGCTGTATTCCTCTGTCTTCCTACTTCGACGTTCCTACTCCACCTGAAATTTTGCTGACGGCGTGATCGTCTGCTTGCTCAGCTCATCTTTCACCACGATATTGAAGCTGTAGGTGCCGGGTTCCAGCGTGGAAAGCGGCATGATCTTGCGGACGGTGATCTGGTTGCCGCTGCTGCCGAAGCCGCTGGATGGCTCTTCCAGGTGCACGACTGACTTGTTGGTCTTCACGCTCACCACGTCGTAGCTGATCGTGGCGTGGTGATGGCTCTGCTGGTCCTGCTGCAGGTTGTAGACTTGCAGCCACACGTTGAGGTTCTGGCCGCGCCGGAAGCTGGCGGGCTTGCCGTCGGCGGCGTCCGGCCGCGGCCGGACCCTGGTGTCTCCGAGGACGAAGCTGCCCGCGCCTGTGCTCTTGGGCGGCAAACGCTCCATCAGGTCGGCAAGGATGACCGAAGATGAGGACAGCTTCTCTTCATCGAACTCGGGCACGGGCAGTGAGCGGGTCAGCGTCCCAACCCTGTTGCCATTGACGTCCTTGACCGCGATGTCGATCTTGTACATGCCGGGCTTGAGCGGGACGGTCTTCCAGTAAACCTGTGAGGTGAGCAGGGCCTTTTCCAGCAGTTCCTTGGGCTCGTCTACGCCGACGGTGTCTTCGAACCTCGCAACGACCCGGCCATTGATGTGGGTGACGCGTCCGAAGATGTTGACCGCGGCGCGCTGGATCCCTTCCTTCTCCACAAAGGTCAGGTCGCGCGTCTTGATCTGGATGGTGATGGGCACCAGCACGGTTTCACTGGTGATCTTGACGAAGTCGGAGCGCATCTCGAAGGGCAGCAGGTTGTAGCGGATGCGCGTGTTGACCTTCTCCTCGAGGTCTTTGAACTTGATGGGGGGCGGCGCGGTGAGCTTCACATACTGTTCCAGCGCGTCGAACCGGCTGGTTTCGCCGTGGCCAAAAGGACTGGCGCCGCTGGGCAGCCCACTGATGCGGGATGCTCGATCGCCAACCCCCATCTGCTCCATGTACGTGGGACCGCCTCCCGGGGTGTGCAGCAGCGCGTCCTTCTCATGTGGATCGGTTGCGATGTGGAAATCGTTGCACATGCAGGTGTCCACGAACTCGATCACGACCTCTTCTCCGACGCCCTCGAGGTGGCGGTAGCGCCAGCGCTCGAACGGATAGGTCGAGGTGCTGCCGCCGCCTTCGTCTGCAGTGCGCTGATAGGTTCCGCCGGAGGCGTGCGACTCGGTCTCATCCGCCGGACCCCAGACGATGTAGATGTGTCCGCGATCGGTGCGCCAGCCGGAGATGCCTGCGGAGAAGTGCTCGTTGGCATACTGCATGCGCCGGTAGTGCTCTTCGCGAAAGGCATTTTCCACGCTCTCGGGGTCAGGATTGCGCCGCAGCCAGAACTGCTCGATGAAGGCGTCGCGCTCTTCGTCTGTGCCCAGCAGCTTGAAGGCGGTCTGCTCGTCGGGAGTGATGATGTAGAGGACGTCCTCATTGAGCCAGGTCTGGTAGGTCTTTCCGACCTCTTTCTTGAAGCTGCGCAGCCGTTCCCTGCGCTCCTCCTCGGTCAGCCCCTTTTGCGCAGCCTCTTCTTTCTTCTGCGCCTTCTCGCGCTGCTTGAGCGAGGCATCCGCACCCCTGCTCTCGCCTGCAGAGTCTTGCGCGAACATCGATGCAGCAGGAGACGCCAGCAGCGCGGCTGCCGTGAGGAGAATCCAGCAAATTCGCGGTAAGGTGAAGCGCATCGGCATCGGCTACCGCTTCGACTCTGAGATGGACATGCACCGATTGTAAGAATTTTGTCAGAGGCACGGCAAGCGAGGTGCGCGTTGCGGAATGCTCTTGAGGGCCTTGCGGCGAGGAAGGCAAGGCGCGATATGAATCTTCGATTACAGCACGATCGGCCGGCGAGGATGGCAGGAAATTGGCGGGTTACAATCGAAGAAGGATGAAGAAGGCGAGAAAAATCTGGCTGTCGGTTGGCGGGGTGGTGCTGCTGGGCGGATTGGTTCTCCTCGGCATTCACCTCAGCCGTCGAGGCGTAGTGACGGTGCAGAGCGGCCGCGTGGTGCGGCAGGATCTGGTCTCGCAGGTCACCGCCTCGGGCGAGATCCGGCCCAAGACGTTCGTCAACGTGGGCGCCAACGCCTTCGGCAAGATCGTGAAGCTTTACGTGAAGGAAGGCGATCGGGTGCGCCGCGGGCAGATGCTGGCACAGCTCGAAAATATACAATCGGCAGCCGACGTGGAGGCCAGCCGGGCATCGCTGACGGCGGCGGAGGCCGACTACACGGCCGGTGTGGAGACGCTCAACACCAACCAGGCCGACCTCAAGCGCGCCGAGGCTGACTTGGAACAAAAGCACCAGGACTGGAAGCGCGCCGAACAGCTCTACAACGAGCAGCTCATCGCAAGAAAAGAGTACGACGCGGCCAAGAACGTCTACCAGGCGGCGCTCTCGGGTGTGAACCAGGCGAAGGCCCGCATCGCGCAGTCCACGGCCGCGGCGGAGGCCTACCGGCGCCGCATCGCCGTGCAGAAGGCGAACCTGGTGCACAACTTCGACGTGCTGAGCAAGGCCGAGTACCGCGCGCCCTTCGACGGGGTGGTGACCAACCTGCCGGTGCGCGAAGGCGAGACCGTCGTGGTGGGCATACAGAACTCGCCCGGTTCGACGCTGATGACGCTGGCCGACGCCTCGGTGATCACCGCCGAGTTGAAGGTCGATGAGACAGACATTGTGAACGTGAAGCTCGGGCAGCCCGCAGAGGTGAGCATCGACGCCATTCCAAAGAAGAAATTCAAGGGAGTGGTGACCGATATCGGCAACAATGCACTGCTGCGTTCGACGGGGGTGGCGACCTCGCAATCCACCGGCGGTACCCAGGAGGCGAAGGACTTCAAAGTGGTAGTGACGCTGGAAGAGGTGCCGGAAAACCTGCGGCCCGGACTTTCCACCACAGCCAAGCTCACCACGGCCAACCGCACCTCGGTGTTGACGATTCCTATCCAGGCGTTGACCATCCGGCAGCGCGGGGACCTGAAGTTGAACAAGGACGGGACCGCCGTGGAGGCGGCGGAGAAGTCCCTGTCACCCAGCGCGGCCAAGGAAGAAGTGCAGGGCGTCTTTGTGATTCGCCAGGGACATGCGCACTTTGTGCCGGTCGAGACCGGCATCGTGGGCGCATCCGACATCGAGGTGCTCGCCGGGCTCGAACCAGGCGATGAGATTGTGACCGGAAGCTACAAGGCGCTGCGCACGCTGAAACCCGCAGGGCGCGTGCGGGTCGACAACACTGCGCCCAAGAAGGAAGAAAAAGAGTAAGGGATTTTTTTGTTGTTGTGGTGGCCCAGTCAAGCTTCATCTTTCTTGAATGGGGCAGTTGCTTTTTGCGTGGTGTTTTGAACGATTCGCCTCCGTGACTTAGGTCATTGTTGATCGAAGGGCAGATCGCAGATGATGGAAGCTGTGGTTCACCCGCGTTGGTCAATCACAGAAATCATCGGAGGTAATCATTACGTGTACAAGTGGATGCCCGTCATCAGCGACGAGTGCAATGGTTGTGGTTTGTGCGTGGAGGCCTGCGGCCCGAATTCGCTTGTGCTGCAGAGCGGGGTGGCCGTGCTCGCCGCTCCGGACACCTGCGGTAGCGAGGAGCATTGCATAGGGCTCTGCCCGGTGGACGCAATTCGCATGGAGTGGCTGCCGTTTAAGGGCGACGTAGCCCGAGGCCAATGGAGAACATAAGCCGCGAGCCTGAAGTGGCGAACAGCGGACCGAAGTCGCGCAAACCGGGCGTAAAATAGTTGAGGAAGGGAAGAGGTCTGGGCGAAGTGGACGACTCAATCGCGACGCAACCCGCGGGCATGGCCGAGGCGCTGAAGCCGGCGCCGGAGTGCATTATCTGCACGCGCGACCTGTGGAAGAGCTACGACATGGGAAGCGAGCAGCAGGTCAATGCGCTCTGCGGCGTGGACCTGGAGATCGAGCGCAACGAGTACGTGGCAATCATGGGGCCGTCGGGCTCGGGAAAATCGACCCTGATGAACCTGATCGGCTGCCTCGATTCGCCGACCGGTGGCGTCTACTGGCTGAACGGGCACCTCGTCAGCGAGCTGGATGACGATGAACTGGCCCGCATTCGCAACAAGGAGATCGGCTTCGTCTTCCAGACCTTCAACCTGCTGGCGCGCGCCACGGCGCTGCACAATGTGGAGCTGCCGCTGATCTATGCGGGCTTATCTTCTCAGGAGCGGCTGGAGCGGGCGCGTGAGACGCTGATCAGCGTGGGCAT
>Ga0137366_10004112_pt1 | contig 11354 bp, 34 predicted proteins | sample SagtaG_8_FD_104938 | JGI IMG/M metagenome (GOLD analysis project Ga0137366, IMG submission 104938) | Vadose zone soil microbial communities from Sagehorn Ranch, Mendocino, California, USA - Sage1_L_60_16 metaG | ecosystem: Environmental > Terrestrial > Soil > Vadose zone | place: USA... | reverse complement strand
GTGTGACGGCGCGTTCTTGGTTTTCGAGCGACCCCCGTCCCCCCGTCGGCTGTTGCATGAGCGATGTGCGGCTCGAAGATTCACGCGTTCGTCTTGTCCACCGTGGATCTGAGGGATGATGTGATCGGCTGTGAGTGGGTCATTGGGTTGGCCTGGCTTGCCGCAGATCCAGCATGCGAGGGCTTGGGTTGCTACTTGTCGGCGTAGCTTCTGGTTGCGTTGTGCTTGTGGTCGTGTGTGTTGGGGGCAGCGTGTGGTGGTGGTTGGTCTGCCGCATTCGGTGCAGGCTCGGAGGGTCATACGTCTCGGAGGCTGATGGTTAGCTTGGCGTGTGGCCTGATCGTTCTGGTCTTGACACCGTTGAGCGAGACGTCGATGCGATAGGAGCGGCAGAGCCAGCAGCCACAGTGGATGAGCCCCAGCCCTAGCTTGAGCCGGGCTTTGCCTTTGGCCTCTCCTGTGATTGAGACGGTGCGTCCCTTCACAGCAGGGCTTTGAGGTTGGCGAGTGCGATGACGCCGACCTCGATGAGGAGGATGATCTGGAATAGGCTCATTCGTCTGCGTCCCCTCGATCGGTCGACATTCCCAAAACTGTCCTGCCAATTCCTTGAGCGCAGGCGAGTACGATGACGATGAGGCAGATCGCGACGATCCACTGGAACAGGCTCACGCTGTCACCCACTTTCGTATCCGGCTCGCGAACGAGGTCACTTCACGCGGCCAGCCACGTCGCTTCGGCTTGAGGTGGTTCACGATCACGTCCTCCACTTCGGCGAGCGCGTGGCCTTCGACGAGGATCGTGTGCAGGGTGGCGGTGGTGATGTCGCCTACCTTGGCGTGTAGTTCGATGCCGGTGATGGCGTTGGAGATTTCGGTTTCGGTGCCGTCGGGGTGGAGGTAGAAGACTTTGCCGTCTGAGGCGGTGGGGCTGGTGAGTTCGATGCGGATGCGGTTCATGCCGCCTCCTGTTGGGTTAGCCACCGCTTGACCTCATCCCGGCCGAGGTCACGGACCATGTAGAGGCTGGGACTACGGGTGAGGGTGTAGATGGTGGCTGCGAGGTCGAGGGCTCGGAGGGGGTCTTGGTTGGTGGCTTGGTAGCAGAGTTGGGCGAGGCTTTCTCTGCCGCGTTGTCGGCTTGTCCGGGGTCTCATAGAGAGGTGAACCCTCGGCCCTGTTTTTGGGCGCACGGGTGCTTGCGTCGGATTCTAGCCGGATTGAAATGACGACAGCGTCCGACGGCGACTCCGTTTCTTTCGGAGCCTGTCGCATTCCCGGCAGATCCAGTAGCCGTTCGCCTTGAGCTTGAGGTTATGGCCGGTGAGGTCGTGGCCATGCGTGCAGATCAGCGGAATGCGTGATGGGTGGAGCGTGCGATGCTCCGTTGGTGAGACGACCATTAGGTGATCGGGCCTTACGCAAAGCTTGACGCCGCAGGTGTGGTGAACGTGGTAGCGCGACGGCAGCTCGAGGCCGGCGAGTTGGGCTGAGCGTCGGTGCGCGGTGATCTTGCCGAACTGGCCGTAGCCCTTGTCGTTCTGCATTCCGGTCCAGAGCCAACATGTCTCGGTCTTGTGGACGTGTTCCCAGAAGCGGTTGCGTTTGGGCTGGTGGCTGCGGCGGTGCGGGTTGAGTCCGGTCGCTCGTGCTGTCGGGATGAAGCTCATGTGAGGCGATCCCGTGTCATGGGCGTAGCGGACGCATTGCGGAATGTGGCCTTCCCATCGGTCCAGTCGTAGAGCAACGCAGACTCCAGGATGAAGGCTGGGTTACCGCGCGAACGGTCTCTTCGATATGGACGGAGTTCAAGTGCCGCTAGCTTCGTCGTCTCTGCCAGGGCTTCCAGTTGCGGGTACGAGCGTGGGCCAAAGAACTCGACGACGATCGACTCGTCGACCCTGTCTACCGTGGCTAGCTTGACGTGTCGCGAAATGTCTACGCCGTTGATCGCAACGAATGGCCTCGCAAGCCTGGCCCGACGCGGAATGTCGCTCATGCGACTCTGCCCTGGAGGTCATCGAGCATGTCGAGGTGCTCGTCGGATCCGGGGACGAACTGGTCGGTGACACAGCCTCCGACTCCTCCGATGGCTGGGATGCCGCGTAGCCGGCGTGTGTCCCCAGGGAGTGTGGCGCTACACACGGTCTCGGTTTGGGCGTTCATGTCGCGGGTGATTCGGTCGACTTGTTGAACGAGGTCTGTGCCGATGAGGTGGCGGACGTGGTGAAGATTCCTAGCTGCCATCAGTGCCTCGCCGCGAGGTCATCTAGCCATCGCAGAGGCGGATACTTCTGGATCTCGTCAGCCAGATCCTCCCAGCCCACAAGGTCTGCTGCCAGCCCGGCGAAGAGCTGCGGACCGCACGCCAACATGAGAAGCAGAAAGCCGAGCAGGATGAGCGGCGTAAAGAGAATCAGGGCGAGAAGCCGGAGGCGGGCGTGGTGGAGGTTACGAGCGGCCATCAGGAGCGTCGCCGCTTGGATGGCTTGCGGATCTGTGCTACTAGTAGCTTCTCGGCCTTGTCGATGCAGCGTGACCAGTCGCGCTCGTTTAGGTCGACGAAGTGCCCCTTTGCACGAGAGCGCGCTATCAGCTCGCCAACGAGATCGTAGGCTTCTTGATGTTCAGGCGTCATGGTCTCCTTTCGGCGAGCTCGGCTGTCGCGCTGATCTCCCACGCCTTGATGCAGACCGCGCAGAAGATCGGCCAGCGAGGGTCGGTCGGCCATTCGTGTTTCGGCACCTTCGCTTGACGGTGGACGCATGGCTTGGCTTTCACTCGAGGGCTCATGGCTGGTAGCCGGCGGGTAGTCGGTCGACGCCGTTGGGGTCACGGACGTAGCTGATGCCGTGGGTGCCGCGGACGAGTCGGTAGCCGGTGCGCTTCGGAGCTCGGCCGTTGCTCTTGGGGTTTTCCCGTAAGGGGGGTAGGGGGGTTTCTGTTTCTTTCTCTGTCTCTGGGGGGACTGATGCTAGACTGATGCTAGACAGGTGCTGGACTGATTCTGAGTTGTGTAGGCGACGGTTGCATGGTCGGCAGAGGGCGCGAAGGTTCGCTTCATCGCTCGTTCCACCTTTGCTGATTGGCAGAACATGGTCGATCTCAAGGTCGTCCGGGCTATGGCACATAGCGCATTGCCGGCCGAATCTGTCTAGCACCCGCTCCCGAGTTTCGGAGCTGACGTAGCGGCTTGCCCACTTCGGTTCTTCGATCTCCGGGGAGTCCGTGAACTCAATGAACCCAGCAGATATGAGCGCCTCGATGTCAGCCCTCGTCACCTTCATCTCGAGCCGACGTGAGAGCGAGCGAGCGTCGAGCCTCGGTCGAGCCTTTACTGATGCGTACACGAGCCAGAGTCCGTGGAGGATCGCGCGACGGTGGGATGAGAGGTCAAGGTAGGCGTCGTCCTTCAGGAGGTCCGTGTAGTTCTTGATCCATGGTGGGTTCCTGTCGGTGTAGTGCTGAAATCGCCGCCAGTTGCGGACGCTGATGTAGGCCACGTCACGCGGCCTTTCCGGGGTTGGCATCGAGGGTGCGCTGATACATCCGTGAGAGCCTGACGATGCACCGTGCGGGCTCCCCGTAGTTCTTCGCGAGGAGCTCCGTAACAATCTGGGCGTCGTCGCGGTAGCAGACACCGGCGAGTGCGTCCTCGACGGCGCGAGCGAGCTTGAGGACATCGGGCCTGGTCGTCGGGAATGCTGGCGCTGAAGGCCGGAGTCCTCGAGCGCCGTAGTGTCCTTTGGGCCGTGGGACGATAAATTGGAGCTCGAGCAGCAGTGGGCCGTCGAGGAGCGTTTGCCCGTTCATGTGTTCGCCTGCGGCTTGGGCGACATGGTCTTTCCATGGCCGTGAGCGTTTCGCGTCTTCGGTGACGATGATGCGTCCGGTGTGGCGGTGTTGGAACGCGCGCTTCGAGCCGGCCGGCTGGGGCTGCCCGTAGACGACGAATTGGATCATGCTGCGCGTCTTCCGTCCGGCCAGGCGGCCGGTTGGGTGCCGTGCCATGTTTCCGCGCAGGGGCGTGAGCAGAACGGGTCGAAGTCGAACTGTGCCTTTGTGGTGTAGGATGTCTTCGGCCACACGCGTTTCTTTCGGCATTGGGCGCATTTGCTGTCGGTGCGGACCGGGGGGTCAGTGGTCATCCGCTCGTTCTTCGTGTAGCCCCACCAGCCCATCCAGGGCGGCCCGAGCAGTGCCACGCGCCCACGGTTCGAAAGCCCTTTTCGCCCGTCCGTCCGCGATCTTCTGAAGTGCCTCACGCATCAGACCCGCCGCAAGTTCCAGCGCGTCATAGTCCCGCAGGCCACAGTCGGCTTCAATACGGAACTGCTCCTTCTCTTGGGTTAGGGCTGCGACACGAGCCCGCAGTGCTTTGATCTCGTCGCGCTGCTCGAAGTCGCGCGCGCTAACCGCCTTGTGGCCTCGCTCTGCCACCTCGGCCCGATTCTGGTAGCCCCATCGCTGCCGAAGCCAATCGTCCCTCTCCCGTTCGAGGGCTGCGACACGAGCCTCCGCCGCCTCCAACTTCTGCTCAAGTTCGTAGCTTCGCTGCATCGCGCGGGCCGCTGTCTCCAGCGCTTCACGGCGTTCGCTTTCCGCGCTCATCGCGGCTCCTGCTCATGCTCAGCCAGGAAAGCGCGGGCAATCTCCTGCATCTGAACGATGGGTGGGCCAGGAGAAGTCATGTCGTACGTAACGATCTCCCACAGCGTCTCCAGCGCTTTCAGGTATGCGCGGGCGACAGCGTGAACATCCTCGCTTGCGTCAACCTCGGCAATCGCGAGTTCACCGTCGATGCGGCCTCGTTCCCAGCGTGACAGACGCTCGGTCAGTAGCCGCTGGGCAGCCTGGCTCACGCCGTGATCTCCACATGGTTGAGGGCTTCGTCGCCCCACAGGAGAAGTCACCATCCCGGCCCCAAATCCCGTCCCGTGACGAGCGACCAAACGAGCATCGCCGGCACATAGACGACCGCACCGACGAGCAGCACAACCATCATCGCCGCGCCCGCGAGTACCGCTGCCGCATACACGGGCAACAACAGCAAGAACCACCCAAGGTCGCTCATGTCGTCCTCTCTGTCGGCTGCGCCACCGGCTCATGCTCAGCCAGGAAGGCGACGCGAAGACGCTCAGGAAATCCCTGGCGCGCGCTGACCTCGTTGAACTTCCGCACGATCGCCTCTGGTAGATCGATGCCGTACTTCGCCGCGAGCAGATCCGCGTACAGGAGCACGTCCGCCAGCTCGTCCGCGAGTTTCTCGCGCAGCGCTGCCTCGTCACCGTCCAGGGCGCCGTGATGGCCTGTCTCGTGGCGGCGGAGCTTCTTTACGACGTTCGCGGCCTCGCCCGCCTCACCGCACATCGCGTTTGACCAGTCGGCTCCGTTCCACGAATCGTCTACCGGGAAGCCTGGATGCCAACGCTTCGCGCGGGCTACGTTCGCGGCAGTCACTTCGGCAAACGTCAGACTGTCCGTCTTCTCTGCTTCCAGGTATGCGCGGGCGACAGCAGGAAGATCGTCCCACAGTTCGAGAATCGACCCAGCACGCGAGGCATCAATCCGATGGCCGTTAAGAGCACAGATGAGGTCATGGCGAAGCTCTCTTGCCTGATCTGGTATCCGCTTGGCGAACTCCCCGGCGCTCACGCCGACACCAGCTCACGAGGCGTAAACCGAATGAACGTGAATCCGAAGCCGCACGAACAGGGCTCATGGGCGCCGACACAGCTCTCGCCCCAGCAGCCGGCGCAATCCGGGCATTCCTTACAGAACGTCCGTTCCAACTCAAGATACTCGGCCGTGCTCATGCTCATCCTTTCCGTGATGAAAGCCTCATCAGTCACGCGGCACCTTCCTCATGAGCCAGTCTCGGAGCGCCCGCCCGTAGGACATCGGGCGACTAGGAGAGGCTGGGTCGTTAGACCGCACGTGCGCGTCACTAGCCGCCCGATCCTGTGTAACACAATCGGCTTCTAGGGCAGCCTTCGCTTCGAGTACGCCAAGTTCGGCAAACACCTCGTTCCACTGGCGCTGAAGATCTGTCACGCGGTCACCTCCGACCGGCTCGCGCTTCGGGCCATTGCGAGAAGCACGTCACGGAACGCCTCTGGCGTGCGAGAGCGAAGGTGTTCGCGCCCGCCACCCCAGCCACGGCCGACAGTACGCTCGCCACGCAACCCGGTACCCCAGATCAACGGCAACGCCCCCGGCTCAGGGCCAACGTAATAAAGCCATGTCGGCTTGCGCGCCTCGTGGCCATACCAACGCTGATCTACCTCGCATGTCCAGCCCTCGTCGAGGAGCGAACCTCGCCAGCCTGCATCGACCGGGCGTGGCAGCCCGAAGGTGCGCCACGCAAGCGAATGGGCCGGATGCTCAAGCACGCCGCCGAAGGTACGTACGGCATGCAGCGCGGCCTCGAAACAGCCGTCGTCCTTACCGTCATAGTAACCACGGCAGAGCCCCATGAGAGACCATCTAGCGCAGGGCGGATGCGCCACCACCGGCCACGGCCCCCCATACAACCTTGCGTCCCGCGCCTCGTCCCACACCTCCACATCGGGAAGATTGGCGTAGACGCCGTTCGCGTCGACGTAAAGAGCAGCGACCGTCACGCCGGCCTCCGGTTCAGGTCGGCGAGCTCACGCCGCGCCCGCTCCCCCTCAGTCTCAAGGAACGACCCGGCCGGCAACGCCACACTGGGCTGCTCCAGTGTCCGGTGGTTCTCCGCACGGAGCGCCTGGATGTGACCCTGCTGGCTCACGGCTCGAACCTCGCGCCAGGAACGCCACGGCAGTAGTCGCAGTTGCAAACGACCGGTGGCATCGGCTTAAACGCGGCGAAGCCTGGCACCGAGCCGGCGAGCTTCCACAGCATGTACGGCACGACGCTGAAGCGCATCCACCAGTGCTCGGAGCCACCATCGGCGTCGCGGTAGCCGTAGCAGCCCGCGTATGGCAAGAGCGCCCACCACAGGCGCGCGGCAAGCGTCGTGTTTCGCTCGCTCACGCCGCCTCCACCTCCAACTCATCTCCACACGGCTCCACAGATGTGGACTTCGCCGCGAGCTTGTCGTGTGTCCGTTTCGGCGCGACCCGTGCCAGTGTCCGTGTCAGGAACGCCCGCTTGTCCGGCAACGTCTCCGCCGTGAACAACAAGCCATCGTCGAGCGCCCACCAATCCTGGGCGGCGTCGAGGCACAAATGCACCTTCCCCCAACCGACACGACCAACCCATGTGAACAGCTCATGCTTCGGATCCGCCGGCCTCATCCGGCCCTCGTAGAGCTGCGGGAACAGGTCGAAGCGGGCGTCGATGTATTCCTGCACCGCCACCGATGTCCCGTCCTGCCTGGGTTCGAACGTCACATCTGTCGCCCGCCCCGGCTTCAACCTGCGGTACTCCGCGACGAACGCGCGCTGGAAGTCGAGGTCATGCGTCTCAATATCCAGGAGTACGCAGTCGGGGTTGAGCCATGTGACCATGTTCGCGGCCTTGCTCGCCTCCACCATCGCAATCGTGGAACGCGGCACGAACCAGCAACCGGCTAGCAACCCAAACGACCGGATGCGGTTCATCAAAGCCTGCGTAACAAAGCGATCCTCCGGAGTACTTGCCGGGAAAGCCCCGGTGCCGTTCACGTAGACACCCTCAATGCGGCTGTCATACGCGAGGATCTTCCCGAACGGCGGCTCGTTCCCGCCGAAATCGGCATTGTTCGTAACCCAGATGCTCCGCTTGCTCGCGTGGATCGACACCTAGGCCGCCGCCTTCTCGCGAGCACCCTCAGTAGTCGCGGCGTATTCCACGACGTACGGCTCGGACATCTTCAAACCGTGGACGCAGACGAAGTCGATGACCTCGCGGAACGTGTCCCAGTCCATGCCGAGATGATCCTCGCCGTCCGGGTGGCGAAAGCTCACCTCGACCTTGCCCTCGTTATCGACGACGACTTCAACGTCGAACTCCTCAAAGTCGACTCGGTGTGTTTCGCTCATGCGTTCCTCTCGTAGCTGGTGCCGGGACGGATCCACGCCCAACGCATCACTCTTCACCCCGCAGCCGCAGGATCTCCCCGACAAGAGCGCGGATCGCGTGATGCTCAGAGAATGGAGCGAAGCCCTCCTCGAACTCGACCTCGTAGACAGGTGCGGTCGCCATCGTCTCGCCGTCGCCATCCTCGATGAGCGTCTGGGACTTCACGCGGCTACCCATGTCGAGGAAGTCGTGGAGGTGCGTCTGGCCCGTGTCGGGATTGATCTGACAGGCGGCGCGCAGCATCACCAGCGTCGCAGAATCAAGAGGGAAATCTTGTGCTGTTTCGCTCATTCAGGCTGCCTCCTCGTCCTTCAACGGGGCCAACATCACGCCGGAAGCTCGCTTCACCTCAAGCCCATCAATGACGGTGCCCGCCAGCGTGTGCGCCAGAATCTCGCCACGCTCCATCGCCTTGTTCGGCGACACCGCCTCGAACTCGACCTCGAAAGCGACGTGCGCAACCCAGCGTTGTTTGCGCTTGCTCATTTAGGCTGCCTCCTCACGGTGCCACCACGTCGAACTCGCCGTAGAAGAAACGCTGCTGGTAGCCACCGCTGCCACCCGTATACGTGATTACGTCCACCTGATAGTGACAGTGAGTTGGGTTCGGGTAGATCACCGGGAAGTCCTTGCCGCTGTAGGTTCCGTCCGGATCTTCCGACTTCAGGAACCCGTCGTACTGGCCGCCGTCGTCGCAAGTGATGTGGATGGAAACGACGTTGCCCTTGTCCTGCATGTACGTCCACACGGCAGGCTGACCGGCGACCGGCGGGTCGGGGTGTGACGCAGACCACGGGGGACGCGGCTGTGGCTGCGAGGGGGGACGAACACGAATAGAAGGGTTGCGAACAGGATCAGGTGTTTCATTCAGGCTGCCTCCGTGGGTAGAAAAGTCACGCTGTTTCCGCAAGTAGGGATTGCTGCTGCGACCATCGCTCCCACGAGTCTCACGGTTGGAAGTCCTTGTGCTCGGGCTGTTTCGGGAGCCGCTTGAACGCCGCCTCGGAACCTGAACTCCAAGCCGTGATGTAGCTCGACGGCATCGAACCGACGACCGACCACAGCAGGCGGTTCTCTGCGGCGAGGTCGTTCGCCAGTTCGCACCACGCACCGGCTGAGTAGGCATCCGAAGATGCGGAGAGCATCTGCCGTTGTTCAGGGGTCATCGGCAGCTCCACTCCCCGCCCCTACCAGCCCGGTGCATCCAGCCAGCCGCCAAGGCATTCGCGTACGGCGACCAGATCGAGAAGTCGCCGAACGGCGTGGAGCGCCACGTCCCCGGCAGGAACTGGAACAGACCGCTAGCCCCGCTCGAGTTATGGGCGAACGGCCACAAGTGGCTCTCGCAGCGTGCTTTCCGCCACAACGTCGACCCGTTCCCATACACCGCTGCGGCGAGCTGGATCGCCTCCGTGACCGTCGGGTGATGCGTGACCAATCTGGCTACGCGGCGTTGTTCGTAGCGGAACGCCCGGTACCACTGCTCCGCTGTTCGATGCCGATACTCGCTGGCGACGACCACCAAAGGTTTCGGCCACGACACCTCACCCGGCAACTCCGGTGCCGGCTCCCGTGGCTGCGCGTTCGCTAGCTGGCTGATGAGGAACACCGCGGCGAGGGCGAGGACGTAGAACCAGAGGCGCGGGCGGATCATGTGATGCTCCGGGCGTGTTCGTCTGCGAGCCGTTCTTCCGGCGGTACGTCCATCGAAAGCCGAACCTCGGGCTGCGGGTCGACGTAGACGAGGCCGTAGCGGTCCTCGATCGCCTTGGCGTCGGCCTCATGGCAGAACCCCCGGAGCGCAGTCAGCGCATCGGTCAGCGCAGCGCGATACCGCTCGCTTGCGTTCCTAGTCATCAGCGAGCCCCTCGGCGATCAACACGGGAGTAAGCCAATCGACCTCAGCATCCGCGTCCGGCGTCTCTGCGAGGTCAAGCCAAATCATGGTCACCCCGAGTCCTGCCCGGCTTCCTGCGCCGCGTTTAGCAACTTGAGGTATTCGCGGGCGACGAGTCGTGCGTTCCGCTCATAAGCGGCGAGGTTGCGTGTTTGCTCGATCGCGTCGATGTCTCCGATGAGCTGCTCAGCCCAGGGGCGAACGTGATTTGGACGCTCTGGCCCAACCCGCAGCTCGTTCACTGGTCCTGCTCGGCTTCCTGCGCCCGCGCACGCTCACACGACGCCACGAACGGGTCGCTATGACGAAACTCGAACTCCGCGTCGGCTGCGGCCTGCGCCGCGCCACCCTCGATGACTTCGAACTTCCTCCACGAGAAGTCGATGTCCTCGTCTGGGTTGCCGCCACCGCGAATGAGCGTGAGCAGGCGGCGGGGAATGGTGCCGAGCGAGGTCACGCTGCCTGGCCCTCTTCGAGCGGCTCGAGAGCTTCCACCGGGATCGGTACATGCGGCAGCTCGAACCGGAGAGACACGGCGTACGATCGCCGCTCCGGCAGGTAGTCGACGATCAGCTCGACGGGCCAGCCGCGCTCGCGCAGCGTGCGCCCGCATTCGCGCATCGCGTCGGTGGCAGCCTGGACGAGCACCTGCTGAGGTTCGGTCATGTGCCCCCCTCGGATTCCAGCACTCGTAGACGAGCCTCCGCCGCCTCCGCGCGTTCAGCCCAACGCGCACGCATCATGTACTCATGGTCTAGAGCCGCCTGGAGGGCGTCGGCGTGGGCTAGCAGCTGCTTCGCTAGCGGCACGCCGTCGGGCGTTTCCGTTCCGACTGTCCAAGCCCAGGCATCGAGGTAGTTGCGGATTCGCGCCATCTCCTCGTTGTCGACCAAGCCTGTCACAAGACTTGACAAACTCCCTCCCATCTGTCACTATTAGTGACATGGAGATCACACCACAGGAGGCGACCGGAATGACCGCTTATGACACCCTCGTCCAGCAGATCCGCGACGCACAGCAGATCCAGTGGGTTGCCAGCCAGACCCGCGACGCCGCCACCGTCGGCCGCATGGAGAGAATCCTCGAGGACCTCTACCGGCAGCAGGACAAGATGAACCGGGGCCGCTAGTGGATCAGATCCAGGCAGTACGCCGAGCCGCCCGCAAGGCGGCTCTTGCGCGTCAAGGGCTCGAGGAAGCCATCCGAGCAGCGAGCGCCGCGGGACTACCGCTCCGCACGATCGCCGAAGCTGCTGGCGTGTCGCATGAACAGATCCGCCGGATAGTCGCCCGGTAGTCCGGTCTGACAACACGCCCGTCGGATAGACCACACCGGTGCCACACCAGGGCGGCGTCCTACGACAGCTATGCCCCTCTTCGCGGACCCATAGCCGGATGGATGGCTTGTTCATG
>Ga0137366_10004104_pt1 | contig 11360 bp, 12 predicted proteins | sample SagtaG_8_FD_104938 | JGI IMG/M metagenome (GOLD analysis project Ga0137366, IMG submission 104938) | Vadose zone soil microbial communities from Sagehorn Ranch, Mendocino, California, USA - Sage1_L_60_16 metaG | ecosystem: Environmental > Terrestrial > Soil > Vadose zone | place: USA... | reverse complement strand
GCGCGCACGGAGAGGAGCAGCCACGTGAAGGACGAGCACTTCGTGTTCGACGGCCACACCGGCTACTGGGACGCGAGCGCCGCGAACTGCAAGAACCGCTTCGGCGAGGCGTTCATCGAGACCTTCTACGCATTCCACAACGGCTTCAACCCGCCCGACCCGAAGTGGACCATGGACTACGAGGGCCAGTTCCGAAAGGTCGACCCGGACTGGTACCTCGAGGAGATGTTCGTCAAGGGCCAGGCCGACATGACGGTGCTGTCGACCCAGGTCCTGATGGACTTCTACCACACCGGCTTCGTCAACCCCGCGCGCAACGCCCAGCTCGCGGCGCGGGCGCCCGAGCGCATCATCCCGCTCGGCGGGGTCGACCCGCGGGCGCCGGACGCGCTCGAGCAGGTCGAGCGGCAGATCACCGACCTGGGCATGCAGGGCTTCAAGTGGTACACGGCCGAGTGGCGGGGCGACTCCCGTGGCTGGAACGCCAACGACCCGATGGTGTTCCCGCTCTACGAGAAGTGCCTGGAGCTGGGCGTCAAGAACATGTTCTTCCACAAGGGCCCGGCGGTGGAGCCGCTGTCGCTGAGCAAGTTCGACGTGCGCGACATCGACGAGCCGGCCTGGCTGTACCCGGAGCTGAACTTCATCATCGACCACTGCGGCGCGCCCCGGGTCGACGACTTCTGCTGGATCGCCGCCCGCTGCCCGAACGTGTACGCGGGCCTTGCGGTCGTGCTCGCGTTCGTCCACAACCGGCCCCGCTGGTTCGCCGAGGTCATGGCCAACCTGCTCTTCTGGCTCGGGCCCGACCGGATCGTCTACGGCACCGACTTCCCGATCTGGTACCCGCACTGGCAGCTCGAGGACTTCATGGCATTCGAGCTGCCCGACGACCTCAAGCAGGAGTACGGGGTCGACCTGACCCCCGAGATCAAGCAGAAGATCATCGGCGGCAACCTGGCGCGGCTGTACGGCATCGACGTCGAGCAGAAGCTGAAGGCGATCGCGGGCGACGAGCTCTCCCAGCGCCGGGCCGAGTACCTGGCCAGCCTGCCGCCGGCGGATACGGGCGTCGCCGGGACGGCACCGCGATGACGGCGGTGGACGCCGACCGGGTGCGGAAGGTCGCCGGCTCGGTCAAGGACCCGGAGGTGCGGACCCCCATCGCCGAGCTGGGGCTGCTCGACGAGGTGGAGGTGGAGGGGGGCCGGGTGACGGTCCACTTCCACCTCACCTCGCCGCTGTGCCCGCACCGCTTCGCCGGGCACATCGGGCAGGAGATCCGCCGGCGGGTGGCGCGCCTTGCCGGGGTCGAGGCGGTGGAGGTGATTCTCCAAGACCACTTCGCCGCCGAGGAGCTGCACCGGCTGATCAACGCGGGCGGGCGGCGGTGACCGTGGTCGACCCGGTCCGCGCCCTGGCCGGCCGCCGGGAGGCGAGCCTGCTGGAGCTGCCGAGCGTGCGCCGGATGGCCGAGGTGCTCGCCGCCGGCACCCGCGAGCCCACCTGGGTCCGGGTGCTGGTGGCCGGTCTGGCCCGCTTCGCGGTGCTCACCGGCACCGCCGACCTCGAGGCCCTGCTGGAGGCGGCCCGGGCCGACCCGGCGGCCGCCGACCGCGCGCTGGAAGCGCTGGCGGCCGCGCTGGACGGCCAGCCCGACACGGCCGTGGCCGCGCTGGCCATGGGACCGAAGGTCTGGTTCCGCCTCGGCGGCGTGCGCGTCGCCTGGCGGCCGCTGCCGGCGAGGGTGTCCGCGCCACCGCTCGCCGGCAGCGCGGATCCCACCGACCGGCTGGTGCTGCTGGCCATGATCGGCAGCGGGCTGCACCTGGCCGAGCTGCTCCGGCTCCGCGTCGGCGACCTCGGCTCGCTCGACGCGGACGGCGGGCTGCTGCCGGAGGTCGGCGCCGAGCCGCTGGCCGCCCGCCACGTCCGGCTGCGCGACGCGGGCCGGCAGCGCATCACCTTCCTGTCCTTCCACGCCCGCGCGGCGCTCCTCGCCGACCTCGGGCGGCGGCGCGCGGCCGGGCTCGACACAGGCCCGGCCGCGCCGGTGGTCGCCGGAGCGCGCGGTCAGCCGGCCACCCGGGCCACGGTGGCGGCCGCCCGCCTCCGCTCGGCCGCCCCGATCCGGGCGGGCAGCCGGCTCAACGTGGAGCTGTGCCGCACGACCGGCGAGTTCTTCCGCCAGTGGGGCCTGCCCGGCTCCCGGTTCGTCCCCACCGACGGGCCCGACCCCACCGACGGGCCCGACCCCACCGCCACCCTCGACACCCAGGGAGGACGCCAGCCATGAAGGCGGTCCGACTCCACAAATACGACCAGCGGCCGGTCATCGACGAGGTCCCCGAGCCCACTATCCAAGACCCGCTCGACGTCATCGTCCGCATCGGCGGCGCCGGGCTGTGCCGCACCGACCTGCACATCGTCGAAGGCCAGTGGGCCGAGCGCCTCGGCGTCGCCCTCCCCTACGCCCTCGGCCACGAGAACGCCGGCTGGGTCCATCAGGTCGGCGCCGCCGTCGGCAACCTCGTCCCGGGCGACCCGGTCATCCTCCACCCCCTGGCCACCTGCGGGCTGTGCCCGCCCTGCCGCGCCGGCAACGACATGCACTGCGAGTCCGGCCGCTTCCCCGGCCTCGACTCCGACGGCGGCATGGCCGAGCTGCTGCGCACCAGCGCCCGCGCGTGCGTCAAGCTCGGCCCGACGCTTGCGCCCGCGGACGTCGCCGCGCTCGCCGACGCGGGCCTGACCGCCTACCACGCCGCCAAGAAGGCCGCGCCGCTGCTGTCCCCCGGCACCACCGCGGTGGTCGTCGGCGCGGGCGGGCTCGGCCACATCGGCATCCAGTCCCTCAAGGCGCTCACCTGCGCCACCGTCGTGGTCGTGGACGCCTCCGAGGCGGCCCTGGAGCTGGCCGGGTCGCTGGGCGCCAACCACGCCGTGCTGGCCGACGGCAGCCACCTGGAGCGGGTGCTCGAGCTGACCGGCGGGCAGGGCGCCGAGGTGGTGCTGGACTTCGTCGGGGAGCGCGGCGCCGAGGCGGCCGCATGGCAGATGACCCGGCGGGCCGGGTCGCATTTCGTGGTCGGCTACGGCGGCACCGTGCAGGTCCCGACCCTCGACCTGATCTCGACCGAGCGCAGCATCGTCGGCAACCTGGTCGGCAGCTACACCGACCTGGTCGAGCTGATGGTGCTGGCCGCCCAGGGCAGGGTGCGGCTGCACACCCGGACCTACCCGCTGGAGGCGGTCAACGACGCCATGGACGACCTGGACGCCGGCCGCCTCCAGGGCCGCGGCATCCTGGTCCCATAGGGGCCTGGGCGATGGCGGCGGTCCCGGAGCGGCAGGCCGGCCGGTTCCAGGCGTCGGACCTGGTGGGGTCGGTGCAGCGCGCGCTCCGGGTCCTCGAGGTCGTGGCCTCCAGCCCGGACGGCCTCACCGCCAAGGCGGTCGCCCGGCGCGCGAACATGGCCCTGTCGACCACCTACCACCTGCTCAACACGCTGGCCGCGGAGGGGTACGTGGTCCACCTGGGGGCCGGTCGGGGCTACGGGCTCGGCCACCAGGTCTCGGTGCTTTTCCCGCAGCCTCCGCCAGAAGCTCGGCGCCACCGCGACGGACGCGGTCGTCACCGAGGTGCACCAGCAGAGCGGCGCGGCGGCCTGCTCCGCCGTCTACCGCAGCGGCGAGGTGATCATCGCCCACGTGGCCGATTCGCCCGACGCTCCCTTTGACCGTTACCTGGAGCCCACGCTGAGTGGAGGCGACATGCTCGGGGTCATCCTGGCCCACGGCGGCGGAGACGACAGCGCGCTGTTCCTCCTGGCCTTCGCACCGGTCGGGCTGATCTTCCTGATCGGGTTCCTCATCGTCCTGCGCCCGGTGGTATCGAGCATCGGTGAGCGGGAAGAAGACGAGGACGACGACGACGACCGGAGCGACGCATGAGCGGCATGGGCAACCTCGTCCTCGCCCACGCCGGCTCGGACGGCGGCGCGGTGCTGCTGCTGTTCCTGCCGGCGGGCGGGATGCTGCTGGTCGGTCTGCTGCTGGTCTTCCTCCCGCTCACCACGTCGCAGTTCGACCGGTCGGACCCCGACCCGGACGACGAGGACCTGGCGCGCCGGCTGCTCGGCGAGGAGGAGGCGCGGCAGCTGCACGCGCGCGGGCGGCGCCGGCGGGCCGTGCGCCGCCTGGCCGTGCGGAGGGCGCTGGCCGACAGACCGGAGGACCGCGGCCCGTGAGCGGTCCCGCCCGTGGCCGGTGGCCGGCGGGCCGCGGGCCGGTCAGCAGGACCTGCCCGGCTGCCTGACGCGCACGTGCACGTCCACCCGCTTCTCGATCCCCTGGTGCCGGGCGGTGAGCAGGAAGTGGAGCAGCGTCGTGGAGAGCTGCGGCGGCGACTTCCAGGTCAGCGTCGCCGAGCCGCTGCCCGGGACGTCGACCGGCCGGGGGTCGGGAGGGATGATGCCGCCGAAGTCGTCCTCGACCACGGCGACCAGGCGCGTCCCCGGGCTCGTCTTCGTCTCCACGGTGACGGTGTCGCCCGGATGGACGCAGCTCGTCCCGTGGTGGCTGAGGGGGAGCCCGCCGCTGCCGCAGCCGGCGAGCGCGACCCCGAGCGCCACCAGCGCGGCGAGGCCGGCGGCGGGCCGTGGCCGTGGCCGCATCAGGCCGCCCCGTCAGCGGCTGGGCGAGGATCCAGAGGCTCGACATGGTGTAGACGACCATGAGGGCGAGCATGGGGAGCTGGCTCCGCACGGCGTCCCGGCTCCGCGGGGCGAGCAGCAGGGCGCGCACGTGGGCGACGTACACGGCGAGCACGTGCCCGACCACGATCAGGACCACCTGCAGGTACCAGACGAGCTGGGCGTTGGCGAGCGCGAAGCTGACCTGGTAGCCGGCCACCGGCAGCAGGTGCGCGCCGCGGTGGAGCGGGTCGGCCAGCAGGGGGACGAGGCCCTGGCTGGAGATCACGATGTAGGAGTAGTTGTGGGCGGCGTTGTAGACCAGCGCGATGGGCACGAGGGTGAAGGCGAACAGCGTGGTGATCTCGAGCCCGGCGCGCTGGAGCCGCCCGAGCCGCTCCACGAGCCGCGCGACCGCCGCGAAGACCGCCAGGAACAGCACGGTCACGCCGAGAAGGCCGGCGGTCTCCAGCAGCATGCGCCCGAAGCCGCCGAGCGGCTCCAGGCCGGGACCGAGCCGGTCCTGCAGCGACGCCCACGCCGGCGTGGCCGACAGCCCGTCGAACGCCAGCGAGCTGAGCGCCAGGACCACGAACGTCACCGTGTCCCAGCCGGTGCCGGTCAGCCGCAGCAGCCCGACCGCCCACGGCCGCAGGGCCACCTCGCGGCGGGCCGCCACGCGGAAGCAGGCCGGGCAGTCCACGCACTCGGCCGTCCCCGCAGCGCAGTGCGCCCGGCAGCGCTCGCACGCCCGCGGGTCCATGGCGCGGATCTCGACGGGGGCGAAGGCGCCGATGAGGCGGAAGAGCACGGAGAAGACCTCGCCGTGGGCGAGCCAGGCGTCGCGTCCGTACAAGCCCATCATGACCAGGGTGTAGGCGGTGTAGAGGAGGGCGGCGGCCCCGACCGCCCGCGGCGTGGCCGACAGGCCGGAGGCGAGCTCGAACCAGGCGAACGCCAGGTAGCCGGCGACCGCCGGCCACAGGCCCAGCCGGGCGGGGTAGACGAGACGGCCGCTCCCCACCGGCGGGCCGGTCCCGGCCGGGGAGCCACTGGCCGCCGGGGGGCCGGTCCCGACCCGGCGGCGGCGCACCCGGGCGGCCGTGTCGTACAGGGCGCTGAAGGGGTTCAGCAGCGCGTACAGGTTGCCGACGAGCCCGCTCACCACCACGGCGGCGGCCCAGAAGTAGATCCACAGCAGGTACTCGGCGGGGTTGAGGGTGGCCTGCGTGGACCCGAGCAGGCCGGTGACGACGATGGTGAGCAGCGCCAGCACGCCCACGGTGCCCCCACCAGCCGCGGCACCGGGCCACCGACGAGCGCCCGGACGCCGGGGACGCCCCGGGCGCCGGACAGCACCAGCCGCGGGTAGCGGGGCTCCGCGCCCGTCCCGCGCAGGAACGCGCCGAGGGCCGCGAAGGTGAGCGCCACGACCGCGCCAGCGGCGAGCAGGTACAGGTACAGGGGCACGGGGAGGTTGTAGTGCAGGCCGAAGCCGTGGGCGAGCGGGAGGGAGCGGGCGTCGGGCAGGCGGCTCATCGTAGGGAAATCCTGGGTAGCCCGGACCACGGCGGGCAAGGCCGGAGATTTCGTCCAGCGAGAAACCAGACATCTCGAACGCGGCCGGGTGGCGGTCGGGTGTCAGCGGCGCGTCCGGGCGCGCTTGGCGGCCCGCCCGCGCACGGCGGGGTCCAGGACCCGCTTGCGCAGCCGGACCGACGTGGGCGTCACCTCGACCAGCTCGTCCTCGGCGATGTGCTCGATGGCCTGCTCCAGCGAGAGCTGCCGCGGCGGCACGAGCCGGACCGCCTCGTCCGCGGCGTGCGTGCGGATATTGGTCTTCTGCTTCTCGCGGGTGGGGTTGACGTCGATGTCGTCGGGGCGGGCGTTCCCGCCGACCACCATGCCCTGGTAGACCCGGGTGCCCGGGCCGACGAACAGCTCGCCCCGCTCCTGGAGCTGGCCGAGGGCGTAGCTGGTGGTCGTGCCGACCCGGTCGGCGACGAGCGCGCCGCCCGGCCGCTGGCCGACCGTGCCCGCCCACTCGTCGTAGCCGTCGAACAGGTGGTGCAGGAGCGCGGTGCCCCTGGTCTCGGCGAGCAGGGTGGAGCGGAAGCCGATCAGGCCGCGGGCGGGCACGCGGAACTCCAGCCGCACCCATCCCGTCCCGTGGTTGACCATGTTGGTCAGGCGGCCCTTGCGCACGGCGAGGCCCTGGGTCACCACGCCCACGAACTCCTCGGGCACGTCAAGGGTGACCGCCTCGTAGGGCTCCTGCACCCGGCCGCCGACCGTCCTGGTGATGACCTCCGGCTTGGACACCTCCAGCTCGTAGCCTTCGCGCCGCATCTGCTCGACGAGGATGGCGAGCTGGAGCTCGCCCCGCCCCTGCACCTCGAACGCATCGGGCGAGCGCGTCGGCAGCACCCGGACCGACACGTTGCCGAGCACCTCCCGGTCCAGCCGCTCCTTGAGGTGCCGGCTGGTCAGGTAGGTCCCGGCCCTGCCGGCGAACGGCGAGGTGTTGACCCCGAACCGCATGGACAGGCTGGGCTCGTCGATCGAGATCACCGGCAGCGGGCGGGGGTCGTCCGGGTCGGTGACCGTCTCGCCCAGGGTCACGTCGCCGAGGCCGGCGATGGCGACGATCTCGCCCGGGCCGGCACGGTCGAGGTCGGTGCGGGACAGCCCGGTCGCCCCCACGATCTTGGTGACCTTGGCGGTGGCGAGGCTGCCGTCCCGCTTGGCCACGGCGACCCGGTCGCCGAGGCGGACCGTCCCCTGCCACAGCCGACCGACCGCGAGGCGGCCGACGTAGGGGTCGACGTCAAGGTTGGTCACGAGGAACTGCAGCGGGTGCCCGGGCTCGTAGGTGGGCGGCGGCGTGGTCGCCACGACCGCCTCGAGCAGCGGGCCGAGGTCGGCGGCCAGCTCGTCGGGGCGGAAGCCGGCCCGTCCGGCGCGCGCATCGGTGTACAGGACCGGGAAGCCGATCTGGTCCTCGTCGGCGTCGAGGTCCAGGAACAGCTCCTCCACCTCGCGCACCACCTCGGCGGGCCGCGCGTCCGCCCGGTCGATCTTGTTGATGCAGACCACCGCCGGCAGGCGGCGGGCCAGCGCCTTGCTCAGCACGTAGCGCGTCTGGGGCAGGGGGCCCTCGCTCGCGTCCACGAGCAGGAGGACGGCGTCGACCATCAGCAGCGTCCGCTCGACCTCGCCGCCGAAGTCGGCGTGGCCGGGCGTGTCGACCACGTTGACCCGCACGCCGTGGAACTCGACCGCGGTCTGCTTGGCCAGGATGGTGATGCCCTTCTCGCGCTCGAGGTCCATCGAGTCCATGACCCGGTCGACGACCTCCTGATTGGCCCGGTAGACGCCCGACTGCCGGAGCATGGCGTCCACGAGCGTGGTCTTGCCGTGGTCGACGTGGGCCACGATGGCCAGGTTGCGGACGTCATCCCGGATCGTGGACACGGCAGGTCCCTTCAGCGCTCTCCATTGGCACGGCTGACACGACTGGCACGACCGGGCGCGCGGCGAGCAGGGCCAGTCCGGCCCCCAGCACGCAGGGGGCGAGCGCCCGGGTCGCCGACAGGAACCGGTCCAGCAGGGTGCCGGCGATCATCAGGCCGTAGCAGCCCATCAGCAGCCCGGTCCAGTCCATCAGGGTACGCGCCCGAAGCGTCAGGAGCACCGCCGCCACCAGCAGCGCGAACATCGCGACGAGCGCGGCCGGGCCGAGCGCACCCACCGGGGCGTCGGCCACGTACCCGCCTCGCGCGGTCCTGGCGAGGGTGTGGGCCCATCCCACCAGCGGCGGCGAGAGCGCCTCCAGCCCGGCGTCGCGGGTGCTGGCCGGCAGCATCCGCGCCACGTACCACCACCACGAGGCGAGCAGGGCCACGCCCGGCGCGAGCACCGTCACGGCCGGGCGCAGCCGCTCGCGCACGCCGCGCACGCCGCCCACGGGCCGCGCCAGCAGCCAGATGGCCGCCGCCGCTCCGAAGCCGAGGTAGGTCTCCTTGGTCAGGCCGGCTCCGGCCATGGCCAGCCCCGCGGCCGCGAACCGCCTGTCGAGGGCGAGGCTCAGCCCGACCGCGGCCAGGGCGAGCCCCAGCGGCTCGGCGGTGCCGAACATCACCCCTACCGCGACGCCCGGGACGGCCACGAACCCAAGGCCCCACCAGCGGGACCGGCCGTGGGCGGCGGCAACGCGCCCGGCGGCCGCACAGCCCGCCGCGACCGCCAGCAGCTCCACCGCAAGGAGGGCGACGGGCACCGCGGCGGGGCGTCCCGCGCTGAGCAGCCACCCCGCCATCGCGAACAGGGGCCGGCGGGCGCGGTAGCGCGGCATGTCGAACCCGGCCGCGAGGTGCCCGCGCAGCAGGGGGTCGTTCGCGAGCCCGAGGAACCACTGCCCGTCGTAGCCGTTCCCGCTCGTGACCGTCGCCCGGATGCCCCGCGCCGCCAGCTCCTCGTCCAGGTGCCATGCCGTGCCCACGAAGAACGGCGCGGTCGGGTCGCTGCCCAGGTGGTTGTGGGCCAGGCGGACGAACTGCAGCGCGAGCAGGACCCCGGCGACGGCCAGGCCGGCGGCGGCCACCCACAGGAGCCGCCGCCACGGCAGGGGCCCAGGCTCGGGTCCGGCCACGGCCCGGCCGTTCCCGCTACCCGTGCCCGCCGGTCGAGCGCAGCTTGTGCGCTGCCGTGCGGGCGGCCTTGGCGACCTTGGCGCTGGGGTGTACCTTGCCGAGCGCGTCCAGGACCGCACCGGCCCGGGGGGTCGGGGCCCGCCACAGACCGGCGACGACCTTCGCCTGGTCCGCCGGCGGGCCGAGCTCCTCCAGGTGGGCGACGAGGCCGGCGGGTCCTTCCGCCTCGAGGACGGTGGCCATCACCTCGACCAGGACCAGCGCCGACGTCTCGGGATCGAGGCTCCGCTCGTCCTCGAAGCCGTTGTGGACCAGCCACATCTGCGCGTGCGGGCGCAGCGCGGCGTCGCCGAGCATCCCCCGGACCTCGGCTTCCGCCCCGGGTCCGGCCTCCGCCAGCCCCGCCAGGCCGAGCATCCGCCGCTCGGAGCTCGGCGCCCGCCGGACGTAGCGGGCGAGCTCCGGCACGGCGGTGTCGCCGCGCTCGCGGGACCACGCGCGCAGCTCCGCCTTGAACGCCTGCTCGTCGTAGTCGGCCACCGCTTCGATGAGCTCGTCCACGTCCTTTCCGGCCGCCTCCCCGACGACCGGGGCGACCGCGCCGCCCGCGCGCAGCAGGAGGTTGACCTGCCAGGTGCCGAGCGGCGTGAGCCGGACCAGCCCGGCCCCGTCCCCGGGTCCGGGTCCGGCCCCGGACCTGTCCCCGGGCCTGTCCCCGGCGCGCGGGGAGAGCTCGATCATGCCCAGGTCCCGCAACTGCCCGAGGACCTGACCGACCTCGGCGACGGTCGCGGCCCGCGACGCCTCGTCAGCGTCGGCGGACCCGCCGGCCAGCTCCTCCACGCCGGCCAGCTCCTCCACGCCGGTCAGGCTCTCCAGCAGGTGCTCCTCCACCACGTGGCCGGCGAGCTCGTCGGCCGGCACCGGCTCGTCCTCGGCGTACAGCAGCGTGAGCAGGTCGAGCAGCCCACCCGCGAAGCCGTCCGGGTAGATCCGCTCGATCATGGGCACCGGCAGCAGGTCGGCGCTGACGTCGGGCAGCGTGTCGAGCGCCAGCTCCAGCAGCTCCAGCGGCTCGTCGAGCAGGTGCTGCTGCTGCTTGACCGGGACCAGCCGTCCGCCGCGGACGCGCACCAGACCGGTCTGCCTGCCCCAGGCGACCACCTGCTCCACTCCGGCCCGGTCGGCCAGGCCGAGCAGCCCGGCGAGGTCTTCACGGTCGCCGGCCGCGAGACCGCCGACCGCGTCGAACTTGCGGCCCTTGCCGGTCCACTCGGCCAGCAGGCGCAGCCGCCGCACGGTGGGCGCCGCCGCCGCCGCGGCCTCGAGGTCCTCCGGCGAGGCGAGCTCCACCGGCGGGAACGAGGGAGGCTCCAGCGCCAAGCCCGGAACCCAGGCCTCAAGGCCCTCCTCGTCCTCGTCGTCCCAGTCGTCCTCGTCGCTCCAGTCCTCTCCGTCGTCCTCCTCGTCCTCGAGGTCGGGGTACTGCGGCGGAGCCTCGCCGTGGCTGGCCACCACGCGGGGGTAGCGGGCACGGGCCTCGACGTCGCCCGTGCGGGCCAGCTTGACCCCGAAATGCCACTCGTCGCCGTAGTCGAACAGGAAGAGGAACTCCCGCCGGGGAGGCGCGTCGGCCACCCGCAGGCCGCGAGCGCGCTTGTACCTCCCACCGGCGCTTTCGGGGTCGGGGACGCGGGCGTACTCGGTGGCCCGGTCCCACGGCTTGCCGCTGAGGAAGAACGACCACAGGTGGTCGTCGTCGAAGTCGAAGGCGCGGGGGATGGCGTTCCCCAGGTCCTCGAGGGTCTGGCCACCCTTGAGCTCGATCTCGCGCCAGACGGCCGGATCGCCGGCACCGCCGAGCACGCGGACGCGGAAGGTATACGTACCAGCCGGCGAGCGGCCGGCAGAGGGAGCAGGCATGGGCGTTCGCTCCAGGTCGAGGGTGCGTGCACAGCGCTCGCTCTAACCTAACGCACCCCACGTCAGGACGTGCAACCGGGATGCCGAGCAG
>Ga0137366_10004102_pt1 | contig 11362 bp, 6 predicted proteins | sample SagtaG_8_FD_104938 | JGI IMG/M metagenome (GOLD analysis project Ga0137366, IMG submission 104938) | Vadose zone soil microbial communities from Sagehorn Ranch, Mendocino, California, USA - Sage1_L_60_16 metaG | ecosystem: Environmental > Terrestrial > Soil > Vadose zone | place: USA: California... | reverse complement strand
TCACTATCAGTTCTCGCGGTAGCCATCATTATTAGTACTACGAACACCAGGGCGTTGCCGAGCGCATGCAGGCCAAAGTCGACCATACTATGCACCGCAACTCCAGCAATACCCAGCGCCGCCCCAAAACTGGCTGCGCGGCGAAACTGACTGCTGGCAGTGAGATTCTCCCGGGTCAACCGGAACATTACAACGAAAAACCAAGCACCCAACGCAAAGCCAACCAACCCGCCGCTCGAAAGCAGTTCAAGATAGTCGTTGTGCGCTTCCTGAGGAGTCAGCGTTCCAGAGGCATCGTGGTATGCCGTTATTCCGATCCAGTATCCACCCAGACCTACACCTAAGATTGGATGAGCGGAAAACATGCGCCAGGTCGCCCGCCAAATTTCATTCCTCGTGGCGCCTTCATGAAAAGCGCCAGCACCAGGATTAAACTCGCCACTAACAGCTTCGAAACTGTTGATTAATCGATCTCCACCCATCCAAACGGTGCCATACACAACTCCAGACACGAGCGCGATCAAGAGCGCGATGCGCAGCCCAACTGAACGAGCAAGATTCAAGAGGCGCCGCTCACCACTTTCAGTACGCGAGTTAGGTAAAACGCTTGTAAACAGCAACGCCGCGACCACGAATTGGGCCAGCATCGCGAGGATTCCACCACGAGAGTTTGCCAGGACAAGCCCAGTCCAAATCGGCAACAACGCCGCGAAATAGATCACTAACCGCTCTCGTTTGACACCACCGGCCACTATCAATCCCAGGCACAGGCCCAGGGCCATCTCCATCAAGAAAGCAAAGTGGTTTCTATTGATGAATTGCCCATAACCCTGTTCCGGCTTCATGAGGGGAAGCACGAAGCCTGGCGTGTGCTGGGTCGTTTGTCGCAGGATACCGAAGAGAGCGCTAGAGGCCGCCAGACCGATGACAACATAAATCAATATGTGAATCCGGCGCTCGTTGCTTGCGTAACGATACAGCAACGCCAGAGCAAGCGTCAGCGCGAGCAACTCCAGCGCGAAGAAACGGGTTTGATAAGGATCTGCGCTGATCGCGTTCCAGGGCGCGTATGGACCACTAACAACATTGCTTTCCGACCGGAATGGTATGGTTTGTAAGAATGCGAAAGCCGCAAGCACCACCGGCGGGAACAGCAGTGAACCCCGACTGAAGGTGCCGGAGCTGCTCAATAAGGTCTCCACAATCGAGCAGATGCCAAGCAGAAAGACCACGCATACGAGCGCACCCCTCCACCATGGTTCAACGGTACCGTAAGGAATTGCCGCTGCGACAACCAGAACCAGCAGCGTCGCGAAGATGACCGTGCTCAGCAGCTTTGCTATTCGCGGACCTGCGGATGGCTCTGGGACTTCATCGAATGCTACTACCCTCGCCTCCGATATCATCATCCGTGTATTTTTTCCGTCGCTACGTTCATTCTCACCTTTTCAGTTGCTATGGAGGCTTCATGGAAATTGAAGATCCTTTCCGTTGCATCAGTAAGTTCGCGGCGGAAAAGATCGCTCAAGTAGTTCATATCAACCAGCAACGCTTCGCTTGAAAACTTGCGATAGAGATTCAGCCATCCACATTCAACACCATCTTTGACAAGCGGCAAACGAAGGCACCACGACATGAGCGGCCGCAGTTGGTCTTCAGACGCCGAAGCGTCCTGTGCCCATGTCCAACTAACACGTCCGTTGTGGAGTTTGAGTTGCTGCTTGGAATGACGCTGCGCACTCGCTTTGAAGGCAAGCTCATTTACTTCCGCTCGGCCGGCCTGTCCCACCTGTGCGTCGGCAAAGGAGAATTCTCCAAACTCGAGCATCGCCCGGACCGCCTCGAATACTTCATGGAGATCCACCGACTTCGAGAGAGCGCGCGCTGCACGTCTCACGCGAATGATGTTCGCCACCCGGAGCCGACGGTCAACTGTGCGCCTGACACCCGCCTTCAGTTCATCAACTTCATGGTAACGAAGGTGACCAAGTGCGATGATGATCGTGACCGAGATGACAAACATGACGAAGCCGGTCACATTCGAGCCGGTTGTGGTAAACACCATCGCCACCAAACCGAAAGAGGCGCACACTCCGTACAACACGAGCGCCACTTGTCGCTGCGACCAGCCGCGGGCCAGCAACATATGATGGACGTGTTCGTTGTCACCCTGAAAGACCGGCTGCCGACTAATCAATCTTCGTCCTACTGTGACCGTCATATCCACCATCGGAAATCCGAAAGCCAGGATAGGAATCACAACTGCTACTGCGGTGGTGGCTTTTTGCGTACCCAAAACAGAGAGCGCGGCCAATGTGAACCCGACAAACAGTGCGCCTGAATCCCCGAGGAAGATTGACGCCGGGTTGAAGTTGTAGCGCAGAAACCCCGCCAGCGAACCGCAAAGAACGAGAGCGACGACGATTGTCAGTGATCGTCCCTGTGAAATCGAAACAGCAAGGATCACCAAAGACGAAAAGAGCGCGGCGCCTGATGCCAATCCGTCGAGCCCGTCAATAAGATTGAATGCGTTGGCAATCCCAACAAGCCACAGGATTGTAATGACGAAAGACAAGGGACCAGGCAGATGAATTGAGCCCATGAAAGGAGCCGAGATCGCCTCGATTCGTCCACCCAGCGCATAGAACAGAGTGGCTATAAGACCTAGTACTACAAACTTGACGGTCGCGTTTGTTCCGCGGAGATCATCGTAGGCGCCTAACAACAGCACCAGCGTGACTGGTATCAAAACGACAAAGACTTCCGGGACATGTCCGCGCAGAGACTTCGTTAGAAGATTGTCAATGATTGGCAAGGTCGCCAGCGCGAGGATGCACGACAGGTAGATTGCGACGCCACCCAGTCGAGGTATAGCTCTGCTGTGCAAGCGGCGTCCATCAAGCGGTATGTCTAACAGCTTGAAGCGCTCGCATAAGCGGCGAACTATCGGCGTAAGCACGAGAGAAGCGAAAGTGGCGAATAGGAAAAGGACGAAATAGGTAGTCAAAGTGGTTCCTCCTGGACAAACGGAGTTCTTGCTTTTTGCTTTCTTATCCTGATTCTTCTGGGTGTGGGATCCTTCGGACTTGGAATCACCTGCGACGTAGGTTGGAGCGTGGATTGAGCACCTGGGGTTCAGATTGCTCTCGCAGGGGCTGCAGTCTTGTCTGATTCTTTATCATCGCTTGAGGCATGGACCGCAGATGCTAAAACTACGTCACGACCTCGTTTCTGACTGGTCACTGCCGGCATTTGTCCGGACTCAAGCAACTCTATCATCCTGGGAAGTAGGCTTTGCTTTGAATACTGCTCCGTTTGTTTATACCTCCGCCGACCGTCTGCTTTTCCGCGAACCGCCGCCGCCAGAATGCCGGCCAGAACCCCATCGACATCACCGTGCTGAGCGAGATAAAACTGATCATCACAATCAGTTTGTTCCTTGATATCTGTGACATGGCTTGCCGTTGGTCCTATGTACAAACAGGGAGTACCAATTGCCATGATGTTGTAGACTTTGCATGGATGAACAATGCCCACAAACTCCTCACCGATAACCACAGTATGAAGGTCCGCGGCTGAAAGCGAATCTGATAGTTCGCCAAGCGGCTGGTATGGTAAACACCGTACATTGCTCAGCCGATGTTCAGCGGCAAACTTCCTGACCTTTGTTTGCTCGCTGCCTCCGCCGACGAAACAAAAGACAAATTCACTCCGGGCTGCAAGACGACGGGCCGCTTCCAGCAGTGTATCGAGCGGGTGACAGGGGCTGTGATTGCCTGAGTACATCACAACGAACTTTTCAGCCAGATCGTGCCTGGCGCGGAACGCCTGTCGCCCTTGCATGGTGAAACCAACCTCATCATCGTTTGACCATGGCGGTATTATGCTGATGCGGCCTTTGTCCGTTCCTTTTGCGATGACGCGGTCCTTCATGAACCGATCCAACACCACTACTGCCGTGGCCTGATGCAAACTAGTCTCCAGGAATCGCGCAAGCACTCGGCCAGTCAGGGAATCTTGTTTGAGCCAACCCGCAGCAATTGCCTCGTCAGGGTTTAAGTCCATCACCCAGAAGAAAAGTCGTCCCCCCTTTAGGCGCACGAACCAGGATCCAAGAAATGAGATCAGAGGCGGAGACGTTAAAGAAACAACGGCATCGAAACTCGGAAGCAAAATAAGTCGAAAGGCACAGGTTGTGAGAAAACTGCTAAAATTCACCGCGCGGCGCCACTTTGTTTCCTTTCCCGGGCTGAAAGACGGCACTCGGATAATACTGATATTTTTCCAGGTTTCCTGACGTGGAAATCGCAATGACGGATCATCATACCCACGGTCGCTCGTAACCACTGTGACGGCATGACCGTGTTCGGCGAGTTTGACCGCAAACTGGGTGAGGTACTGGCCCGTGGCCATCACGTCAGGATGAAAACACTGGTTTAAGAGAAGTACTCTCATTTCATTTTGGAGTTAGAGACTACAATCACGTGCCGAGTCATCGGTGGGCTTTGGCGTTGAAAGCACTCCAGACAAACTCGTTGGTCGATAGCAACACCTCTAGGTCACGAATTACTGGTTTCCCTGAAGTACCGAATCGTTTTTTCTAAGCCTTCTCGGAGGGGGATTGTTGGATTCCAGCTAAGCAACGTCTGTGCACGCGTAATATCGGGTTTGCGCTGTCTGGGATCATCCTCGGGAAGCGGCAGATACGTGAATCCTGAATCAGACCCGCAGATCCTCATCACCTCTTCCGCTAATTGCTTGATCGTAAACTCACCTGGATTGCCGAGATTCACCGGCTCGTGCACATCTTCTGTATTCATCAGCCGAATCAAAGCTTCCAGCAAATCGTCGACGTAACAAAACGAACGCGTTTGCTGACCCTCGCCGTAAAGAGTCAGCGGTTGGCCGCGCAAAGCTTGCACGACGAAATTGGACACAACGCGACCATCGTTCTCCAGCATTCGGGGTCCATAGGTGTTAAAGATGCGGGCTATGCGAATGTCGACATTGTTCTGACGGTGGTAGTTCATCATTAATGTCTCCGCCAAACGCTTGCCCTCGTCATAGCATGAGCGCAACCCGATCGGATTTACGTTTCCCCAGTACTCTTCGGTTTGTGGGTGCTCAAGCGGATCGCCATACACTTCAGAAGTTGACGCTTGCAGAATTCTGGCCCGCACACGCTTCGCGAGACCGAGCATGTTGATGGCTCCCATCACGCTTGTCTTAACGGTCTTCACCGGGTTGTACTGGTAATGTATGGGCGATGCTGGGCACGCTAGATTATAGATTTGATCCACTTCCAGGAGGATTGGCTCGATTACGTCGTGGCGCAGAAGTTCGAAGCGTGGATTGTCGAGCAAGGGAAAAATATTTTCTCGGCGCCCGGTAAAGAAATTATCAAGGCAGATCACGTCGTGACCTTCGCCAATTAGACGTTCGCAAAGATGGGAACCAATAAAGCCCGCTCCGCCTGTTATAAGGATTCGCATTCTGGCATGGCCTCCGCTTCAAGGATGTCGAGATTCAAACTCACTATCTTCTAACACAACAGTTTCCTACGTAGAGCACGTCCATTCGGGTCTTGAGGAAACAGTCAATTGCCTGTCGGGGCGTGCAAACGATCGGCTCATTTTCGTTGAACGAGGTGTTGAGTATCACTGGCACACCAGTCAACTCGTAAAAGTCCTCGATCAGCTGATAGTAGCGTGCGTTCAGTTCCCGCGAGACTGTTTGCAAACGGCCCGAGCCATCGACGTGGGTGACCGCGGGAATCTCCGCGCGTTTTTCGGGCTTGATCTGGTAGACCATCAGCATGGTGGGTGCCGGATGAGTCTGTTCGAAGTATTCGCCCACATGCTCGATCAGAATCGACGGTGCAAAAGGACGAAACGGTTCGCGCTTCTTGATCCTATCGTTGAGGATCTCTTTCATCTCCGCACGTCGAGGATCGACAACTATTGAGCGATTGCCAAGAGCTCGCGGTCCAAACTCCATTCTGCCCTGGAACCAGCCAACTACTAATCCATTTGCAATGTCTTGCGCCCCGCGCTTCGTCAAGTCCCCATCCGAAAGCGTCTCATAACCTAAAGTACTTCTCTCGAGCTCTGCACAGACATCCTCGGACGAAAAATCCGGTCCCGTATAAGCGCCCTCCATCACCTCGCCGCGTGTGCCGTTCAAAATACCGTTATGGATCTGGTAACAAACTCCAAGCGCCGTGCCGCTATCGCCGGCTGCGGGTTGAATAAACAGTCGCCGGAACGGAGTGTTGAGCAGAATCTTGCCGTTCATTACAGAGTTGTAAGCCACGCCTCCCGAAAGGCCGAGATCTGTCAAGCCCGTTTGCTCGTGCAGATGACTCAGCAGATGAAAACCAACCTCTTCCAGTCTCAGTTGCAAACTCGCTGCGATGTCGCACTCACGATCCGTCAGTGGTTCGCCGGGCCGACGGCTCGGACCAAACGTACGCGCATACTCATCGGAGTAAATCCGTCCGATTATGGGCGACCCTTGATCCCAGGACATCTCAACACCCTCCGCATGATGGCGAAAGTAGTCGAGGTTCAGACGAAACTGACCGTCTTCTTCGGTGCGAATAATCTCGCGAAACTGTTTAATAAAACGAGGCCGGCCGTAGGGTGCAAGACCCATCACCTTGCCTTCGTCTCCATAATGGGGAAACCCAAGAAACTGCGTGGTCGCTGTATAGACAATGCCGGTGGAATGCGGGTACTCCACCTGTCCCAGAACTTCAATCGAGTTCCCTTCTCCTATTCCCCACATGGTCGAAATGAAATCGCCAAAACCATCAATCGAAAGTAGCGCCGCTCGTTCGAAAGGAGAGACGAAAAAAGAGCTTGCGAGGTGAGCGCGATGATGTTCCACATTGTGAAACTGAGCTCGCAAACTACTCCTTGCCACGCCCAACTGTGCCGCTAAATCATCTCTTAGGTCGCGAACCTTCGCCGCGTTTCCGAGCCGGTCCTTTATTTGCTGAAAGAATCCCGAACCGCCATTGCCACCAAACCGCGCCGCGTTCAGATCCGCTGCCGGGAAGAATGCGACCTCGTCGGTCACAACCTCAAGGGGATAGATGCCATGCACTGATTCACGTTTCCCGGGATGGTCGTCTCCGCGTCTGCCCCGCCTCACCTGTTTCGCGGCTCTTGTCGCAGCAAACAGGACCTTCTTATGCAGATGGGCGGAGGGGTCCCGCGAGATGCCGACATGCGCGACATCTTCAATGACGATACTGGCGGCTTCGAGACAATAACGGATCGACTCGGACGGAAAGCCGGCGCAATGCTTGAAGCGATTGAAGCGCTCCTCTTCCACGGCAGCGATCAGTTTTCCATTCTCAATGATGGCGGCCGAAGCGTCGCCGTGATATGCGTTGATACCGAGGATGTACATGGAGAGAGACTGATTAAGTCACCGCTGTGCGTCTTTTTTCTTCTTCCCTTTTTTTATCCGTGTGATCCGCATTCGTATGTGGCTGATGATTCTCTTGCTGATTGGATTCCATCAGGTACAGTGAAATCATCAACTCGGCCAGCGCTCGCTGAAACGCGTAATAAAACCCGGCCAAACCATCAAGAACTCCGCCTCGCAGAATCAGACAGTAAAAAAGCATTGCGGGCGGAGCGACGATGCGCCACTCGCGGATGCGATCTGTCCAAGTTAGACTGCCAGGTTCAGCGGCAAGCAGTTTTTTTGCCTCTTCTTCTGTGTAACGAGACTGCGAATCAAACCACCGCCGGAGCGACTTGCGATCGTCGTGCAAGAGCGGCGCACCCAGATCAGCGATTGCCCCATCCACAACAACCCGGTGCGCATGCCCGTCAGTCCGATAACTCGCTGCGGCCTTACGAAACAACACAGTCACCGGAGGATAGATACCGCTGCGCAGTCTTCTGCCATTTATGCAATACACGAATCGTGCGCGATAACCACCAATCGAAGATTCAGGCTCCAGGGCCCGTAATTCTGCTATCAGTTCGTTAGTCAAGACATAGTCCGCATCGAGACTGAGCACCCAGTCAGTTCTGATATTTCCCTGTTCGATTCCGAAGTTGCACTGATTAGCAAAGTTATCAAATGTTCGCTGGAGTACACGCGCTTTCGGATAACGCGCAATAATCTCCAGCGTTTCATCAACGCTAAAGCTATCCACCACGACGATGTCCTCTGCCCAGCCGAGTTGGTCCAATGTGCGACCGATATTCGCGGCTTCGTTATAGGTCAGAATTAAGGGTGTGATTTGTAACACAACGTTCGATGAACGTATGGGTATGAGTCTAAGTCTCTTGCTGACCAGGCCGTTTTGTTTGCGGTTCCCTTACGCTGCTCCTGCGCTCCGCAGTTCAGTGTAAAGATCGATTAACTCCGTCGCGCACCGATTTGCGGTGAATCCTTTAGCAAATTCCTGTCCGGCCCTTCCGCGTTGTAGACATTCGCTCTTTGAGGCCATCGCCTTCATTAGAGCATCCTTAAGCGCGTGTATTTCGACATCTGCTATCCAGCCTGCACCCGCATCCTCAATTTCCTCTGCAAGGTTTACATGCGGACTGACAAGCACCGGAATCCCGCATGCCATTGCTTCCATCACGCACAACCCAAAATTCTCCTGATACGACGGAAGCGCCAGAATCGAAGCATGCCGCAAGACGGCGTACTTTCTCTTGTCTTCCAACCACCCCGGAAAAACAACCACTCCGCCCGCGTTTTGTGCGTTGACCTTATGTTTGAGCAAGGCAACGTACTCAGCCGGCCCTTCACCGGCAAGAACAAGTCGCCAATCTTCAAACTCCTTCTGCTGGATGACTGAAATGAATGCGGCGAGAAAAACGTCGAGACCTTTCTTGGGATGTAGTCTGGAAAGCATCACGACGTACGGATGTGTCGCGATTTCAGGAAACTCACTCATGAAGTTTTCCTGGGTCAATTGTTCAGCGGCAATATCAGCTTCGATACCAAGGGGCACAACACGTCCATGATTCAAGCCTAAAGACTGCTCCGTTTCCTCCTGTTCAGCGCGCGCTGTGTAATGGACCGCTGCCGCATCTCGCAGCATGCGTTTGGCTGCCAACTGCCAGAATAGCGCCTTGCGCCAGGGTTTCTGTTTCATGCTCCAGGGAGCAAGGGTCCCCAGGGGCCTGATAATGTAAGGCACATTGTGCCTGCGACAGGCACGAGCGGCCGCCAAACAAGCATGATTGAAGACAGCATGAATGTGGACCACGTCAAAGCTTTCTACATTTGCGCCCAACCACACGGCGAGCGGTCTTGAGTATTTAAAGGAATCACCAAATTGCGAAGGAAAGAAAATTGTCGGAATGTCCTTGTATGAGCTCCAGGTTCCGTCCGATTTATGCCCATTAGGTTCGGGCCTTTCGGGAGGGAACGGCTTCACGAGTTGAGCTTCAGTGGTCCCCAACTCCAAACGCGACACAGGCAGAGTAACGCCGTGATCAGTAGTTGCTATCAGGACCTCTATTCCCTTCTCTTGCAGAGCGCGGCACATGGGGACGATGGCCTGCCCCGGCCCACCGGACCGCTCTGAAATTGAAGGAATTACATGAAGAACTTTCATAAACACTATCCGCAGATTTCGCAGACTGCAAAGCTTTGACTTACGCGCTTCTTTCTTCCGTTTACGTGATCTGTGGACTCAGCTCGTCACATCGTTTATTTCACACCACTGCGCAAGTACATATAGCGACCATGGCCGTGACCAACCTACTGCCTGCGGCGAATCCAGGAAGCGACGCCACACCGCCGTTGCCTCATCCAGCCGAAGCCCCGCTTGCGTCAGTCTTTCTTTATCCTGGAGCACGGACGAGATCTCTTCCCGGAGACGCGACCGCATCCAATTCGCGAACGGCAGTGTGAAACCCATCTTCGGTCGCGACATGAAATTCGCGGGCAGCAGATGGGCGAGGGCATCGGCGAGTAATGGCTTTGGCCGGCTCCCGCTTTCGCGGTTCAACTTCCATTCCCCTGGCAGAGAGAGCACATAGCCCGCGACGTCGACATCAACAAAAGGAACGCGCACTTCCAACGAATGCGCCATGCTCATGCAATCTGTGTCACGTAAAAGGGTATTTGCCATGTAACCCTGCAACTCGAGTTGAGAGATGGCATTGATAACGTCCAGCTCTCTTGAATCTTGAAGCGGAAACCGTATGCTGCTAAACGCGTTTCCCGGTCCCAGACCAGTATTCGTCCTTAGTTGTTCTCGTCGCTGGCCTGCCTTGCTCTGAGAATGGCCCTCCAGGGAAAACTTCATAATTTCGTCCGGGGCGAAAAGTTGCCGCGTGATGCTGTAGACATCTAACGGCTGAAGGTCACTGGCCGCTAATTGCCAGAACTTCTTGCGTTGCACTGACCCATTCAATGCTCTCCTTCCCACTCCCGCGGCAGCCCCCAAGACTCTTCTTGAAAGACCCGAAAGCGACTTCACTCGTAGCGCGCGGCGAAAGGTGGCGTAACCGGCAAAAAGTTCATCACCGCCTAACCCGGAAAGCGCCACTGTCACTCCGGCTTCTTTCACGGCCTTTGAAACCACGTAAGTATTAATCCCGTCCATGGTTGGCTGGTCGAGACTACTAATGGCGGTCGGCAGCATATCTAGCAGTCGATCATCGCTGAGTTGAACTTCGCAATGCTCGGTATGGAATTCCTCCGCCACCAGTCGCGAATGAGGGGCTTCGGTATATTTCTCATCCTCGAAAACTACGCTGAACGTTTTTGGCTTTTCCTTGCTAACGCAACTCATCAAAGCCACCAGAGCGCTTGAATCCATTCCACCCGACAGAAACACACCGAGCGGTACATCACTCACAAGGTGCAACTTCACCGACTCTTCCAGCTCGGCCCGCAACCGGGCGACAGCTTCGCTTCGCGAGAACCTCGATTCACTGACTTCGGGTTTCGAATCCGGCCGAGCGGCATTCTGAAATGCAAAATTCGTGATTTGCAATCCGGGCGGGTCCGTGTCAAGAGCACACACGCGCAGGTATTCTCCCGGCATCAACGCACGCACGCCCTCGACAATCGTGAGAGGAGCCTGTACCGAGCCATACGTTAGATAAGACTCCATGCCTTTGCTGCTGAGGCTGCGCGGCACAAACCCACTAGCCAGCAGAGCTCGAACTTCCGAAGCAAATACGAGTCTGTTCTTATGTGGACCAGCGGTGTAGTAGTAGAGTGGTTTTATTCCAAACGGGTCGCGGGCCAGCACCAACTCCTCTTTGACCGCATCCCAGATTGCAAGCGCAAACATCCCTCGCAGTCTGCCTAAGGCCTCGATCCCCCATTTCCTGTATGCGCGAAGCACGACTTCAGTATCGGTGTTTGA
>Ga0137366_10004100_pt1 | contig 11365 bp, 7 predicted proteins | sample SagtaG_8_FD_104938 | JGI IMG/M metagenome (GOLD analysis project Ga0137366, IMG submission 104938) | Vadose zone soil microbial communities from Sagehorn Ranch, Mendocino, California, USA - Sage1_L_60_16 metaG | ecosystem: Environmental > Terrestrial > Soil > Vadose zone | place: USA: California... | reverse complement strand
GAGGCTGCGAAAACGCATGCTACCACGCAACTAAGGAGAACGAATTTTCTCCAGTTCATAGCGTCATAGGTTTCTAGAGATTGAAACCCCGCGGATTCGAAAGTTGCGGCACTGGAAAAGATAAAAGGTAGCGGTCGCGTTACCTTTAGTCTCTGGGAAACCACCACACCTGACGATGACAATCATTTGCTGCCGGCCCAGTTTACCGGTCGAGTATTCTGGCATTTGCTCACTCCTCTTCAGCGTTATATCTGCGCGTACACTACGCTTCGAGACGAGTCGCCTCAACTCGCTGCTGTCTTGGGTCAAGAGCCAAGCGATTGACTACGCTCTCACCGGTGCATGCTTTCATGCTGGCGAGATCCGCGTTCTCGATTCAAGCTTGTGTACAAAGTTATCCTGCATTGGGGAAGCGCGATGATTCGTGGGTCGCTCATTCAAGTTTCAGAAACACACGCCGATTTCTCATCGGCGTGCGTAACGAAAAGGCTTGGATCGTTGCAGCGTGCGCAGCAATGAAGATTGCCGCATTTTGTAGCCGTGGGCGCTGCCCGCGGCTTCCCCTCAAAATCCAGCGCAAAACCGCACTCCGTTTGCTTGTTCAGGCTCTGGTTCTTCCCGTGTTCGGTTTAGAGCGAGCCTGACTAGCCACTCCCGAGCTTTTTGTCGCAGCTCGGAAGCGCTCGTTAGGCTGAGCTTCTTTTTAATGCGCATCTGGCAGGTTTCAATCGGCGATTCAAAGTGTGTTTAGTTTTTTAACTCGCATCACGTCCCACTTGCTACTAAAGGAAAGTCTTTCATGACCTACGTCGGCGACGCGAACGACCCCGCGACGATCCTCGCCGACTCCCACGTCTTTTACTGCACCTATTTCGCCAGCCGCGACGATGTCGGAGAGATCAACGCGGCCACTCCGGATCACAGCTTGGTGGACTGGGAACGCGGGCGACGCATCTCGGCCCTGGTTCAGATGTACGACCTCGTCGCGCCGCTCGATCCGGCGCAGGCGGCCCGGTACCTGGAACGCCTTGGCCAGATCGCCGGCGCGCTGCTCGACAACCGCGATGATGTTCGCGGCTTCCCCGTCGATCCGTTCCGCGGGCGGGTGATGCCCGCGTGGGGCGCGTACACGGCCGATCGCGACGGAAAATGGAACACCGACCCAGTCTTCGCAGGCCTCTTCACCTACGCGATGGCCGCCTTCGCGCGTCGTGTAGCAGACCATCCTGCGCGTTACGCCGAACATTGTGATGACGCGATCCGCTTCATCACAGCGACGATGGAGACGTACGAGGCGTTCCGTCCCGAGCTCCACCTCGTCGAGAACGACCCAGAGGCGTACTTCACGGTGCCCGCGGCGTACGCCGATCTCGTGTGCGACGGCAACCAATCCTGCGAGGATTACCGCTCCACAGCGGGCATGCCGATAGCTTGGAACGAGAACCTCTCTATGATGAAGGCGCTCGAAGAGGTGGCGCTCGCAAGCGATAGCCCGCTCTACCGCGGTTCTCCCGGCGCCACGCCAGAGAGGCTGCAGCGGGTGACAGAGGAGGCGCCGCTCCTCATCGCGAAGAACGTCACCTTCTTCGTCGATAACCTCCGCCTGAAGACGCTCTCCGACGGGACACCATACTTCGAATGGAATCACCAGTTGCCACTGCCGCGCATCCAGGACGTTGCGCACGCCAGCTTCGAGCTCGGCTGCCTGGCGGTCATCCTCGACGATCAGGTTCGGCTCAACGCGCTCCTCACGCGCGCAGGCCGGAACGAGCGGGTAGCGCTCAGCCCGTCGCTCTTCGCTCGCTTCGCGAACACGTTCCTGCGCAAGATCCATCACAACGACAACGCGCTCAACGAGAACGTGGCCGGAACGGGCGACTTTAGCGGAAAATTGAACGTCGAATGCGCCGGTTGGATCCCGCTGGCGCAGTTCGATCCTTGGGTGTGGACACGCTGCCGTGACACCACGTTTCACAATCGCGCGTCGGACGGCTCACCTTTAGACCTGCGCGAGGACAACCACGGCGCACTGTTGCGCTACCGAAAGTTCAACTCTATGAAATACCTCACAGACTTCGCTGGTCAGAACTGGCTTATCACCCCCGCCGCTCTCGCAGTGGGAGAACATCCACCCAGGAACATCCATGATCAGAAGTGGTTGCTCGTCCTATCTGGCGTCGTGATCGCAGACCTCAAAGGTGACAGCGGGGAACATTGGGAATACCAAACCGTGTCTTTCATCCCGGACATGGCGGGGCCAGATGACCCCAGCTCGACTTCGGGTCCATTGAATTGGGCCATTAGCCATTATTCAATTCCGAAGCCGCCAGGTTCTCCCAGGGCGCAGTATCTCATTAGATTCTCGTTAGAAGAGTGGGCGCCTTTCGTAACCCTTAATTCCATCTTTAACGAGGGACCATCGATAAACTCGGGCTTCGCAGTCGACGTGTGGCGTCCGAATCACTTCGAGAATGGGACAGATGTCCTGACGAACCAACCGGTCAATAACCTCTTTACCGGCATCAACGCAGATCTGGCCGTTCGTGACACGGATGCTTGGCTCTATCGCGTTGGCTATAACATCACCCTGCTAGGGAAGATTGTTTTTGTTGCGCCTGTCTTCGAGTAACGTAGTCCAATCACCAGTAACTCTACTGCCGTTGCCCAACATTTCCGCTGAAGGCATCGGTCTAACAACAGTGCCCTCTCAGCCTTTTGGAGATAGACGTTTTCGGTTTCGCCCCGACGACTGGAGGTGGTCGGCTTTCGGTTTGCTCTTTTTTTCATCCCCTCATGCTTCAGGAAGCCGTGATTCAACAAGGGCGGTGAGACCAGAGCAAGACGATTTACGACACCGTGGTTGATCAGTTGCAGCGAAGATAACTGGGAAGCGCGGCGTCCTGCGAGTCAAAACTTCACATCAAGAAATCCTCGCGATCATTCCCACAACATCCTTAAGAAGTTCGCGAAGCTTTTTGTTATGGTCGATCATCTCTTGTGCCGTTCGCTGAGAGGCCGGAGAGATTCCATCCGCGTCTCTCGCGAGAATCGCACACAATACGTCTTGGTTCACTAATGTTTGCTGACAGCGAGGAGCTATTGGGAGGAGGACGCTTTTGAGGTTCTCGTTTTCCATATGGATATAGATTATGGCGTGAAGCGCCTTTTCCCGCTGTAGTTTCTCTCTGTACCGAGTTGGTAAAAGGGCGTTCTGCGAACGGCGGCTAGGGAAAGCCTTTTTTTGTCGGCGTACACAACGAAATGTTTTCCATTATCGCAAGCGTTGACCGATGCATTCTCAAAGCCCAGCGCAAGAGCGCGCTTCGTTTGGTTACGCTGCTTCTGGATCTTCGCGTATCCGGTTCAAGGCAGATCTAGCTAGCCACTCCCGAGCTTTTTGTCGCAACTCGGCAGCGCTATGCAGCGCAAGTTTTTCCTTGATGCGCATTTGGTGCGTCTCAATCGTTTTGACGCTTACGTTCAATTCACTTGCTAATTCCGAAACGCTGAGGCCTCTGCCAATAAACGAAAAAATCTCCAGTTCACGATCACTCAGACTGTCGATATCAGAGCTGCCCGAGCCTTTGGAGCCGGCTGCGAAGTTGCTTAGAATTAGCGGTAGCACGCTCGCACCGACATATGGATGGCCGGTCGAGATTTCATCGAACGCCCGGAGCAGTTCGGGAGCATCCTCGATACTCAAGTATCCTCGTGCACCCGCCCGAAACACGCGTTGAGCCGAAAACGCATCAACGTGCTCGGAAAGGGCAAGTATTCCGGCCGCTGGGTTGAGGCTTCGGAATTCTTTAATCAACTGTATCCCGTCAGCACCGGAGAGCCTCAAGCCAATCAGAACAAGATCCGGTTTGTGGCGCAGGAATAACTCACGGGCCAAAGGCGCTTCGTCCGTTTCGCCGCACGCCATAAATTGTCTGCTTTTCACAATTAGCGAGAGCACGCCGGATCGAACGAAACCTATTCGATGAACAACGAGTACTCTTATCTTTGTCGGGCGTTTCCCTGACACGTCGTCAGGCTCTTCTGTCAGGGATTTCCCTGATTGTTCCGGGGAGCGCACGCGCCCTCGCGTGCTGCTTTTGGCGCCCTCGCCAAAAGCCTCTCTCTGTCGGCAGTCCTGCGGGGCTGCTCGCGAAGTCCTTTCGGAGTTCAGCACGCGCGCAGCGAGGAGTTTATCTTTGCGTGGCTTCGTATGCCGGGGTCTGCTCACTTCTCGGGGATTGCGTCCGTTTGTAGGGTAAAACCCGACAGACGCCAAGACGAAAATTCAGGGAGCAACCCCGACAGACAAACTGCCAGCTGTCCGGTTATCCTCCGCTCGAGGTGAAAACATGAAAAAAATCAGGTGGCATCCTCCAATGAAACTTCCGGCTTGCTCCACATCTATTGTAGCCGACTCGCTGCGCCGAGGTGTTGCCAGAATCCGGCATCAAACATCAACCAGCCAGTATTGGATATCGCTGACCCGAAAGCCTGTGAACTCAATTATTTCCTCCCGACGACCAGCAATATTCGCTGTGCTACTTCTTGTGTTTGCGTTGGCTCCAAGAGCGTTTGCCCAGCAGATCGATGATCACAATCCAGTCGGAGTAACTGGGGCGTTTGGCGGGAATATCGAAACGGGAGGAAGCTATGGGGCGCTCGACCACAGTGCTCACAGAGGGCCCATTGACGACATTATTGTGCCTGGCTCGCTCGGCAAGTACCCGCTGAAAATGACCAGATACTATAACAGTAGGAGCTGGTATGCTAATGCGGGTCTGAGCGCCGGCTGGGCACATGGATACGCATGGCTGCTGACGACTGCGGGCAGCAAGGTCGCCTCTCCTCAAGGCAGCGTCTATGATTTCCATTGTGGCCATCCGCTCGGCGTTTCTGAGGGTTGGGATGACGGAATCCAGGGTCCACACCCCAACGGTGGCACATGGCGTCTCGCCGACGGTGGCAAGGTACATTTCAATAACGTTGGCGCCACCGAGTGGATCGAAGACCCCTATGGGATCAGGACGACGATCGAGTGGGCTAATGGCCAGCTGAGAAAAGTCACCGAAGGGGGTGGGAGATATCTGCTATTCACCTTTGGCACTGGCCCGGGATATACCGACCCGGAGACCGGCGCGAAGATGCTGGAGTGGGTGCAAGCGTATGATGGTCGCGGCAACCAGATCGATTCGGTGCATTACACTTATACCGATGTCGATTCCGGAGGCACCGTGAACGGTCAGTCGATCATCAAAAAGATGTTGACCGAGGTGACCTACAGCGATGGCACATCGGCCAGCTACACGTATCGGACCGATAACGTGCCGCAACAGATCCAGCTTGGCTCTTGGAAGGCGATTCCACTGCTGGAGAGCTGTAATGATGTGCGCTACAAAGGCCCGATGCGCCAGATCGCCTACCAGTATCAAAGCGGTGGCCCGCACGGCGAGATTACCAAGGAGCTCTCCAGCCTCGGCGGAGCTCTAGTCTCTTCGATCTCTCCTGGCGTGCCGCCACCGACCGCCAGCGATGCTCGCTTTCCAGAACAGTTTACGGAGACCCGTGGCGACGGCCCATCGCGCACTTTTACTTACACGCCATTACACATAGGGCGGAACTTCGAGCCTCAGGGATGTCCGAATATTATTGGGGACACTCCTCCCTCGCAGTTTTTGCTTACGTACACGGATTTTCAAGGGCACACCACGCAGCTCGGTTACGACGCCAACTGGTACGTTAACTCAGTGAGGGACGCCAATAATCACACTACAAGCTATACTCGGGGCGCGCCTATTGGCCAGATCACGCGAATCACCCATCCGGATACCACTCACATTGATTACACTTACTACAACGAGGGCACTGGCCACCTCGGTGGCCATTACATTTATACGGTCTCAGACGAGCGCGGCAACATCACCTACCATACCCGCGATGCCTATAACCGCATCACCCGCACCGATCACAAGGACGCGAGCAACAACATCCTCGCCTACGAGACGTTTACTTACAACGGTTTTGGCCAGGTGCTTACGCATCGTCTAAAGAACGGGGCGTACGAGAGTTTTGCGTACGATAGTCGCGGCTTGCTCACTGATAAATGGAACCCTAAACAGAACGCGATTCCGTCCGGGACTGATCCCCATACGCACTACACCTATTACATGTCTGGTCCGTGGACAGACCGGATATTGACTATGACTCTTCCGGCGAACGTGAGCGGTTATATGGCATCCGAGACCTACGAATACGATCGCAACTCCTCTGGTGCGGCCGTGGCTGGGCGCGGGTTGGAGACCAAGATCACGCACGCCGATGGGAATTATCAGTCGTTTGGATACGATGCTTACGGGAACAAGATTTGGGAACAGAATGAGCTGCGCCAGCAAACCACTTATACGTACGACGCCTATAACCGGGTGCTTACGGTTAAAAATCCGCTCAACCAAACGACCACCTATACCTATGCTCCCACCAACGGCACCGGCACCTCGCCGTATCTGCACACGACCAATAACCCTGACACGGTCACGACGCCAACCGGCATTATCACGACAAACGACTACGATCAAAACTTCCGCAAGACTTCCACCACAGTCGCGTCGTCCACGACTCGGTTTGGCTACGACGTAGTCGGCAACCCAACCACGGTGACTGATCCGCTTAATCACACCACCACCACCACGTACGACAGCCGGAATCGGAAGCGAACAGTCACGAATGCGCTCAATCAGACAACGACCTTTACGTACGACGCCGCGAACAACGTTACGGGAATTGATCACCCCGACACCACTTGGGAAACGAAGACCTATGACGCCATGAACAGGATGCTGACCGATACCGTGCCGCAAACCAGCACCATAAATCTGACCACCTGGTTCGTTTATAACCCCTCAGGCACGATTTACAAGATCGTCGATCCCAATGGGCAGCCGACATGGTTTACGTATAACGCTTCAGACGAAAAGATCGGGATGATTTATTCGGGTCAGACTCAATCCCAATCGTGGACTTATGATGCCGGTCACAACCTGGCGAGCCGAACGACGGTTGGCGGAAAGATGCAGACCTTTGGGTACGACAATCGCAACCGCAAGATCACAATGAGATGGAGCAATAATGCCGATTGGGCGAACTTCGGCTACGATGCCGCCAGCAGGCTAACCAGCGCAACTAGCCCGAACTCGACCGTCACCCACGCGTACGATGCCGCTGGACAGCTCACCCTGGATCGGCAGAATATTACTGGCTTGGGAATCAAAGATGTGAATTACATTTACGATGCGGATGGGAAACAGACGCGCCTATATGTAACTGGCGCTGGTTACGATTACACGTTTGCCTATGATGGGATGGGACGGTTTTCGACAATCTCGGCTACTGGCAACGCCAACCCTTACTTCCAGTATTACTATGACGCGGCTAGCAACGAGACCCAGCGCTACAACCTCTACAGCGGGGTGAATCAGATTTATACCCGGGACGCTTTAAACCGGATGGCGCGGCGGGATGTGAAAAAGGGGACGACCACGCTTTCGTATGAAGTGTATGGCTACGATGCCATGAGCCGGCTGAGAACGGTCACGCGCGAGGACAACAAGCAAGATCAGTTTATCTACTACTGGGACGGAGAACTCAGCACCGCGCAATACGGCGCAACGCCAGCTCCAACACCCACGCCAACTCCCGCACCCTCGCCAACGCCCACCCCAACGCCGACGCCACCCCCGGGTCAAGTGGCCACGCCGACATTTCGGCCCGATGGCGCATACTACAGCGCTTGCGCTTACAGCTACACCTTCAACGTCATCATCTCCACCACAACGAGCGGAGCGCAAATTTCTTACACCACTGATGGAAGCACCCCCACGCCGACGCACGGAACAGTAATTTCCAACGGCGGCACTGCTTCGGTCTTTGTTCAGACAGGTCAAACAAAGACTCTCAAGGCCATTGGTTTCAAGACAGGCATGACCAATTCGAACATCAAGAGCGCAGATTATTCCTTCGACCGCGAGTGCGGCCAGGCGCCAGAGACGATCCGGACGGTAGGTTATTATCTGGACGAGGCGGGCAATCGGACGAGTGTAACAGATACTGTGAACGGGAACGCAACCTACACCCCCAACGCTCTCAACCAATACACCGCGGTGACAGGAAGCACGATCAGCAACGGCCCCGAGCACGAGATCAGCGTCTATAATAACGTGGTTTACACGTACATTAACGACGAACGGTTGAGTTCGGCGAGTGACGCGAGCCATACCTACAATCTCTACTACGATGCGCTGGACCGCTGCGTGAAACGAACCCTCAATGGTGTGGTTACCTATTATGTTTATGACGGGGAAAAGCCGATCCTCGAGTACAACTCAGCGGGCGGACTGGCAGGCTGGAACTTGTATGGCAAGGGAATCGACGAAATCATTGAGCGCGGCGCCTATGGGTCAGACAATGCGTGGCACTGGTACTTTTTCCAGCAGGACCGCAACGGAAACGTGACCCATCTGACCAACTACGGCACTACCGTGACCGCGATCGAGAGATACCGCTACGACGCCTTTGGAATGCCAACCATCTACAACGGGTCCGGCCAAGTGATTACTGCCACGGCTTTTGGCAATCGGTTTCTGTTTACTGGAAGAGAATACGCAAACCTCTTCGGCTTCTACGAATATCGGGCCAGAGCCTATCATCCTGCCCTGGGCCGGTTCATGAGCGAAGACCCCAAACTAGCCGACGCCGGCGATTACAACCTCTTCCGCTACTGCCACAATGATCCAATCGATTTCACGGATCCGATGGGGACGATCGCCTTCGCCGACGCTCCGATCACAAACCCTGAGGTCCAAGCATACTACACGAACGCAAGAGATGCGATGGCCAAATGGGCCGATAGCTCCAACAATTTCCAGGGCACGTTTACCCAGTTTACGGCCGGACAAGGGTTAACCATGGGGCAGATCGGCTCGGGAATGCGAACAGAGCGAGCGATTCCCATTAGAGGTCAACGTGATCCACTGCTTGACAGAAGGACAGAAAATAATATGGCGACCCTCTCTGAACCTGTTCAGAAAATGGCCAGATCACTTCTGTATCACGCTCGAGCTGATCTTGGCTTGGATGTACGGATTATCCAAGGCACACGTACATATGCGGAGCAAGATGCATTATACGCCCAAGGCAGAACAGACCCCGGTCCAATCGTCACTAACGCTCGCGGTGGTTACAGTTTTCACAACTTTGGGGTCGCCTTTGATGTTGGCCTCTTTCGCGGGCGCGCGTACATCGAGGGAGGGTCAGGTTACACCAATGTCGGACATCTGGGAGAGAGAGTCGGGTTAGAATGGGGAGGCCGCTGGCGCACCTTCCAAGACATACCGCACTTCCAGTACCCTGGTCTCAGTCTTGACGTTACACGAGCACGCTTTGAGCTGGGCTTGTCATCAATTCCGGGTTATTGATTATGAGCCGAATTCGCATCATTTTATCAGTACTGATTGGACTGTTCTCTGTCTGTCCTGCCGCGCAACCAGTGCCAAGAGATCCAGGGCTTGAGATCAAAGGAATGGTCGATGATATCGACTCTCATCTGAAGAGATTGAATAGGTCACGCGTCATGCTTCAGACTGGAACTGATCGCGGTGGCGAACTAACAATCTACAGAAGAGACTCAGATGTTGTTCGCATCGACGCGACAATTGGAGGATCAAATTCAGACTTGCAGGATGTATTCTATTACTTTGGCGCGAAAGTAGTTTTCGTCAGGACTAAAACAGTCACGTATCCTTACTCTCCGTCAGTCAATGGATTCGATTTCTCAAATCCTCGTGTGAAAGCGATGGCGGATTATTACGTCCGTGGTGGGAAGCTGATACCCGTGGGTCAAACAAAAATTGCACCACCTGTAGCATCAAGATTGTTACAAGAGGCAGAACTGTTTATGACCGCTGTTCGACGTGGGGACCAAGTTGTGGATGCCGAAAAGGTTCTCAAATAAAATCTGCCAGTCCTCGGCCGGTTCATGAGCGAAGATCCCAAGCTTTTCGATGCCGGTGATTACAACCTCTTTCGCTACTGTCACAATGATCCAATCGATCTGACGGATCCCATGGGGTTATGGGATATGGGCGATGTAAAGGAAGCCGCTTATTCGCTATGGTATGCGGGACCCCGTGCCACCTTTGACGCGCAGTCAAAATATGGAAACACGACTGGAAAATTCGCAGTCCAACAGGGCATGCAAGCCACCAGAGATTATGGGGACAACCCTAACGCAGGCGAGGCTGTCCGGCATGAAGTCTGGCAGGCAGAACTTGCCCGAAAGTGGGGTGACAAAGCGGCAAAGGCCATTGGAGATGCACATGAAAAGTACAAGTCGCGCGACTCCGATGACAGCAAACGAGATCAGTATCACGACCAGCTTGGACGCGAAAATGCCAAGGAGAGTCAAAGCCGGGAAGAGAGTTTGCAGAAGGCCAAAAAAGATTGGGAAAGCGGACGCGCCGCGAGGGACAAATTTGACGCGCGGTTGAACAAATCGAGTGATACGAAGCAAGACACAACAACACAAAAGCCGCCGGATGCTTCTTCAATAGAGCAGCGGGCTATCCAGCAAGGCGCGGAAAAGGCAGCTGAGCACAGCAGTAACGTGATTCACAGTAAACCGGACCCGCAGCCACGATGAACGTGAAGATAACGTGTTCGTTTTTGTTTTGTCTTGTCGTGCTCCTAGCTAGCTGCGAGGCGAATAAGAGTTCCGTCCCAAACGACGAGCGGATTGGGGATCAAATCATCGCGGCACTGGAGAGACACAAGGCTGAACGAGGTTTCTATCCGGATACGCTGACTCAGCTTGTGCCTGCTTACATTAAGCAAATTATCCCACCCCGTTATGGACAAAGGCGCTGGGACTACATCCATTACTGCAAGAACGATTCTTTTGGATTAGCGATGTGGGGTCGAAGCTTAACCGATGACGCATATGTATACAGCAGCGAGCGAAAAAAGTGGGAAGTGGCCGAGAATAGCTTTTAAGGAGGAAACAAATAGGGGTCAGTCAACAAATCTTGACAGGCTCGCTGCATGGATTTAAAAAGTGAGCTGTGGCACGAGCGGTCCGGATCGAATATGGCGGGGCGTTTTACCACGTGATGGCGCGTGGGAATCGACGAGAGCGCATTTTCCGGGGTGAAGCCGATAGGCTCCTTTTTTACCAGACCCTGGGAGAGGCGTGTGAACGGACCGGCTGGAGGGTGCACGCGTGGGTGCTGATGAGCAATCATTATCATCTAATGGTGGAAACGCCCGAAGCCAACCTGGTGGCGGGAATGCGATGGTTGCAGAACACCTATACCCGGCG
>Ga0137366_10004097_pt1 | contig 11369 bp, 9 predicted proteins | sample SagtaG_8_FD_104938 | JGI IMG/M metagenome (GOLD analysis project Ga0137366, IMG submission 104938) | Vadose zone soil microbial communities from Sagehorn Ranch, Mendocino, California, USA - Sage1_L_60_16 metaG | ecosystem: Environmental > Terrestrial > Soil > Vadose zone | place: USA: California... | reverse complement strand
TCCTCCCGATAGGGGCTGGGGTACTGGTGACGATCATCGAAGCCCCAGAGATCAAGATGTTTCGGGCGGTCGCACAGAATGGTGCGCCGATCACGAGCCAATCGCTGCCCGGGCCGAACGACCCGATCAGGTTGGAGTGGGAGGTGACCGCGGAGGCAGGCGCCCTCGTCGACGTACGCCTGCTGGCCGGGGGCACCCTGCTGGCCCAGGGTCTCGGTCTGCGCGCCAGTCAGGCTATCCCGGCAGCCGGCGCCACCACGACGTACTCGCTCGTGGTAACCAGCAGCTGCGGTGTGGTCCGCGATGACCTGCTGGTGCCCGTACTGCGGGTGCTGCGGTTCGACCCACCGGACCTCTCGATCGCGCAAGGCAGCGTGGCTACTCTCAACCTGGTGGTGGACAGCGCGCCGCCAACCGACACCTTGATCTTCCTCACCACGGTGCCGGGCCACCCGAGCGCACCGGGCTGGGTCACGATGCTAGCCGGACAGACCAGCGTGTCGCTGAGCTACCCGGGGGTGCAGCCCGGCAAGCCGCACGAGGCGGCACTCACGGTGATCGCGTACGCGCCGCGGTACGCCTCGGCGGTCGGCAGGATCTGGATAGAGCCGCCGCTGGGCACGCACGAGGTCATCGCCGACCAGACCGGTGGCCAGGGTCTCGCTGCGGTCGACGTGGTTGGCGTGCATACCGCGTTGACCTTGGCCGGATCCGTGCTCCTGTTCGCCTACGACGAGTCGCCGTCCACATACGCCGACATCAACACCGGCAAGAGCGCGCTGTGGGATCCCGTCACGAACACCGTGCAGTCAATCCCGATGAGCCGCAATCTGTTCTGCGCCGGGCACGCCTTCCTCGGCGACAGCCGGCTCGTGGTGGCGGGTGGGCAGTCGTCGGCGATCACGGTCGGCGGCTGGATCGGGTCCGCTTTCGGGATCGGCCGTGGCGCGGACCACGACGTGCATATCTTCGGCAGTGGCATGTGGAGCCGACTGCTGCCGGACATGCCCGGCGCCCGCTGGTACCCAACCTGCACCACGCTGCCGGACGGCCGGGTGATGATCGTCTCCGGATATGCCGCGCACGCATACTCGACGCTCAACAGCGACTACGAGATCGTAGACGGCACCACTAACTCGCTGGTGAAGCGGTCCAGCTTCAAGACGCTGCTCCCCTACAACTATGAGTTCGATCTCTACCCGTTCATGCATATCCTACCGGGCCGGAACCTCTTCGTGCATTGTCACGACACGACCTGGCTGCTTCCCCTCGACGGGTCGAACGAGCCGGTGATCGGTGGTCTAGGGTTCACTCCATTCTACAACGCCCAGTCGCCGAACTCCCGCACGTATCCGGGGCAGGGCGCCTGCGTGGTGCTCCCGCTCGACCCGGACGCGCCAACGAAGGCGAAGATCCTAGTGGTAGGCGGAGGCGGCGGCCCGCACGGCACGATCGGACCGACAACGACGGCATCGACCAGCGCCGAGATCTTCGACTTTGATGCCAGCACCGCGCTGGACAGCCAGCCGCAGTGGCGGTTCACGAGGAACAGCGCGGGAAACCAGACCTTCCTCACCAATCCACGGCTGATGGCCGACGCGGTGCTGCTGCCGGATGGCACAGTCGCCATAATCGGGGGTGCTGGCGCCGGCAAGGCCGACAACGCAGGGCCGGCGATCATGTGGATCGAGTCGTTCGACCCGGCGACCGAGGTTTTCAGCCAGCGCACCGGCATCAGTGTGCCGCGGCTCTATCACTCCTCCGCGCTGCTTTTGCCCGACGGCAGCGTCATGATCGCCGGCAGCACCGGCGGGCGCTGGGACCAGTCAATCTCGGGCGGCTCGAACAACGAGTTCAGGATCGAGATTTATCACCCGCCGTACCTATTCCGGGGTCCGAGGCCGGCGTTGCGGCTGCCGACCAGATCCCTGCTGTATGGGCAGTCACTTGCAATCGAGGTGCCCACCGGGGCGAAGAAGATCACGAAGGTAGCGCTGCTACGGCACGGCTCCTCCACGCACACCAACAACATGGACCAGCGATACGTCGGGGTGAAGATCACCGGCAGCACCGAAACGCACGTCACGGTCACCCTGCCGCCCGACGGCGGGGTGGCGCCACCGGGGCCCTATCTAGTGTACGTGATCAGCGAGGACGCGAACAGCGCGCCGGTGCCGTCGGTCGGCGTGCCAGCGATCGTCGGGCCCTGACCCCGATGTCGACCTGGCCTGATATGCGCGAAGCTGCTACCAAGAGCAAAGTGGATGTTCATTTGGCCTGAACTACTTTTCTGCGGCGAGTTTTTGCTTGTCATTTCTCTCTTTGCCCGTTTTGTCTGAGCAGAAAAGTGGTAAAAAGCATGAAGAGCGAGCAGGTTTTAGGGCCAAGAGTGAGCACTTGGCGCGAAGAGTGAGAAGTGGTAATTCGCTGTCCCAGAAAACCGCTCTAGAAGCGGATTGTTCTCATCCGTAGTTGTAAATTCGGGTGGTCAAAGCACCGCTTTCCGTGCTTTCCCTGTACCAGTCTATGTAAAAAACAGGTTTAGGTGTAGATCCCAATATTAAACGGCTCCGTTTAATATTGGGATCTACACCTAAACCAGCACATACTGGAAGAAATCCATATAAGAAAAGTTCATATGCTTAGCGTTTTAAGAGTGATTAAGCAAATTTGATATGACGGGCCATGATAAAGGCTCAGCTAGCTGGCAATTTACGCACTTCGTCTGATGGATCGAATACAAACTGAGAGGTGAGGTTGATGCCCATACATTTCAACGTACTTATACAAGTAGCATCAAATATTAACAAAATTAAAGACTTTATAGAAGGTAAAGAGCTTATTGATGCATTGTCTATACTAGGAGGAAACGCAGTAGAATCAGCTAGGTTTGCGATGCAAATGTCTCAAAAAGCTTATAACAAAGAGGCAGAAGTGGGCAGAATTATTTCCCATTTACAAGATGCTCACGTTGCTTATCGTGCTATATGGAAGAAGTATTCCCCCTTTTACCTTGACGAATTTTACGCTTGGACTAAAACGGCAACACTTGACTTTGCAGTTGATAAGGATATATACGTATTGTGCCTCATGACTTTATGTTATGTGTATCTAAATGAGTTTCAATTAGCACGAGAATGCATATCTCTTGCAAGAGATGCAGTATATGCTTTACTTTTTCTAAGCGGAGAAAAAGTTCCGGGTCGAGGATTGGTAACCGAGCCTAGCAAAATGTTTAGCGCGCTAAAAGCAGGCTATCTAACTAAAGATTTGTATTATAATAATTTAGATATTTTTGCCAAAGAAATTGAGAATGTCATTAGATTGCATGAAAAACCTTGTTGAGGTCCCACATTCCGCAGTTTAGGGAGTGAAAAGATAGAATTGTGAATATGCAGAACCTAGCAGGCGAAGAACCTGCTGATGAAGACCTTGCAGTCCCAGAACCTGGGTTTGCCAGCGTGAACCAATGCGGATATGCAAGAGATCAATGCCCTCAAAACATTGGAAATCCAGCGCATCGTGGGGCGGTTGGTCGGTTTGTTGACCTGATTGGCAATGGTTTGGTCCGTTGCCACCAATTGGCGACGCAGCAGGTGCTCGGCCAGCCGATACACCAACAAACAGAGCACCATCACGAAGCTCAAGGCAATCACCCGCTCTGGCTTCTTGACAAACACAGAGGAAGCCAGAAAAAAGGGATCTTTGAGAAAACGAAACCCACGCTCCACGCCTCCCTGCTCTTTATAGGTCGAGATCACCTGTTCATGAGAAAGGCGTTGCGCGTCGAGGATGTTGGTTGCCACGATGAAGGCCGCTTTCTTTCTGGCCAGAACCGTCACCTCTTGCTGATCCACCTCAAGTTGGGGACCAAATACCAGACCATTTGATCCGGCGTGGCCTCTTGTTTGGGACGGCCTCGTTGCTGATACTGTCCCTGTTCTTTCAAGGTGAACGTAGCAATCAGCCAGGATGGTTTTCCTTTGAGAGCCTTTTCCCATGCGTTTTGCGCATCCGTTTCGCAGGCAAAGGCCTGCTTGGAGAGATGCCAGAGGCGTTTTTCCCACTCCTGCTGGGTTTTCTTCACCTTTTGCTCCATCTGCTCCTGTGTGGCTTGCACCTGGGCGTGCGTTCGCACGATCACCCAACTTTCCTTCCCTTGAGGCAACTCCATGGTGCGTACCACATATTCCCCAGACCCATCTGAGAGCGGTTGCCACCCCCTCGTACACTTCCGCCAGTGCGGTTTTCGCAGCTGGGCCCTGTGTTAAGGAAGAAGCCTCGTAGCCGCAAAGTAGATAAGTGCGGCACAGTTTTCGCTTAGAGCGCTTCAGATGTGCCCATCATACGCGCCAGGTCGTCAGCAGAAACTCGCGTGTAGATGGTTGTGGTTGCAATATCGGCATGGCCAAGCAATCGTTGAATGGCTGGAAGCGGCATCGGAGGGTGGTCCAGTCCGTAGGCAGTGGGATCAAGGAGTGCTTTGGCAAACGTATGGCGCAGATCGTGAGGGCCGAGAGGTGAAGAGAGTTTTCAGCCTGACCAAGCTTCGCAATGATCTCACGAATGCCGCGTTCGGCCAGAGGTCCACGCTGACCAAGAAAAAGATGCCCATCTGGCCAGCGACTCCAGGCCGCAACCGCTTCTCCTTGGATCGCTGCTCGTCCTCGCCAGCGTTCAGCCAGATATTCGCGGTGTTTGAAATAGGCATCGAGTGGTTCGCGCGCTTCCTGGACGAGCGGGATCTCGCGATACTTGAGTCCTTTGCCCCGTCGAATAATGAGCAGGCCACGCCTGGATGAGACATGCACATCGGGGATCTGGAGTGCCGCAACCTCCGAGACTCGTGGACCCGCATAGCGGAACAGCGTCGCCAGCGCTAGGGCCAGCCCGTGATCACGACGAACGAGCTGCTCAGCACAACGCCGTACTGCATTCCACTCGGTCTTGGATAAAGCGACTGGGGCAGGTTCCACCACCTCAATCATCGTGAGATGGCGAAACGGGTTGGTGCCATCAAGCGTATCGAAGAAGAGCATAAGGCTGATGAGCGCACGATTGATGGTCGTGGGGGCAAAGCGTTTAGCAAGCAGATGGTCGCGATAGGTTTTTGCATCGGTAGACGTCACCTCGGTTGCTTTGAGGCCGGGGTGTTCATGCTGCAGCCAGGTGGCAAAGCGTCGCACATCCTGGGTATATAATGCAATGGTTTTGGCAGACAGATCGGGACGAAGGTTCAGTTGCTCTTGCCATGCAGCGATCTCATTCCACATGATGGCTCCTTGTTATCGGCACAGTCATATTATCGGCGCAGTTTTTTGAGAGATAGCACCCACAACTCTGCCGATAATATACCACCTGGAGGGTCAAGCTGTGCCGATAAGCCTTCTTATCGGCTTAGTGCAACTGATAATATTCACATTCCACTATAAGTTTGTTCATCGCTGAATTGGGGCAGCATATCGAAATCTGTCGGTTGTACACTCAACGCAGCATGGATGCAAAGCCTTACTGGTAGAGGCTCAAGATGAAATCAGGGGTTACCTTGATATCATGGATTTGCCATGCTTGTGTTGAAGCGAGAGGCAAGGTTTCGTCTCGGTAGGATATAATGGAAAGATCCGCAGCTGTAATGTCAACGATAATTGGCTGCACTGTACGTAGATGTTCCCGAAGCATACCCTCTGTCTTCTTACGAAGCTCATAGCCTGGGAATGGTTGGTGAAGTAGCCCTATTCGGAAATAAAAGTCATTGTCTATGTCGGTGGGGGTGCGATGATAACGATGAATCACATTAAAGGCTTGAACTGAACGCCGAATTTTGTCTAAGGTGGTTGGATAATCCTCACTTTCTTGTTCCATATCACGGGCAGAAACTTCAGAGGCGGGAGATCTCTCTAGGACAGGCCATCCTACGAGGAGAGGGATTGCTGCCTCCACTCCCACGATAGAAAAAGAACGCTCATACGGCCTTTGTCCTTGGCTTGTGAAAGGGTAATCCTTTTTTTGAAACCCTCCTATTTGGACTCGCAAAGGAAAATGACCTCCCTTTCGCAGAAAGTTGAGCAGTCCAGAAACATCCATAGGACGCATCTGATTTCTGTATGTATAGAAATAGCGATTGAAGCCAGCGGAGCCTGGCACTTGTTCTAGGCTTACAAGTGTAGCATGAACTTGGCCTATGTCATAAGGATGAAAGCAATTGCCAAGTATATGAGCAACCTGTTCCTGACATGTAGCAATGAGCGTTGCCAGACAAGAGGGCTTTGGTCCATAAAACATCACTATTGTGGCTTGCTTCATAAATGCTCTCTCCATTCCGCATTCATTACCATATCTCCTAACACTTGTTTTATCGCATTTGCATTAATATAATGCAAAGCAATCAAAAACACTTTCATCGTTATAATCTGATTTCTCTTGAATTATAGGATAATGATTGGATATCCGGGGAGTATTGTTCCTCCCCGGATATCCAATCATTATCCCTGCGTGCTGTGTTTTATATATAGCGCGAGGTTGCGTGCGCATCTGAAGCCTGGAAGATCTATAAGTTGAGATCTTCCAGTACTTTGTCCAACTCTATCCCTTTTTCCCATTGTTTTCGCATATCCGCTGCATAATAGTTAAAGGCTCTAGTAACAGAATTAGCCATTTTTCTGAATTGGACAACGACACCCTCATGCAGCGTTTGGTACTCAGCACGAATTTGAATACGAATCTGACCATTTATTTCTATGGGATTTCCCCTCGGCTCTACATCCCCATCTACCATTACCCCTATAAAAGGTGGCAGTGTTGGCATAAATCTAATATGGAAGTTTTTGTATTGCGGACGGAGTCGCTTTACCTTCTCGATAACATTCATAAGGTCTGGTCGGATCAGATGATTCTCGATATCGCTCAAACGGTCAACATCTGGAGAGTTGGGGTGAAGTACTAGTGTATACAGTTGCCTTCCAGAACTAAGATACTTCTCAACCACTTTAATATCGGTGTCAAATGTCCGATAGAGGCTTGGTCCAGCCAAAGCAATCTCTCGCTCAGCCTGATCATAAAGCTGTTCAGGAGGAAGCGGCTTTAGTTTATCAGTACGCTCTTCGATGTCCGAAAGCCCCAGACTTTCTATCGCATCTAATAGATTTACACCCCTGGCGTTGGTTGTCAGAACACGCCGGAGCCTTTCTTCACTATAAACAGGCATCCCTTGTTGGGCAGCTTTTTTTAATTCTTCCTTAATTCCTGCCTCATCGAATTGTGATTCCCGTGCAGCTGCTATCCATATTTCCTTCGCTTCATCAACAGTAGTAATACCTCCATCCTCAATAAATAGTTTTGCAAGCAATCTGAGCGTCTCATTATTAGGGCTGGAGACTTCCCCATTGAGTATACCATGCACACTTTTAGAATCTTTGTGAATTCTTTGGGCTATGACATGACCATTAAGTTTATTACTCCTGCGTTTATCGTTAATTTTATTCATGTACTTTGTCACTACTACGCTCAGATCAGTCTTTTCCATACTCACTCTCCATTCCTCCTGTTACTGCTTAATCCTACTCCCAAAACTCCCAAAAGTTTTAGGAGAAATATGAGGTTTAATATAATTGATCTCGCGATCGGCATCCCTTATACTTCTCATGAGACAACCAAGGTGACAGATCTTGAGATGCAGGCCGTAGGAAGCTGAAGCAACTCAAAGAAAAAATCACCATTGATTGCCTCTGCAGTTGTTCACGGGCAGGTCGCCACGTGGCAACCCCTTACAAGTTTGTAAGGGTTGCTACAACCATAATACGCCGAAATGTCAAATTTTGTATTCGGTAGAGCGCGATCTGCACTTAAGAAGATACAAGAGGTGCATCGATGATGGTCATTCTCACTTTCTTGCTGCTCGTGGTTGGGATCGCAACATTAGTAGTGACTATTGCCCTACTGAAGGTTACGTCCTCCAACAAGAACCAGGGAAACGAAGACCGCTCGCAACTTCCATAGCGAGCAAAGGTTGAATGCACAAAGCGTCCAGCCTCTAATAAAATGTTGATAACAAATGTATCAGGGTCACTATATTAGTCGATTCAGTGACCCTGATACCACTTCCAAATGGTTCCTCATATCTGAACCATCAAAAGACGCAAGGCTCGCGAATGTGTCACAGAAGCCGTGTGAGAAAATCTGAGAGATAGGGCCTATTCGGCTATTTCTCTTGCCACCAGGCATATTCCTTTGCTACACTCGACTGGATACAGATATGATGTCTTACTGCTGAAGGACGCCACAAAGAAGCTTCGTGTACGCGATAATATTCCACTTGGAGTGGCAAACAAAAGGGGAGATGGATGAAGCGAACATGGACCTCGGAGGAGTTACTCGAACATTTTACCCTCCTGCCAGACGAGTTAAACGCAGTCGGAAATAAGTCGGGGGCAACGCGTCTGGGGTTTGCCGTCTTATTTAAATGTTTCCAATACGAAGGCCGTTTCTTGCGTTCCAGGCAAGAGGCAGCCACTGAGGTGGTACGGTATCTCGCCACCCAGGTGGGAGTCGATGCTGCTCTCTTTGCTCAGTATGTGTGGGAAGGACGCACCATTGAGGCCCACCGAGCGCAGATCCGCGAGATCACGAAGGTACGAGAGTTCCGTCGTACCGATGAAGAAGCACTGCTCACCTGGCTTTGCACGGACATTCTTTCGCACGAGCAGCATCCAGAACGTCTCCGCGAGCTGATTTCTGCTGAGTGTCGAACGCGTGGGATCGACGTTCCAGATGACATCGCTACGCTCATGGAAACCGGATTTGCTTCCTACGAAACGCAGATTTATGCGGTGATCGTAGCACGGCTCGCCCCTGAGATGCAGGATCGCTTGGACGCCCTCCTGGTGGCTGTTCCGGTGACAGAGGGAGAAGAGGAGGAGGAATTACCACTGAACTTGGTGCGCCTCGATCCTGGCCCAGTCGGAGTGGAAAGCGCGCTTTCGGAGATTGCCAAATTGCGCTCGCTGCGTGCCATTGGTCTCCCACCGGACCTGTTTCAAGGATATACGCCAAAGCTAGTAGAACGCTTGCGGCGACGCATTGCCGCTGAGTCTCCTTCCCATATCCGTCAGCATCCCCAGGCGATTCGCATGACCCTGCTGGCGGCCCTGGTCTTTCAACGGACCCAGGAAGTGACCGATGCCCTGGTCACGCTGTTGATCCAGATCGTTCATCGCATTGGCAAACGAGCGGAACACCGCGTCGAAACGGCCTACATCAATGATCTCAAACGAGTTGCCGGAAAAACACGTCTTCTGTATCGAATTGCCGATGCTGCGCTCGAGCATCCTGACGAGCCTGTTCGAGAAGTCGTTTTCCCGGTCGTGAACGAACAAACATTACGTGATCTGGTGGCCGAGTACAAAGCACAAGGGGGAGCCTATCGGCAAAAAGTGCAAGAGGTCATGCGCTCCTCGTATCGCAATCATTATCGCCAGATTCTTCCAGTCCTCCTGGAAGTGCTCGACTTTCATTCTAACAACACCGCCTATCAGCCAGTGGTCGAGGCGCTTGCGGTCGTCCGTGAGTATGTGAGCAGCCGCGTGGCTTGGTATCCCGTCGAGGTCAGTCCTCCCCTTGAAGGCGTGGTTCCTGCTACCTGGGAAAATATTGTCACGGAGAAAGATAGCACTGGAGAGACCCGTGTGAATCGCCTGACCTATGAACTGAGCGTGTTGCAAACCTTACGCGAGAGGGTACGGAGCAAGGAAATCTGGGTATCGGGAGCCGCCCAATTTCGCAATCCTGAAGACGACCTCCCGCGTGACTTTGACGCACATCGGGCGGCCTATTATACGGATCTCAATCTCCCGCTTTCGGCTGACGAGTTTGTGGCTTCTCTCAAAACCCAATTGACGACTGCACTCACCTCATTTGAACGTTTCATAACCAAAAAGCCAAACGATGTGGCGATTGGCACCAAACGTGGGAAAGGCTGGATTACTCTTTCTCCTCTGCCAAAGCAAGCCGAGCCCAAGCATTTGCCTCGCTTGAAAACGGAGATCCTGCGCCGCTGGGGCGTGATTGGTCTGCTTGATATGCTCAAAGAGTCAGCGATGCTCACTGGGTGTCTGGACTGTCTCCAGTCAACGGGGAGCCGTGAAGCCATTGATCCCGAAGTACTGCAAAAGCGTTTACTACTCTGCATGTATGGGATGGGGACCAATATGGGCCTCAAGCGGCTGGCGGGAGTTGACCCCAACATCGATGCGGAACAGTTACGCTACACCCGTCGGCGCTATCTACACAAAGATCACATGCGAGCCGCGATTGCACAGGTCGTCAATGCGCTGTTGCACGCGCGACAGGAAGCCATTTGGGGAGAGACGACCTCGACGTGTGCCTCCGACTCCAAGAAGTTCCACGCTGTCGATCAGAATTTGCTGACTCAGTGGCATGCCCGCTATCGCGGCCCTGGTGTCCTCGTCTACTGGCATGTGGAACGTCGCTCGGTGTGCATTTACTCGCAGTTAAAATCCTGTACCTCCCGCCGCGCGTGGCGGCGATGCTCGAAGGAGTGCTGCGCCATTGTGCTGACATGCAGATCAAGCAGCAGATGACCGATTCTCACGGCCAAAGTGAGATTGGGTTTGCTTTTAGCCATCTGTTGGGGTTCCGGCTTCTTCCTCGTCTCAAACCCATCCACTCTCAACGGTTGGCTGTCTCAGCAGTTGGTGATCAAGAACAGTATCCCCATCTCAAAGAGGTCTTGGGAAAGCCGATCAATTGGGAATTGATCCGCCAGCAATACGATCAGATGATCAAGTATGCCACAGCGCTGCGCATCGGAACCGCTGATGCGGATGCGATTCTGCGGCGGTTTACGCGCAGTAATGTGCAACATCCGACGTACCGGGCACTCTGTGAGCTCGGACGGGTGATGAAGACCCTCTTCCTGTGCGAGTATCTCAGCGACCCTCGACTCAGGCAGGAAATTCAGGAAGCGCTCAACGTCATCGAGCAATGGAACAGCGTGAATGGCTTTATCTTCCATGGAAAAGGCGGCGAACTCCTCTCGAATCGGCCAGAGGATCAAGAAATTGCCCTCTTATCGCTGCATTTGATCCAGGTCAGCCTCGCCCTCGTCAATACGCTGATGCTGCAAGAGGTGCTTGCTGAGGGAAAATGGAAAGCTGCCATGAAACAAGAAGACTGGCGCGGATTGACGCCACTCTTCTATCAACATGTGAATCCCTATGGGCGATTCACGCTCGATCTCACGCAACGTATTCCTTTGTCACTCACCAAGCTCGCCTAGAGGCATCACGCGCTCCAAAACTGCGCCGCACTTATCTACTTTGCGGCTACGAGGCTCCTTCCTTAACGTAGGGCCT
>Ga0137366_10004087_pt1 | contig 11380 bp, 6 predicted proteins | sample SagtaG_8_FD_104938 | JGI IMG/M metagenome (GOLD analysis project Ga0137366, IMG submission 104938) | Vadose zone soil microbial communities from Sagehorn Ranch, Mendocino, California, USA - Sage1_L_60_16 metaG | ecosystem: Environmental > Terrestrial > Soil > Vadose zone | place: USA: California... | reverse complement strand
GGTTTCATTTTGAAAAGCGCGCGCGTGTTCGCGAATCATGCCCAGCCATTTCGCGCGCGCTTCAGGATCAAGCGTGCGCAGCTCCTCCGGCGAGAACCGATCCGTCAAGCGCTTTAGCGCCGAAGCGCGAAATAAGGCCGCGCGCCCATGAGCAATGGCGCGGTTGGCAAACCGATTGACCTCAGCATCCAGTTGCGAGCCAGACAATCCCCTGCTTGAAAAGTAACGTCGCAGGTCAGCGTCCGCCGGAATCACGTTGCTGGACGATTCCGCACTTTCGATTGTCGTTATACCGCGCCCTCCCTGACGGTCCGGCTTCTGACGCCTGAGCGCTTCGGCGACACTCTTGACATCAATCCGAACAGCGGGATTGCCACTGACCGAATTCAGCGCGCGGAGAATTTCAACTTTGCGCTGCTCGGTATCGACGATGCCCTGAACGCTAAGCAGACCATTGCTGGTGCGCGTGACGCTGATCTGTTCGCCCAGATCAGCGCCTGCCTGGTTGAGCAGGCGCAGCACTTCAACTTCGAGTTCAGGCGTGGACAACGCGGGAGTCAGGGGTTGAGGACCCGGGGCCAGGGTCGAAGTTTCCAGTCCCGAGTTTGGGGTTTCGGTTTTTGCTGAAGACAGTAGCTCAGGTTCGGGCTCGAAGACCGCCGGCGCCACAGCCGATGGCGGCCGTCGCTCGAAGCTGGTTTCCAGGAAATGATATTCACGCGTTTCGCTTCCCTGTTTGATGAGCAGCCTCTGTTCGATCGGATGCAAATCAGCCTTACTCAAAACCAGTGACGCCGTACTTACCGCAAAACTCCTGGCAGAAGGCGCGGAGTCAAAGCTGATGACGTACGTGTTCGCTTGCTCTTCGACGCGCGCTTGGTCTGCACCGCCAATCAGAGCAGAAAACTCTCTGGCGGAAACCTCGTGCTGCCACACATTCTCAAAGCTAAGCGCCAGATGACTGCCGCTCCGCTTCTCTGGAATGGTTTGCAGCTGCGGCTTCAAGCCATGGTGGTAGATCGTCCGCACGCCATCCGCTCTGCGCCAATCACCGGCCACGAGCGTTCCACTCTCGTTGTAGAGACGACGCGCTGTAATCCCTCGCTCGGCACTCTGCCATACTTCAATGCGGCTTCGAGTTAGGAGCTGTCCCGCAGCGGATTTCTCTTCCAGACTAATCGTGCGGTGAACGACTTGATCGGCTCGGGCGGCCAGTTGCTCTTCCTGCTGCGTGGCCCGGTCAAGCAGTTGCGCAGCCGTCAGCGGCGCAACCGGTGCGCGCAACCGAATGGCGACAAAGGCAGCGATGGCTAACAAGGCCACTAGAGCGGTCACCGTGGCCGGCCGCGACCAGATGGCTCTGTCGGTGAGCGACGTTCTCAACCACGCCATGAATCGCTGCCAGATTTGGCGCGCCGGGCCGAGCGACCACAGCGTCTCCGGCGTCGAGGCCCACACTGGCGCAGCTTCCAGCGTTTCATCTTCTTCGGTTAGGTTCTGAAGCTCTTCGGCGCTGACGAATGTTGGGGCGCGGCAGGCAACGTTGAGCGCGGGCCATGGACCGCGGTAACTCAGGCTCAGTTCGAGCTTGCGCCCGCAATCAAACTCGGCGCTGGCGGTCTGCTCAATGTTCCCATCCGTAGGTTGATCTACATCAAAGAAAAGCAAACGAACGCCTTGTTCGCTGAAGACTTCAACGAACCCGATTGGCTCATCGACATTGACGGTTAAGGCCTGCTTGTTGAATTCGGAACTGACTTGCTGCGCCCCGAGCACAAAGCCGTTGACTGCGATCCGCAACTCCTGCGGGCGGTGTTCGATCGTTTCTTTGAAACGACGTTGATATCTTCTCTTTGATTCCACGAGCTCGCCTCCCCCGCCGGCCTCGCCGCCTCCGGAACTATCGGGCGGCACATCTTTGTCTCTGCCAAGGCGCTCATCTGAAGTTCTCTCTGCGAGTAACGGCAAGCCGAGCAGACGGTTGACTGCATCCAGACAACGCGGACAACTCACAATATGAGCGAGCGCTGTGCTCTCTACGGTCGTCCTGGCGCGATAAAGATCCTTCAGTTGCTCGGCTGAGAAGCAATCACGCTGACGTGAAGCGAAGATCGTCTGGCGCAACTCGGTAAGAAGTTCGATTGTCGTTCGCGCGTAGCCTAGCTCGCCGGCGGTTGATGGTGGATTGTTGGCGGTAAACTTCAGCGCAGAGGGATCGACAAGATACATCTTGGCTTCGCGTCGCGCGAGGGCCAACCATCTATCGACGGTCATGCGCGTGGTGCGTAGGATGCCGCTATCTCACTCGGATAGTACCCGTGAAAGAATCGCAGGATGAGCACGCTGCCGGCTTTTGATGTCTCTTTGCGGGCGCAGGTGTACTGGCAGATCAGGCGCAGCTCGTCCTGCACCGTCACGTCTTCTCGCGGATCGACCGCCCTAAGGCCCAGTTCAATCGAGTCAAAATTGGCGATGGAGACCCGGGTGTCTTCGATCAAGCCTGCCCGGCGAACTTGGGAGAGGTGCATATTGCGGAGCATGCGATGGAGATAGGCGTCCGTATTTTCAATGGCCCCGAGTTCAGCCCGCCGCAGCGTGAACTGAATGAAGGCGTCATGAACCAGATCTTCAGCCAGAGCCTGATTGTGCCCGGTCAGAGACAGCGCCCAACCCATCAGCAGTTGGTACCGCTGAACGAAAAGATCTTCGGGATTGGCTGGCTTCAGTAGCTTTAGCATCGTCACGGCCGGGTTAACCGGCTGTTACAAAGATGTTTCTGACTATATGACAAGCGACCAGAGCTAATCAGAAACGAATCGGAGATTATTTGTTGAGAATTTTATGCCTGGCGAGGAAGAGCTGGGAAGTTTGGGGCTTATTATCACCGCCCGGTGCGGCCGTGGGCTAATGGTTAACGGAATTCCCTTAGCCTCGCTCGAACACCACGATGAGCGAATGAACGAAAATTGAAGATAAGATTCATTGAACGAGACTTGGATTTTTCGATTCGGTTGGGTACTCAGGTCCCAAACTGGAAGGTTGGGAGCAGCTTGCTCCGGTAAAGAATGTCGCTATGTTTGGGTGAGGATTGATACGATTGGATCCTTTTAGAGAATAGTCGGCGGCCTATGTCGCTCCACGCCACGTCTGGAACAGGGATCAGCACAGCACAGGAGGGCTTCTCCAATTTAACTCTCATTTAAACTTGTCCACACATCAATGTAACCGACCAAGAGTAGGTTAATTCTGCTAGCGATGAGCGGGACGTACCACTATGGCGAGCAAATAAACAATCGCCACATTTCAGGAATGTTTTCTGAGATACAGCATCAATACCGTTTGTGCTGAATTTCGATTTCGCAATTAGATCAAGAACAGGAGAATCTAACAGTTCAAATATTATGAAGGACACTGCACCACCACTAGAATCGCCGGCAACCGGTGATGAGAAGGTAGCAAATGAAGCGATCCAGCCATCGAGCACATCAAGTGATGAGTCATTGCAAACAGCGATTACCGATAGCGCGGAGGCAAGAATTCCGGATCGTGTCTTGGCCAGCCTACGCCGACGCGCACTGGATACTTATCATCACCGTCCGGGACGGGTGGGTAGCAGTTAATGGTATTCCGCTAGCCTCGCTCGATATCTGGAACAAAGAGAACTCAATGGCGGTGACTACGAAGGTTGCCGAGCCATTGCAATTCGTTGAAGTGTTCAGTGAGCCGCAGATACGTCTGGCGATGCTAAATGGCAATACCGGCGACAGCAATCCAATTGAGTCCGCCGCCAACATCTCGCTTAGTGATAATCGCAATCTGAGCGTGAGCTTCGTTGAACGAGATTCGGATTTGTCGATCCGCCTGGGGTACACCGATCCGGAATTGGAAGGTTGGGAGTGCCTCGGTACCCTAGGGATTTTTGGAGATTCCGCAAATTCCCCGGAAACTGCCTAAGCAGGAAGATTTGGGTTAACTCCGCAATCGTGGTCGTGAAAATCTCCGGAGAGAATGACAAGGGGATGCGGATACCCTTCTGATGTGTTGGCCTTAGGCTGCGGTCATCAGGACCGATTTCTACTTTTGCGCGCCTGCTAATGAAGCCGCGGACGCGAATACTTTTATTCCCTTGATCCCAACCATAAGTTGGAGAGCGAGGGCGGATCTGTTGGCATCAAAAGAAGCGATGTGAAACTCCATACGTTTAGAGCGTGATCGACTGCCTGACTTCAGAACGCCGTTATCAATTTCTCGCGTGAAGTCCCACGCCGCGCCGAAATACTCGTTGTTGTTAGAATCTAGCACGGAGATCTCGCCCAAATAAGAGTTGAACGATAGCAGGCGCATTTTCACCGGTGCATGAATTGGCTCCTTAGATATGTTTTCCAGTGATGCGTCAGTCGTGACGGTTCCCTTAGTAGGATCGTAGATAGCAGACTCTAAATGAAGGATAACTCTATCAGTTACGTCAACTAAAGGTGGAGACTCTTCTAGCGAGTCTTGGATTGCTCGATCGTTGACCGACACCGAAGCAGTCCACACTTGCGCGATACCCGTGCGATTGTCGACCCATAAGGGATGAAACACTCCATCAACGCTTGCTGCAAGACCAGCGGTATCGCCGCCTCTGAATTGCACCTCATTAACTCCGATATTGACAGCAAGACTCCCCTTGTTGGCTGAAATGCCGCGGTGGCCAAAAAGTAATATAGGCCGTCTATCAAAGCTATTGGGCGCCTCCGATACCTTGACGCTTGGTAGGAAGGTCTCACCACCATCCAGTGATGCCGAGAAACGAGGCCAATAACCTATGTTCTGAGTGGTGTCTCGCCGGTCGTACCACATGACTCCTACAACGCCTCGGGAATTTACGGCAACCGTCGGCATGCAGTCATCTGGTCCATTATCATTGGACCTCGGGGCATCATCACTAACCGCGATTGGCACTGACCAGGTCTTCCCGCCGTCAACGGAGTGAGAGAGCCACACCTCAACCCTCCCTGAGCGCAGATCAGACCAGACCGCGTAGAGTCTGTCCTTAAACGGACCTGAGCTCGAGTCCACAGCCAACACCGGAATCATGCCGCAGGTATGTTTGTGCCTACGATCGGGATACCACTGGCTGATCGATACGGGAGTCAAGAACGACTTCCCTCCATCCTTCGAAGAAGCGACAACAATACATCCAACGGCGTGGTATGGTTCTTTCTGATCGTATTGCGCTTCGTCGGTGACTTCTCCAGTGATGGCAACGAAAGTACCATCTGAGAGAACGACGCCATTTCCCATCCCATCGAGAGTGTGGTTCGGTTCGGTTGCCCCCAGTTTGACTGGACCTAAGAAAGTCACACCAGAATCCGCGGACCGGGACAAATCGATATCGTAGATTCGTCTGCCCTGCGGATTTATAGAGCCTACTGAACCGGTCGCATTTAGATATATGGTTCCTCTGTAGATACTAGAAGTATGGTCGACAGTGATGTATTCACGGTCTCCCCACGGCAAGCTAATCGACTTGAACCACGTTCTACCTGAATCGGTCGATCTGAAGAATTGTGTTTGCCCATTACCATCAGCTTTATAGACAAGAGCTGCCACGTAGGCAGTCTTTCCAAACCCGAAGGCACAAGCAGGATCGCTTACCCGCTCTCCCGCTTTGGCGATGTGCAATGATTCCTGCCAACTTTTTCCTTGATCCGACGAGATATAAACAACCACACTGGTGCCACTTTCTTCGTAGTCGTATCCTAGCATCGAACATGCTAGAAGACTTTTCGGATCGTTCGGATCGGCGGCGATGAGAACTTCATGATGCGGTTGGTCTGCGCGGCTCGCACTGACTCCCACATTAGGCCCGACCACGATCGGGCCTGATTGTGGGGCTGCAATAGATGGGCTTGGACGAACTTGAGCCAGCGACGCCTGTGTCAGAGTCCCCAGCAACAGAAGAGCGGCACCTCTACTAAACATGCGAATGCTTCATACCAGAGTAAACAAGTTGCACCAGGAGTTTACGATCTCCCCGCAGCGGCTAAATTTGTCTGCCCTTCGGCCCATAACTGTCCGTCGAACAACTTTCCACTTAGAATTTGAGCTTTGCCGAGAACTGCAGTGATCGATTTCCTCCCAACTGATACAGCGGATTGAGACCTCCTAAGCCTGATGTGGTGTTCAGCGTGGCTGTCGGGACGCCGAAAGTACTGGGACTACCATTGGAAGGAGGGACACCGTTGCCGTAGCCAGCGAACACAGGATGATTTAATAAGTTAAAGGCCTCGATTGAAAATTGTAGATTCCATCGTTCCGAAAAATTGAACTGTCGCCGCAGAGACATATTTAGCGTGTACCAACCCGGCAACCTAACAACATTCCGACCTAACGTCCCTTGGCGTATGAATGTTGCAGATCCCGGGAAGCGAGGATCTGCTGGAGGCAGACTGAATGCAGCCGGATTTAAGCGTTGGCCTCCTGGGACGGTTGGATCGCTAATCCAGAACGGCTGTCCCATTACGACATCGGGACGAACACTTACTCCAACGCCGTCTTCTCGGTAAAAGAGGCCGGCACTGGGATTGAATGGCCTTCCAGAGTAGGCATAGATGGTATAACCCGTCGACCAGCCGTTCACAATTCCCTTAATGATGCGCCCAAAACCCCGCACCTTGGGAAGGTCATACGTAATCGCGCTTGAAAAGCTATGCCGTATGTCAAAATCTGCGCTCCCACGCTCCAGAGTTCCGGTGCCGGTTTCATCTGAGATCTGGTCGATGCCGTGGCCCCATGTATAATTCACCAGCGCTTGTAAACCATGTGACAACCGTCGTTGAAACTGCAACTGGAATGACTTGAAGTCCGAAGCCGGTCCGTTAGTCACATAGTTTACTGGACCCAAATTAGGATTTGGCTTTGTGCCGATAACGGCGGGCGGCGTGGCATTCAACAAGCGAGTAGTCAGAAGATTGCGCGCAGCGGATGCAACGTAAGATAGTGTGAGCGCCTGTTGCCTGCCAAGTGATTGCGTGAGGGCGATATTCCACTCTAAAGTGTAAGGCTCTCTTAGGTTTGGATTCAACGCCGAAAGCGTCTCAGTAGTTGGTAGCGCCAACGTTGGAAATGCTGGAGGCGTACCAATGGAAGGCGACAGAGGAAAAGACACACCGAAATACGTACGACTTACCAAGAATGGGTACCCACCGAAGCCTATCGCGCCCTGGCTGTTACTCTGGTCGTAATAGACGCCGAAACCCCCTCGGATCACGGTCTCCCTTCCGCTGACTTGGCGCAACTGGTACGCTGCCCCCAGCCGCGGACCAAAGGCCTTGTACGAGGTCTTATAGAAAGGTGAGTTGGCCGGAGCTAAAGTCGCTGTGGCAATATTCTCCGCACCTATTACTAGCGCCGGAATTAAGCCATCAGCGTCGTGCGGTGGCGGGTTTATTTCCCACCGCAATCCGAGACTAAGCGTCGCACGCGTAGAAAGCTTCCACCGATCTTCACCGTAGAAAGAATAGTTGTTAAAGAGGGGCCGTGCACCCTGCTTAGCGCTAACTCTTGCTAGTGGAGCCGTCCCGCTGACAACTGCGGCCTTGCTTAAGAAAAAAACGAATGGGTTGTAATTGACAGGACCCAGAACGGACTCCATTCTCCGGTAATCAGCGCCTGCCGTGAAATGATGAGTACCTTTCACTAGTGACAGATTGTCGACAAGATTGAGCTGTCGTGTGCTGTTAGTAACTATATCTCCCAGGCTAACGACGATCCCGGTCAAGTCAGGATAGCTAAGAAGAAGCTGACCCCATTTGGTCCCTGGCCCATCATATCCCGATAACAACGTCGAAAGACTAACAGGAACACCACCACCAAAAGCATCCATTGAGATGTTGAGTTGGCCGCGGTTGCTGCTGAAATTAGACCTGAACTCATTGGTCAGATGCGGCGTCAAGACAAGTGTCGAACCAAGAGTCAATGTCTTAGTTAGAAACTTACCGCCGCTCAGCAACATCAGGGTTCGGCTCGTGTCCGTAGATGGCGAATAATTGATCCTGCCAAAAAGAGAAAGTTTGCTGTTTACGTTATGATCGACGCGAACGCTAGTGGCATCCAGATTCTTCGGGCTTGAGTAACCTCCCACCCACGGAGCCGCACCCGATGGGACTCCATTGATTAGCGTCTCAGGCCCAGTGGGAGTGGGAAATGCCTTCAGGATTGGCTGCATTGCTGGTGTAGCATCCTGGCGGATACTCAAGGACGGAACAAAGAAGTTAGCACTGACGGGCAGCATGAGACGCTGCCCTTCGTAAGAGAAAAAGAAAAACGTGCGATCGTGTCCGTTATAGAGCTTTGGCAACATAACGGGACCTCCCAAGGTACCCCCGAAGTCATTCATTCTGAGGGGCGGCTTAGCCGCAGGCTTCTGATTAAAAAAGTTCCTTGCGTCGAAGATGTCGTTCCGCACGTAGTCAAACAGGGTCCCGTGGACTTGGTTCGTACCCGATCGGGTAATCATTTGCACCTGCGCCCCTGGCTGTCGACCGAACTCTGCGGAATACGTAGAAGTCTGGACTGTGAATTCTTCGAGGGCATCCACAGATACAAGATTGTTGGTAGTGCCTTGGGCACTCAAACCTGGCAAAGTTCCAGATCCTGCTATGCTGAAACCGCCTCCCGTGGAATCAAGTGACACTCCGATGTTTGCGCTAACGCCATCCACTGTAAAGTAGTTGGCGTTCGTCCTCTGGCCATTCACACTGAACTGCCCCCTGGGACTGTTGGTATTGGTATCTGGTACCGGAACAACACCCGCGGTTAATAGAATCAACGACTGGAAACTGCGCCCGTTCAGCGGCAGGTTACTGACGAACTGTCGGTCAACAGTAGTCGCCACCGCTGGCGATTCGTTGATCAGCGGCGCTTCGCTGGTCACCTGAACCTGCGCATTAACATCGCCTGCCTTTAATTGAATCTGCAATGCTTTTTGATCGCCGACATTGAGAATGACATTCTGAACTTCCACTGGAGTAAAGCCATCGCGGCGCGCCGTAACCGCGTATTTTCCCGGGGGTAGCAGTGGAAACGTGAAAGCACCCGAATCATTTGTCTGACCTTGGCGCTCGAACGATGTGCTTCGGTTCTGCACGGTGACGCTCACCCCGGGCACCACCGCTCCATTCTGATCTTCTACCGTGCCGTTGAGCGTTGCGGTCGATGTTTGCCCGGGCACGGCCGAGGGCAACGCGCAAAGGGCGAAGAACAGAAAGCAGCGTAGTGCGGCGATCGGCAGTGACCGGCTACGAAAGAGGTGTTGATGAATCATGGCGATCCTCCAGTTAGCAGTTGCGGATTCCCCATCTATCATTTTTCATTTCCCAGTTCTCATTTGTCGCGCGTCGCGGTCACTACCTGGCAAATGAAAAATCAGAAATGGATAACAGTATCTGTCTCCTCTTACTAAGCCCTCACCCTGATCCTCTCGCAGAATGAGAGAGCAACAAGCGGCCAAGTGCAAAGCGATCTGGCCGCCGCCGCCAGCGGTACTGACACAGATCAGCGCTGAAGGCTCTTAGCCAAAGCCTCCGCGCTGTTGAGCGTGCGCCAGAACTGCTGCGTCTTTACGGGCGCAACGGACGGCCTGTCTGACGATAGAGCGAATGATTGGCGAATCTGTTCATCACAAGTGACGCTCAAGTCGTAGAGCCGGCGCACTGTCTCCTGTATCTGTGCATCAGTGTGCGTTCCCATAGCTGCCGCTTCCGGCTGTGATAAAGCGGGAAACACTTGCTGTAAATCGCCGCGCAGCGCCGCGACCTCGCGCTCAAACTCGCGCGCGTGCCCTTGCAACAATCCAAGCCAACGGTTTCGATCCTCCGGAGAGAGTGTTTGCAGATCAGTCAGCGCGAACCTCTCCGCCAATTGCTTAAGCGCGAGCGCGTGGCGACGCGCCTGCCGTGAACGACCCATCACTCGATCTGCAAATCGCCGCGCCTCGTCATCGAAAAACTTTTCCTTCAGATCAGAGTAAACAGCACTCGTGCCTTCGGTGGTCTCGATGCGCTCGATACTGACGTTGCTACCGCTCTTGGGCCGCTCCCGCTGAGCGGCCTCGGCAACGGTCTCAAGCTGGATGCGAACCGCTGGGTTGCTCCGCACCGGCGCGAGAGTTCGCAGCAACTCGGATTTCCTCTCGACCGTGTCCACCAGTCCCGCGACCAGCAGCTTTCCCTCCGCGGTACGCGTTACGGTTAACTGCTCTCCCATGAAGGCATTTGCCTGATTGAGCAGTTGCAACACTTCGACCTCGAGCGCCGGCGTGGCGAGCACGGGCGAAGGAGTAAGCGCCAAGGGGGAAGCGTTTTCGGGTGTGGGGTGTCGAGTGTCGGGAAGTGCGATTGAAAGCAGCTCAGGCTCGGGCTCAAACACAGCCGGAGCCACGGCATCGTTTGGCCTACGCTCGAAAGACGTTTCGGTGATGCGGTAAGCGCGGACTTCCGCATCCTGCTGCACCAACAAAGTCTGTTCGACGGCGTGAAGGTCGTCGCGACTCAAAACAAGTTTTGCCTGCACTAGCTTGTGCGTGGCAGTCGGAGCGGCGCTGTCGAAACTGAGAACGTAATGACTTGCCCGCTCTTCGAGCTGTACGTTCCCCACCTGCCCGACGAGCGCAGTGAAATCTTTCGCCGAAGGTGAGAGCTGCCACACGTTTTCCAGCGTCAGCTGGGACTGTACCGATCCGGCCGGTTTGAGTTGTGGCCGCGCTCCATGGTTATAGAACGTACTGACGTTGTCCGCTCTGGTCCATTCACCAGCGAGCAATCGCCCGCGTTCGTCATAAAGCCGGCGCGCGGTGATGGCCTTCGTAGCGCTCTGCCAAACCTCAACCCGACGCCGCGCCAGGACCACGCCGTCGAGTGAGGTTCGTCGCTCTTCAATTTGCAGCGTGCGATGAATCACCGCTTGGGTGCCTGCCGCCGTCGCGTCCTCCGCCTGCGTGGCTCGCTGCAAGACGTCAATTGCTGTCAGCGGCGTCGTTGGTCGCGATCGACGCATGATGATCAGGGTTGCCGCTATCAGCAATAAGGCCACGATCGCGGTGATGGTTGCGGGACGCGAAAATAGTCCCAGGTCCAGAGTCCCGAGTCCAAAGTGTTGCCAGCGGCTGCGGACTCTGGTCCACAAACCGCTAACGGCCGGTCCTGGTACTCGTGGTTCTGTATTTTGAATTTCTGAGGCAGTTGGGATCTGTGCAAACTCGACATCTGGCCGGTGATCTCCGACCTCTGACTGCTGACCGCTGACTGCTGACTGCTGCAGTTGCGCCACCAGAGGATCACGATACACCACATGTAGCGTGGGCCACTGCGTATCGAAGTTCACACCTAACTCCAGC
>Ga0137366_10004085_pt1 | contig 11384 bp, 7 predicted proteins | sample SagtaG_8_FD_104938 | JGI IMG/M metagenome (GOLD analysis project Ga0137366, IMG submission 104938) | Vadose zone soil microbial communities from Sagehorn Ranch, Mendocino, California, USA - Sage1_L_60_16 metaG | ecosystem: Environmental > Terrestrial > Soil > Vadose zone | place: USA: California... | reverse complement strand
TGTTGTTCTCCGATTGGAATCCACGCAACAACCGAGGCCACGAAGAGCAGGTCGAGATCTACAGCAACTGTGACGAGGTCGAGTTGTTTCTGAACAGCAAGTCACTGGGCGCGAAATCTTTGCCGCGCGACGCATCGCCGCGAACCTGGCGAGTTAACTTTGAGCCCGGCACACTGATGGCTGTTGGCAAGAATCACGGTCAGATCGTCGCCCGTCATCAACTTCGCACTGCTGGAAAACCCTTTAAGATCATGCTCACCGTCGATCGCAGGAAACTTGCGCCACTCTGGGACGATGTTTCGCACGTCACCGCATCAGTGGTCGATGAAAACGGCGTGCAAGTGCCTGACAGCAATCCCCTTGTAAGTTTCAAGGTCGACGGCCCTGGTTCTATCGTCGCCGTCGACAGCGCGGCCAATTCCAGTCATGAACCATTTCAATCTTTGGCACGTCATGCTTTTCAAGGCCTGTGCTTTGCGGTTGTTAGAGCGACGAGCGGCCCAGGGCTGATCAGGCTTGTCGCCTCTTCTCCGGATCTGATCAGCGGCTCGGCCACTATAGAGACAATTTCAAAGCGGTGAAAAGGCAGCCCCACGAAGGCCAGCCGCTTCTTCCATTTCAAGTCCATCGCGAGTTATTTCATCGTGGCGCACTCAAAAGTAAAACTTTACTGCGAGCTGGATGATGCGCGGGTCGCGAACAGTATTGACTTCGCCAAAACACCTTCCCAGAATCCCCGTGCAGCCTCCCGATCTCAAGCTGCTCGCAGGTACAACGGTGAGACCCGTATAGTTGGCGAAGATGGCACCTCCAGACTGGCCAGCGCCATTCGTCACGTTGGTTGTCAGGTTGAAGCCAGTGAATTGGGGGTGATTGAAGATGTTGAATGCCTCGAAGCGCAACTGAAGCGAGCGCTTCCCCTCACCCCCAAAAGGCAGGTTCTTGAAGATTGAAAGATCCTGGTTTCGGATACCAGGATTGCGCAGATACATGCGGGGGTACGGCCCCTTGTCTCCTACCTTTGGAAGCACGAATGCGTCCGCATTGATCTGGTTGCCATTCTGGGGATTGCCATTCAGATAGAACCGCGGCTGTTGGCCGGAATTGTTACCGGCCGTATACGTGCCAAGCAACCGATTCCCCGCGTCCTGGCCCGTGATGGTAAGGGTGAGTTCGGTGGGATTTCCCGACGCGACCCAAGTGATCCCAGAGAGCTGCCAATTGTCGAGAATTAATCGCGACAATCCGCCGCCGCCGAGGAGCTTGCTCCCTCTTGGCAAGTCCCAAACATAGTTCGCTACGAAGTAGTTCGGGCGATCAAAATTGAGCAAGGCGTAATCGTTCTTGGTGTCGACGAGATTCGTAAAGGTTCCGTCATCTGAGACGGTCCCCATCGACCTCGATCGGTTATATGAAACGCCAAGACTAAGGCCCTTGGAGAAACGCCGCTGAACGTTCACTTGCAACGAATTGTAGTGCGCGTTGGAATCGAATCGATAATAGGTGATGTCACTATAGCCCTGGTAGGGCCGCAAAAAATCCACCGGTAGGGCGTTGGCGCCGCTGAAGTTCACACCGGCATTGGAGTAAATCGTGGGCAAGCCCGGCTCCACCGCCGGCACTGTGCCATTGAACTTGGTTGGATCCTGCGCCGAGGCCAGGAAGGTCGTTCCATAAGGAAGAGCGTTCAGATTAACCCTTCGCGCATTGTGGCGCGTCTGACTTCCGACGTAGCTAACATCGACGACGAAGCCATGTCCGAGGTCGCGCTGCAGTCCCATGCTATAGGTGTAAATTGTCGGCCATTTGGCATTCTCGTCCACACCACTGATTGCAAAGGGCGGCGGCGGCAAAGCGTTGCCCGCGGCAGTGGCCAGATCCTGCAAGAAGCCGTTGGTTAAAGTGGGGTTAAGGACGGCCGGCGGGTTCGTAGCTCCGAATCCCGTAATGCCACTCTGGTACCGATCAAAGGTCACACCGAAACCGCCACGGACGACAGTTCTGTGGTTCCCAGTCAAGTCCCAGGCAAAACCGAGACGCGGTTGGGGGAGGATCTTGATACTGTGAATGAGACCCTTCGGATAACCATTCGCGGTCTGGCCCTCGCCGTTCAGAAGATCACCCGTATTTGGAACCAGCCTTCCTACAAAGGTGCTCGGCAACGTGTTTGCGAGTGTTGGCTTACTGCTGGTTCCCGGGTCGAACGCTCGCACCAAACAAGGCGAAACGGTGACACAAACGCCTCTGTAAATGCGTGGTGCCTTGGCAGGATCGTATAGGCTGGGATTAAACCCAGTCGCTGGGCCAAGTAGGTTGTAGACCGGCTGATAGTGCGAGAGCCTTATGCCGAGGTCGAATGTCAGGCGCGGTGTCACTTTCCAGGTATCCTGAGCGTAGATCGAGAGATCTTGATAGAAGTAGCTTTGCAACGGTTTTGCGCTGGCCTGGGTGTAGGAGGTATAGACACCCAGGAGTGCGTTCGCAAAAGGGTTGCCGGTGTTGAGCGGGTTGGAACTTGAAGTAGAAAAGTCAATGAGTGATTGCGCGTTCGTTTGCGAGTTACTTGCATTCGAGGCACGTTGGTAATAGACGCCAAACTTCCACGTGTGATTACCTGCGACCTTCGTCAAGTTATCGATAAACGAATTGATTACGAAGTGCTGGTCGAAAGCTCCAAAGACAGACGTCTGGGGAGCGCCGAGATTGCCCCCGCCACCTGTGTTAGTGCTACTGTTGGCGACACCTGAGATACCGTTGAGGGTAATGCCGGGTATCAGGCCGGCCGTATTGACATTAGGATAGAGCAGCGGTGTATTGATGCCCGTTGTCGCGCGAGTAGCCCCGTTTCCCACCGGACTGATATTGACGCCACCTCTGCCCGCTCCGAAAACAAACTCGTTGATGACCGTCACTCCGAAGTTATGGGTCAGAGTAAATGAGAGAATATTGCCTGGCCCATTCGCTCTGTCAGTAATCGTCAGCGGCCAGTTCCAGGAAGCGGTGGTGGTTCCGTAGGCGAATTGCTGATCGTCCTTGTTGTAAATCCAGCGACCGCTCAGTCTGGTGTCGGAATTGATCTGCCAGTCTATTCGGATGATGTTCTCGCGCCGTGGATAGGAACTCGGCACCTGCGAAGTGTAGTTATACGTCCCGGTTGTATTGGCGGCCGGAAAGAGATTGAGGATCGCTTGCCCGGGGCCGTAGATTCGATTCAGCGGTATCGTATTGTTGGCGAAAGGCTGGCCAGTAACCGGATCGATGATCGTCTGCGAAAAAATGCCGGCTCGCTCAGCCGCGGTGGGAACACGAATGTTCACCGCATTCTGCTGGGGTACCAATTGGCGGTAGTATTCCTGGCTGATGAAGAAAAACAGTTTCTGTTTGCCGTTCCAGATGGTGGGGCCGCCCTCACCGAATCGTGGAAACATAACAGGGCCGCCAAAATCCCAACCATAGTAGTTAAACCTGTAAAGCGGACGAGGTAAACCATTGGCGTTCGTAAAATAACTATTTGCGTTCAGGCTATCGTGACGCCGGAAATAGCGACCGCTACCGTGATACTGATTCGTCCCGCCGCGCGTCGTGAGTGCAATAAAGCCACCGCCCGACCTGCCGTATTCGGCCTGGTAATTTGACGTAAGAACCTTTACCTCTTCGAGCGCGTCAGGGTTAATGGATACCAGACCGCCCGTATTGTTGCCGAGGTTAAGGTTCGTCACACCATCGACCGTGTACTCGTGCTGCAAAGTACGCGTACCGTTGATGCTGATACCATCCGTGATGTTCGTGACAGTGGAAGTTGTCCTGGTACCTCCCGAGATAACGCCAGGAACGAGTTTCAGATAATCGATCACATTGCGCCCGTTGAGCGCGATGTCCCGGAGCTGTTTGTTTGATACCAGGTCAGAGCGCTCACCCGATTCCGACCTAATTTGCAGTTGACCGGCATCAGCTTCGACTTGAACCGTGGCGGAAACGTCTCCAGGTTCGAGCGCGAACTCACCGGCATTCAACCGGTCGCCCAGACTCAAAGACACACTTGTTCTCTCCGCGGTCTTGAAGCCTTGCTTCTCCACCGAGATCGTGTACGACCCGGGTGGGAGTTGCGCGAAGACGAAAACGCCATCGTCATTGGTCTCAGTTGTTTGATTGACGCCTCTCGCTGAATCCTTGGCGCTGACGCTGGCGCCGGGAACTACGGCGCCATTCTTGTCTTTCACGGAGCCGGTGATCGATCCCGCATTCTGAGCATAGGCGCTGCCTGCAATCACCAGTGCACTTACCAGAATACCGACTCTAATTGCTCTGCGTTCCGTTTTCATGGGGGGTTCCTTTCTCTCTCGAACTGAGTATTGGTTAAGAGAAGTTAGATGGCAGTGCTATTCGTTTAAGCCCTTCATCATCAGGAGTCCCCAGTGTCTTTCTACTCCCGATGGCTCTTTTCGCCACTACTCGATTTATTGATCCGTTGAAAAAGAAAAAGGGCGGCCAGCCCAAAGGCAAACCTCCCTTCCTTCTCCTCTGCGATTGGCGTTATGGTTCAAGCGGTAGACAAATCAGTGCTCCCAAACTACTGTTTGCAGAATTCCGTGAAAGCATTCGCTCACTGGGCCGTGTAACCGCCGTCGACCATTAAGTGTGTGCCCGTAATGAACGAAGCCTCATCCGACGCGAGAAAAAGAATGGGGTAGGCCACTTCACGTGGATCACCAACTCGATTGAGCAGATGCTTCGGACTTTCCGCCGCGATGAATTCCTCCATTGTCATTCCCACGCGCTCCATATGTTCCTCGGACGCTCGCGTTAGAATCGTCCCCGGACAGACACAGTTTACTCGGATATTGAAAGGCGCGAGGTCCATCGCCATGTTGCGGGTCATCTGGAGAATTGCGCCCTTCGTTGCGCTGTAGGTGATGAACGATGGCTGCGCGACAAAGCTGGAGATGGAGCCGAGATTAACAATCGCACCACCACCAAACTGCTTCATATAATCCGAAGCAAACCTGCTCATCAGTGCCGTGCCCATGATGTTGACGCTAAGCATTCGTCGCCAATCTTCGAGAGTGGCCTCAAGTCCTTTTAGAATGAAGACTGCACCATTGTTGACCAGAATATTGAGTTGCCCAATCACCTTTACGGCTTCATCGCACACATGACGCGCGTCGTCTTCCCGGGAGATATCGGTCTGGACAAAGATCGCATCACCTCCTTGCGCGCGGATCTGTGCGGCACAGGCTTCGCCCGCTGGCGCGCTCGGATTGGCGATCACCACTCCGGCGCCTTCCTCGGCAAACAGGACCGCGGTCGCCTGGCCAATGCCGACAGAGCCCCCTGTCACAATAGCCACCTTGCCTTGCAAACGATTTGCCATTCAGTAATAACTCCGCTGCTTACGATTGCAGGGCGTCACTCCGTGAGCGCTCCCTCTTCTCGCCTTGATGATGAACCAACATCACGTGGCTCCATAACCTTTCGCAGGAAGGCCATACCCAATCGAGGGGAGCCCTCGGAGGGTCACCCCTGCAACTATCAGTCAAGATGGAAAACTTCTTCGAGATCCGCAGCAACCGGACTGTAGTCCTCATTGGTCACCATCAGATCCTTCATATATGCCCACCAGCGACGACACACATCGGTATCCGCAATCCGGCGCCACAGCTCCTCAGATTCAACCTCTGCGTAGGCAAATAACCGTCGATTGCTGCTGCGATCAAAAAAGATCGAGTAATTCTGGACGCCATGATCCTTGAGGACCTCTTGCAGTTCAGGCCAAATTGGATTGTGACGTTTCTCATATTCAACCCACGTGCCTGGCTTCAGAGTCATCAAGAATGCTTTTCGGATCATCTCTCTTATCGATACTCCTTAGCTTGTCGCCAGATGTCCGATATGCCTGATAGCTTGTCGTCATGCTTCAGGAGCTCTCTCTGTCTGGCCAGTCCACGACGGACAAAAAGCTTATCTGACATTAAGCAATCTTCCCATGAGGAAACCGCTTCAGAACATCGGGCTCATATAGCGGAATGAAGATATCCCCTTCGCGCTTAATCCGAGCGCACGCAAGGTGAAACTCCTCGAGACTCTCCTGTATTCCCAATGGCTCGCCTTCTTCAATATTCTTGTATTTGAAGACGCAATCGGAGATAGCCACCCGACCTTTCTCCGTGTCGATCACGTAACACATCGAAGAGCGATGGTGCACACCCGCCCAGAAACAGCGGAGTCCGGGCATAATCTCGTCTTCATCTTCCAGCAAGCGAACTTTCTCATGACCTTCAAACATCAGGTATTGCAATGTCTCATCTGAGATACGCAACTTCTTCGGCACATGCATGGGAAATTTTTCCGCGTGAAAGTCTTCAATCCAGCCACGCTTCGAAATGCAGACTTGCGCGTTCTTGAAAACTTGAATGTTCGCTGTCGCATAAATCTGAAGTGGCGTGATTAGCACGTAGTCGACGTCCCCAGGCTTGATCCCCATAGACAGGAGCGCATTCAGTGGCCGCTCGTTCTCTTCACGTGCCAGCTTGCCGCGCTCCCCAAAACCGCTACTCCACCGTTCGTTTACTTCGGTAAGGTCTGCAGGTGGCCCAGTGTTAATGATCGCCGTCTTGCCATTGCCACGCATCACGACCATCCAGAAATACAACTGCACCCATTCGTTCCAGTGGCTCATCCAGTACACTTCAGGCCCGGCCACGTCACACTGGCCCATTTTTAAAAGTTGGACGTCGAAGGTCATGCCTCTTAGTGTCCGATAGACTTTAGTTGGTTTTTGAAGAAATTATTGGTCATATTATTGATATGACCAATGATTCTCTTCTACCTGCCATTTCAAATACGCATCAATACGTGGCTCGGCCGCCGGTCATATCAAAAGTGAAACCGGTAGTGAACGCCGTACCCGGCGAGACAATAAATGCCGCCATGTGCGCGATTTCTTCAAGTGATCCGCAACGCTTCATGGGGATCTTGTCAGTCATGTATTTCACTTGCGCCTCAGGCATCGCGTCGACCATTGGCGTTTGTATTACGGCCGGCGCTAACGCGTTGATTGTGATGCCGGTTTCCGCGTATTCCTTGCCCTGTACCTTCGTCATCCCTATGACAGCCGCTTTTGAAGCCGAATACGCAAGCATGCCCGCGTTGCCTTCTTTGCCAGCAATTGACGCGATGTACAAAATCCGCCCGTAATTCTGCTTGAGCATCCACGGGAGCACCGCACGTGCAGTAAAGAACGATGCAAAGAAATTCACTTCGAAAACAAAACCAAGATCTATCGTGTCGACCTCGTGACTCTTGATGTTTGTCTTGCCCGTGACGCCCGCGCAATTGACAAGTATGTCGATCCGGCCAAAACGGGCGCCGATTTTAGTGATGAGGTCACTAACTTGAGTTTCGTTGGTCAAGTCGATCTCAAAAGCAAAAGCACCGGCGCCGATGTGCCTTGCCGCCGTTTGCAGTGCCTCTTGATTCAAATCAAGCAGTGCGACTTGCGCGCCTTCCGCAATAAGCTTCTCCGCGATTGCCAGTCCCAGCCCCGAAGCCGCGCCGGTGACCACGGCGACTTGTCCGCTGAATTCATATTTCATCGACTCGATAGACTCCCTTAATGGATGCTGCTCGCCTTCACGAGTCTTGGCTCTCATAACTTGAGAGCGTCGCCCAACTGCCTATCCTGCGTAAGGTCGAACAAGTTCAAGTTTGTCATTCAGCTCAACGCCCCACCCCGGCGCTTCCGTCAGTTCGATGTAGCCATCCTTCGGCATCGGCTCATTCTTGAACAGTTCACCAAAGAGTGGGACAAGCGTGTCCGCTTGTGGACTCATCACTAGAAACTCAGCAATCGGACAATTCGTGAATGCATACTGCATGTGGTACGAAAAAACGCTGGAGCCATGTGGAATCACCGGAATGTCATAGGCCGCGGCCATCGCCACAATCCGGCGAGCTTCCGTCAATCCCCCTACCCAGTTGATGTCAGGCTGCAGAATGTCGGCGCACCTGCGCGCGATGAGCTCACGAAACCCGTAGCGCGTGTATTCATGTTCACCCGTAGTCACCAGGCAGATGCCCGTGAGCGCGGCCTTAAGCGTGGCATAGCCGTCATAATCATCGGGCGGCAGGCATTCTTCTATCCAATAGAGATCGTATGGCGCCAACGATTTCGCCAGCTGAATCGCATAAGGCACCGTCAATGCCATGTAGCAATCGAGCTGCAGCGGAAAATCCGGACCTACCTGCGCCCTCGCTTCCGCCATGACGGCAACGTTCTTCTTCAGCCCTTCACTGCCCTCCGCTGGGCCGTAACGACAGGGAATTTTTGCTCCGTGAAAGCCCCATTCCCTGGCCATATCAGGCCGTGAAGTAGTTGCATAAACGGGCAGCTTCTCCTTTGTCTTGCCTCCTACCAGGGAGTAGACAGGTTCACCACGAAGCTTTCCCAGGCAATCCCAGACGGCGAGATCGACGGCGCTGATGGCCTGAACGGTAAGACCTTTGCGGCCATAAGGCATCGTCGCGCGCCACATTTGATCCCAAATGAGTTCGACGTTCCGCGGATCCTGGCCTACAACAAAACGGCTAAGATGCTTTTCAATTATGTAGCAAGCGGGTTCGCCTCCGATGCTGCATCCAATACCAACTGTGCCGTCATCGAGCTCCACCGCTACTACGACCGTTCCCAACACATTGATCCCCCAGCTTGTACGCAGAGCCTTGTACTCTTCATAAACCGACATCGGGTTCGCGATCGGCAGATCGATAATCCAGTGGCTGCCATGCTGGTTGTGATAGTCTGCCCCCATCTCGCTCGGAGCAATCACGTAAGCCCGCACTTCACGAATTTTTGCTTTCTTCATAACGTAATCCACAGAGCTCGCAGATTACCCAGATTAAGAAAAAGACCGGTGACGTAGAAATCCGGGTTTGTGATCCTTGCCGAGCACTCCCCGACTGTCTTCATCCCAGTCTGGTAATCTGCGGTTACCCTCAGAAATTAAAACGATCAATATTATCCGAGTTGAAGATGAATGGTGCGCCAAGCCTGACTTCATCATCCACGACTTCGATCTTACCCAATCGTCCAGCGTTCAATTCATGATCTCCGCGTTTGAGTTTTCCCGTACTGAGTGCATCCGCAGCATAAACGGTAAGATAGCCGAGATCTACTGTATTCCAGAGCACGACGCTTTCGACCACACCCGCCTTCACATATGGCTTATTCATATTCGGCAACGAGAGTCCCGTAACCTTGACGTCAGTTCGTCCTGATTGCTTAACGGCCTCTGCGGCACCCGGAACGGCGGGCGCAGCAATCGCCATGATCACTTTCACATTCGGATAAACTTTCAGGACCGTCTGGGTCTCGGCAAAGGCACGGTCGCGGTCGCCTTCGCTGGGTTGGATGGCAACAAGTTTCAGGTCGGGATATTTCGCGGCCAGGCGCGCCTTGATGTTTTTAATCCATTCGTTCTGGTTGGCTGCACTCAGTGAAGCTGTGATGATCGCAAACTCGCCCTTGCCGTTCATTATGCGGGCCGCTTCATCTGTTAATGTGTCACCGATCCCCTGCGGCGTGGCCTGATTGATTAGAAAGTCGCGCGCGTTCTTTTCGGCGTCGGCGTCCCACGTGATGACCTTGACCCCTTTCTCACGCGCCTTGCGCAACACGGTCGAAATACCCGCCTGGTTTTCCACGCTGACCGCAATGACGTCCACTCCCTTGGTGATCCAGGCCTCGACAACTTCATTTTGCTTAGCCGGATCGAGATCCGTGGGACCATCCCACAACAAATCAACGTCCAAGTCCCTCGCCGCTTCCTCCGCCCCCTGCCGACAACTGACAAAATAAGGATCGCCCTTGGCCTTCGGCATCATCGCAATCTGAATCTTGCGATTTGAACTCGTCGGTGCTGAACCCCCAACTTGTCCTTTCGATAAATCCTGCTTGATTGATCTAACGAGTAACCAATTACTTCCCGCTACTAACAAGGCTGCGACTAAGATTACCCCGCTCAAGACACCTACTTGCGAATTCTTCAATTCAATCTCCTCAACGTTAGTCGCGGTCGTAAATTGCGAATTCCCAAAAGAAAAGCGGTTCAGAACGATCGTCACCAACAACAGCACGCCAGTAAGTATGCCTGCCAACTCAGTTGGCTGGGCGCTCAATCGTAAGCCGTTTTGCAAAACTACGATGGCAAACAGGCCCAGCACTGTTCCCATCACCGTGCCGCGTCCGCCGAAGATCGATGCCCCGCCGAGAACAACGGCGGTAATAGCCATCAACTCAAAACCTGTTCCTGCATCGGACTTGGCCTGGCCCAAATGCGCAACATAAATGATCGCCGATAAACTCGCGGCCAAGCCCGCTACCAGGTACACGAAGAACAGTCTTCGCGCAACCGGAATACCTGCGTAGCGCGCACCTTCAGAGGAATGGCCGATGGCGAAGAGGCTGCGCCCGAAAGCGCTGAGATGCAGCCACCAGACAAACGCGACAATCGCTACTACCAGTATGAACAACTGGGCCGGGACCAAACCACCCACATAACCCTGGCCCAGAAAAAGAAATCGTGATGAAAACCCTGAATAGTTTTCAATGCCCCGCGTCAGACCTTCCGCGACGCCGCGAAAGAGTGAAAATGTGCCGAGCGTGACGATCAGCGGCGGCAACCCCAACCGCGTGATCAGGGCAGCGTTGAGTCCGCCGCCCAGGATTCCAATTACGAGCGTAATGCCGGCAGCCAAAATTATTGGCATATGGGCGTCGCGCCACAAGGCGCCCAGCACGACGGCGGCCAGGCCCATCATGGAGCCCACCGACAAGTCGATCCCTCCGGTGATGATTACCGGCGTCAGCGCCAGCGCCAACAACCCGACCTCTACGCTCAGGCGGGTAATTTCAAAGGCATTTGCAGCCGTAAGAAAATTATTTCCCGTTACGCTGAAGATGCCGCACTCAAACAGCAACACGAGCAGCAGAGCCCATTCGTGATTCGGGAAAAGCCGAACTCGCCAGGGTGGATCAGTTTTGACTGAGACCGGCGTGAGCGGGATTGAGTCTGCCATGTTGATTCAGTCGCCCGAGCGTCACGTCTGACACGAGTGCCGCCAGAATGATTGCGCCTTGAATCGCTTTCTCCCAAAACGGATTGATTCCCACGAAAGTCAACGCGGTGCCGATAGTCCCGAGCAGCGCAACACCTATGAATGTGCCGGCAAGAGTGCCGCGGCCGCCGGTGATCGCTGTGCCTCCGACCACGACGGCCGCGATCGCTTTCAACTCGAGACCTACACCTGCGTTACTCGGCACAATCGAGAAGCGCACCGCGTTCAGTACGGCTGCCAATCCCACGAGCCCGCCCATCAACATGAAAGTA
>Ga0137366_10004083_pt1 | contig 11385 bp, 5 predicted proteins | sample SagtaG_8_FD_104938 | JGI IMG/M metagenome (GOLD analysis project Ga0137366, IMG submission 104938) | Vadose zone soil microbial communities from Sagehorn Ranch, Mendocino, California, USA - Sage1_L_60_16 metaG | ecosystem: Environmental > Terrestrial > Soil > Vadose zone | place: USA: California... | reverse complement strand
TTTCCCGGGGGCTCGTGAGTCTGTGTCAGAAGTTGGATATGAACTCAACGGAAGTGTTTTCTTAAACGCAGAGGACGCTGAGGCATTCGCAGAGGTGGCGCAAAGGACGATTTTCCTCTGCGTGCTTTGCGAAAAACTCTGCGACCTCTGCGATAAAAATGGGCCTTGACAATCAGAGCTCCTAATTTTGACACGGCCACTCGCCGCCCCAGGGTTTTATCCTGCCCCTTGCTGCGCAAGCTGATCGACCTAGTTCAAATACTTCCGAAACGCGCCTTCTAACTCCGAATACTGAAACCCGTATCCGGCTTCTGATAATCGCTTTGGAATTACGCGCTGACTCACGAGCAACATCTCATCAGCCATCTCACCGAAAGCCAGACGCGCGGCGAACGCCGGCACTGCCATCACAGTCGGTCGCGAAAGAACATGCCCAAGAGTTTTTGTGAACTCTTCGTTTGTAACCGAATTCGGAGACACGACATTCAAAGGGCCGCGAACGGATTCGTCAGTGAGCGCTAACTTGATTGCGCCGACAACGTCATCGATCGCTACCCAACTTATGTATTGGTTGCCGGATCCAATTTTGCCGCCCACACCCATTTTGAAAGGCGTCAGCAGCTTTGACATCATCCCGCCTTCGCGCGCGAGTATCGGCCCGAAACGCAAGTTGACCACCCGCACGCCGGCCTGGACTGCAGGGTCTGTCGCCTTCTCCCATTCGCGACAGACGCCGGCGAGAAAACCGCCGCCTGACTCGCTCTCTTCATCCAGAATCTCATCACCGCGGTCGCCATAAAACCCCGTCGCTGATGCGCACAGAAACGTGCGAGGCCGATGGCCTAGCTTCGCCATCGCTTCACTCAACAAATGCGTTCCGTTTACGCGACTGTCGCGGATGCGACGCTTCTTTTCGTCAGTCCACCGCCCTTCCGCGATGTTTTCGCCGGCCAGATTAATGACCGCGTCAAAACCATCCAGCGTTGCCGGATTGATCTCATCTTGATTCGGGTGCCATTCAATCTCGCCGGCACCCGGTGATGAACGAACGGCGCGCGTGATTTCAGCGCCCTTATCTGTCAGTGCGGAAACCAAAGCCCCGCCCACGAGCCCGCTCGATCCGGCAATCAGCATTTTTGTGCCATCGATCTCCATCTCGATTTCGCCTCTCCTTTCAAGAATCGTAACGCAGTAATTCCGAAGACGCTACTTGCAAGTACACGGAACCCCAAAGCCCTGAACACACTCACCACGTAACTGAAATCATCGCATCTGCCTACTGGAAAAACCGTTAGAATCTCGCCTTCTGAATCAGCGATTGACTAAGCTCCCATGCTCCGCCTCAGAATGTTAGGCCTCATTATCGCCGCCATAGCACCGCTCTGTCTGATAGGCGTAAAACAAGCGCGCACTCAATCGAGCCTGCGCCGCATCACTAACTCGAGCCAGGAAGGCATTAACGTGAATCCGGCAATTAGCGGCGACGGAAGAATTATCGCTTTTGAATCGACCGAAGATATCGCGGCGGCCGGCGGCAGCTATCAGTTCCGCGCGATTCTCGCAAACATCTCCACCGACGCGCCTACGTTCTTTCAGATATGCGGCACACGTGCGGTGTCGCCGGCCATCTCGCAAGATGGATCGCGCATCGCCTTCGCTTCAAAAGATGATCCATTGGGCACGAACCCGGATGGTAATTCAGAGATCTTTCTGTTTGATGGTGCCAAAGTGCTTCAGGTGACGAACACCTCGCCGGGTGACATTGCGAATCGCATCACAAACGGCAATTTTCAACCCTCGATCTCCGACGACGGAGGCTTTATTGCCTTCTCCTCAAATCGCGACCTGATCGGACAGAACGGCGACGGCAATTTGGAAATCTTCATTTACGATTCGACCGGGGCAAGCTTCACACAGTTGACTAACTCATCGGGCATGGTTGGCTTTAGCGATGCCAAGATTAGCGGCAACGGTGCCAGCGTCGCGTACATTCGCGACACTGGAGGTGCGCCAAGCGCGAGCCGAGACTTACTGAGGCAAGCGCGCCCAGGGCCGGGAACGGCAATGGTACTCGTCGCCAACGTGCCATCACTTGCGATGACCTACGGCCGGGCTATTAGCGACGACGGCACGCGAATCGTTTATTCCGGCGAGACCACCGCTAACTCGAGCCAGGTTTTTCTTTTTGATGGGCGCAGCGGTGACGTGACTCGGCAGATCACCGCTTTGGGCGTTCGAGTTACTGAAGTACCTTTGCACCCGACCATCAGCGGCGATGGCTCGTGCATCGCCTTTGCCACGCGTCGGCCCTTTACTGGTTTTAGCAACTCGGACAACAGCATAGAGCTTTACACCTTCGACATTCCGAGCTCCCAGTTTGCGCGAGTTACAAACGCACCTGCTGAAGCGGATGGCTTTGACGGTAGTAATCGTGCTGCCGAGGTGGTTTCGTCACTTAACGACGATGCTTCGATTGTGGCTTTCAATTTTCCGCGCGCTTTATCTGGCAGTGTTGCTTCGGGACTTGAAAACAACTCGGAGATTTATGTGATAGAAGGCTTGGCGCGGCCGCGGTTCGGCACCCTGAGCGCGATTCTGAACGGGGCGTCATTTGGCAAGGAACCATCTCCAATTGCCATCGCGCCAGACAACATTGCTGTCGCTCGTGGCAGCGCACTGGCGAACACGACACTGCAGTCGCAACGTCTGGCGAACGGAACATTTCCGACGAATCTGGGCGGTACGACGGTTACTGTCAACGGACGTTCGGCGCAAATCTTTTCCGTTTCGCCAGGCCAGGTCAATTTCCTAGTTCCGCCTCAGACTGAGATCGGAAATGCTGACGTGATAGTCACAAACCCCGACAACTTCCCCTCGCGCGGTACTGTGCCGACCCTGCCCGCCGCGCCTGGCATATTCACAAAGAGCGGCGATGGATCCGGAACGGGAATGGTTCTAAACAGTGACATCCTGCAGGAAGAACCATTCGATCCGACTGGCGGCAATCTTCGTTTGACTATCTTCACCACGGGCGTGCGCAATGCCGCGCAGACGCTTGTCATAATCGGTGGCCGCTCACTAAAAGCAGAATCGGTTATGGGGTCACCTGACCTGCCGGGCCTCGACGAAGTTCACGTCCGGATGCCGGCGGATCTGCGTGGAATAGGCACGGTCAATGTATCTGTTCAATGTGATGCGCGCGAGAGTAATCCGGTCACGGTAATGTTCAATGGCGATCCGGCGCGAAACATTTTCATCAATGAAGTGCTGGCTGATCCGCCCAATGGCATAGCCGGAGATGCCAATAATGATGGTATTCGCGACAGCACCCAGGACGAGTTTGTTGAACTGGTCAACGCCACCACAAACGAAACCATCAGCCTTGATAGTTGGACAATTCGCACGCGCGCGACCGGTGCGTTGACTGAAACTACGCGATTTATTTTTGCCGCGGGCTCGATGCTGCCTGCCGGCGAAGCGATGGTAGTCTTCGGAGGTGGAAGCGCGAACTTCAATCCGGCCGATTCAGGGTTTGGTTGTGCACAAGTTTTAAGAGCTACGACTTCCACCGGCCTTTCGCTGACGAACAGCGGTCTAACAATTCTCGTCCGTGACGGGTCGGGCAATCTGATCACGCAGTTTTCTTACGGCGGTGCGACTGGCCTGGCTGGCGACAGCAATCAGGCCCTGACGCGCTCGCCCGACATCACCGGAAACTTCGTGCCGTACACATCCGCAGCGGGCGCGGATGGCCGAAGATTCTCGCCAGGATTAAGAGTTAACGGCAAGGCGTTCGGAACTTGCGCATCACGGCTTGCCAGCGTGTCGATGTCGCCGCTAACAACGAGCATCAATGTCGGGCAAACGACGCAGTTTACAGCCCAGGCCTTCGATCAGTTTAGCGAGCCAATGACGGGCGTAACCATCAACTTCGCTTCGGACAACTCAACGGCGGCGACGGCTGATTCAGTTTCCATGAATCCGAGCACCGGTGTGGCGACGGCAACTATCTCGGCACACAATCCAGGGACAGCGCACATCACGGCATCGGCAACCGAGGGAATCAACGCCGTCAAAAGCAGTCAGTCCACGCTGACCGTTAATGGTCCATCGCTGAGCGTCAATGACGTTATTTTGAGCGAAGGCAACTCCGGCACGACGACCTTCACCTTCTTCGTCAGTCTGTCCCGAGCGGCGCCCACCGGCGGCGTTACTTTCGACATCGCGACGGCTGAAGGAAGCGCCACTGCGGCCAGTGGCGATTACGTCGCGCGCAGCCTGAACGCTCAAACGATCCCTGCTGGTCAGCAGACTTATACTTTCGATGTCGCAGTAAACGGTGATCTGACCATCGAGCCCAACGAAGCTTTCTTTGTGAATGTGACCAATGTCTCGGGCGCGAACGTCGTAGATGGGCAAGGGCTAGGTGGGATTCTTAACGACGATAGCCCGGCCCTGAGCCTCAATGATATCTCGTTCAACGAAGGCAATGACGGAGCTACTACATTCACCTTTACTGTTAGCTCGACGTTACCAGCTCAGGCGGATGGCATTACCTTTGACATAGCCACGGCCGACGGAACCGCGACGGCGGCTGGCGCTGACTATGTGGCGCGCAGCCTGACCGCTCAGACGATTCCTCCCAACCAGACGACTTATAGATTTGACGTAGTTGTCAACGGGGACACGTTAGTCGAATCAAACGAAACTTTCTTCGTTAACATATCGAATGTCTTTGGTGCAAGCGTTAACGATAGTCACGGCCTGGGAAGAATTCAGAACGATGATGCACCGCTTATTGTGATTAGTCAGATTTATGGCGGTGGGGGAAACTCTGGCGCGACATTTAGGAACGACTATATTGAGCTTTTCAATCGCGGCGCCACAACAGTCGATCTCGCTGGATGGTCCGTACAGCAGGCTTCCGCAACCGGCACCAACTGGTCCGTCACTGCGCTATGCCCATCCGGCAGTTGCCTTTTCATCCCGGGAAGACATTTTCTAGTCAAAGAAGCATCCAGCGGATCCGTCGGGGCCGATCTGCCGATAGCGGATGTAACTGGGAGCTCAAATCTGGCAGCGACTGCAGGAAAGATCGCTTTGGTTAATGACGCAACCTTATTAACAGGCAGCGGTTGTCCATTCGGCGCGTCTGTCGTGGATTTCGTCGGCTACGGAACGACGACTGACTGCTCGGAAAATGCGACGCGCGCGGCCGCGCCGAGCAACTCCACCGCCGCCTTCAGAAAAGCCGGCGGCTGCCTCGATACGAACGATAACGCGGCTGACTTTCTGGTTGCATCGCCGAATCCGCGCAACAGCAGTTCACCCGTGAATGATTGCGCCAACCCGAAACCGGATATCACGATCAATGATGTAACTGTCACTGAAGGCAACACGGGAACCAGGAACGTCGAGTTCACCGTCAGGCTTTCCGCACCCGGCACTGAAACCGTTAGTGTCGACTACAGCACCGCAGATGGCACGGCAACGGCAGGATCTGATTATCAATTCGCGGCGGGCACGGTTAGTTTTGCTCCGAGCCAAATCAGCAACCCAATCACAATAACAATCATCGGCGACACTGTGGACGAGCCGTCCGAAACGTTCTTCATTAATCTCTCGAACGCTGTTAATGGACTAATTCTCGACAATCAGGCAAAAGGCACAATCACGGACAACGATCCGACCCCGGCGCTTTCGATCAACGACGCGTCTATTGCCGAAGGCGACAGTGGAAGCACGGCGGCGACATTCATGGTTAATCTATCCGCCGCCAGCAGCTTTACTGTGACGGCGAATTATGCGACTGCGGATAACACAGCAGCAGCCGGCATAGATTATCAATCGACCAGCGGCACGATCGCTTTCAATCCCGGCCAAACATCAAAGGCTGTAACAGTGCTCGTGAATGGTGACACTGATTTCGAACAGAACGAAACTTTCTTCGTCAATCTCAGCACGGCCACGAACGCAACGATCTCAGATGATCAAGGCCTGGGAACGATCACAAACGACGACGCGGCACCGCCGATCCCAACTCTCTCGATCAACGACGTAAGTTTCGCGGAAGGCAACACTGGTACACCCATAGCCACATTTACGGTCACGCTAAGCTGCTCGAGCGCAGGCATCGTTACGGTGGATTACGCTACGGCTAACGGGACGGCGATCACTGCCGGAAACGATTACCAGTCCGCCACTGGCACGCTCATCTTCAATCCTGGCGATACCAGCAAACCAATAGAGGTAACCATCAATGGCGATACGCTTGTCGAACCGGACGAAACATTCTTCGTTAATCTGACGAACGCTTCGGCCGGGGCGAGCATTGGCGACAGCCAGGGCCTCGGAATGATTCAGAACGATGACGACGCGAGTCTGTTAATTAGTCAGGTTTACGGAGGCGGAAATAATTCAGGCGCGCCGTTCCGTAATGACTTTGTCGAACTCTTTAATCGCGGCACAACCACCGTTGATTTCTCGATAACTCCTTATTCTGTTCAGTACGTCAGTGTCGGCTCCAATTTCGGATCCAACAAGACCAATCTGACTTCCGGCACGATTAAACCTGGTCAATATTTCCTTATCCAGGAATCTGGAGGTACGACTAACGGCGTCACGCTGCCTGCTCCTGACGCCACGGGCACGATCGCTATGGCCGCCGCTTCGGGTAAAGTGGCACTCGTTGTCGGAACCTCGGCGCTATCGGCGGCCAACTGTCCGGATGATGACGGGTCGGCGCCTTTTAGTCCAAACAGCGCACTCATCGCCGACTTCGTTGGGTACGGAGGGTCGGCTAGCACGTCGGGTCATTGCTACGAAGGCACGGGTCCAGCAGCTGCGCCCTCGAACACGACTTCCGATTTCAGGAGGTCTGGCGGCTGCGCTGACACGAACGACAACGTGACGGACTTTCTGGTCGCTGGACCATTCCCGCGCAACACGAGCTCGCCAATCAATATCTGCGTTGCCGCCACGCCACCAAACCTCACGATCACAGACGTAAGCGCCGTGGAAGGAAATAGTGGGCCGACGACCGCAACCTTTACGGTCAGCTTGTCGGCGCTGGCGCCTTCAACCGATGTGACCTTCGATATTTCAACGCAGGACGGCACAGCGACCACTGCCAACAGCGATTATGTCGCGAAGACTCTGACGAACCAGATCATCCCCGCCGGTCAAATGACCTATACGTTCACAGTTATAATCAACGGCGATGCCGCCGTTGAACCAGATGAGACTTTCTTCGTGAAGGTAACAAACATTAACGGAGCTACAATAGCGGACGGGCAGGGCTTTGGAACAATTCAAAACGACGATTTGCCAACGCTGTGGATCGATGACATCAGCGCGAATGAAGGCAATAGCGGCCCGAAGACCTTCACGTTCCATGTGACCTTGTCAGCGCCGGCGCCTGCGCCAATTACCTTCGACATCGCTACCCAAGACAATACTGCCACTATTGCCGACAACGATTACGTCGCTCACGCTCTGATCGGGCAGACAATTGCGGCGGGCGAGCAAACTTACAACCTCGATGTGACGGTCAACGGCGACACTAACATCGAAACGAACGAGACGTTCTTCGTTAATCTAACCAATGTCTCGGAAGCCATTATCCTGGATGGGGAAGGACTAGGCACGATTCAGAACGACGACAGTCCGGCGTTGACTATCGATGACATTTCAGCGACCGAAGGCAACAGCGGATTCACGATCTTTGCTTTCCACGTAAGCCTGTCATTGCCTGCCGGCCCGGGTGGCGTCACCTTCGACATCGCCACCGCGGATGGAACCGCCACCTCGGCCAGTGAAGACTATATCCCGCATAATCTCAACTTCCAGGCTATTCCGGCCGGATCAAGTTCTTATACATTTGACGTTACTGTTAATGGCGACGTTCTAGTGGAAGCTGACCAGACTTTCTTCGTTAATGTCACCAACGTTTCGGGAGCCACAGTGTTGGATAATCAGGGTCAAGGGACAATTCAGAATGACGACATGCCGTTGTTAGTTATCAGCCAGGTATACGGTGGTGGCGGCAACTCAAGCGCCACGTATGCAAATGACTTTATCGAGATCTTCAATCGCGGCACAACCATGGTTGATTTCTCCATAACGCCTTATTCAGTGCAGTACGCTGGTGCAACCAGTAATTTTGGGGCCGCGAATACGAAGACCGACATCAACAGCGGCATTATCGGTCCAGGTGATTTCTTCCTAATTCAGGAAGCCTCAGGCGGCGGCACCGGTGCACCTCTGCCGACGCCGGACGCAAGCGGTAATATCAACCTGGCTGCTACTGCCGGAAAAGTGGCCCTGGTCATCGGCACAGCTGCTCTTAATCCGGTCACTTGCCCGGGTGATGATGGCATAAGTCCCTTTAATCCCAATGTTGCCGGCAGCTCCGACTTCCTGGGCTATGGCAGCACCGCTAACTGTTACGAGGGTAGCGCAGCTCCATCTGTATCCGGTACGAACTCAAATGCCCGCTCAGTGATTAGAACATCGAGCTGTACCGATACAAATGCAAATTCCGCTGACTTCAGCAATCCAACGACAGCTCCCACAGCCCGCAATACGGCTACGGCTACGGTATTCTGCCCCTAGCAATTTCATTTGTCCGGATTTTTCGCGAGGATTGTTAGCGCACGACTCCGGCCATCGGACTCGACGCGCTGGCGTAAAGACGCTTTGGCATTCGGCCCGATCGATAGGCCAGGCGTCCAGCTTCAATTGCAAGCTTCATCGCCGTCGCCATTCCAGTCGGATCTTTTGCCTCTGCAATTGCCGTATTCATCAGCACGGCATCCGCGCCAAGTTCCATCGCGATGGTGGCGTCGCTCGCCGTGCCTACGCCTGCGTCGACGATAATCGTTGCCTCAGGAAGTTGCTCGCGCATGATGCGCAAATTCGTGGGGTTCTGCACGCCCAGACCCGAACCAATCGGGGCGGCCAGAGGCATCACGGCGGGACAACCTGCATCGAGTAGCTTTTTGGCTACGATCAAATCGTCAGTGAAGTAAGGCAAGACGATAAAACCTTCCTTTATCAGGGTGCGTGCGGCTGCGAGAGTCTGTTCATTATCGGGAAAGAGTGTCGCCTGATCGCCGATTACTTCCAGCTTGATCCATTCAGTAACGAGCGCTTCACGCGCGAGACGCGCAGTGCGCACGGCCTCTTCGGCCGAATAGCAGCCGGCTGTGTTCGGCAAAATTTGTAAAGATGGATCGAGATGATCCATGAATGATTCGCTACTGCGATCGAGCGGCACGCGCCGGACTGCGACGGTTACCATCTCAGCTTGCGAGGCGCGATGCGCCGCCTTCATTTCGTCGTAAGTTCGATACTTGCCGGTACCGATAATTAAGCGCGAACGAAATGTGCGACCGGCAATTTCAAAAGGATCGGTTAATGCAGGTGCTGCGGTAGACATGAATGCCACTTCCTTTTTAGATCTGAGTTTGACATCACTTTACACCGTGACAACCAGAAAACAAAAATCCCCGGCAAACGGGCGTGGGTGAGGGTGGTGGGTCAGTTTCAATGCGAATGTCCGACAAACTTCAGTTTGTCGTCCAAGTTCGACAAGCTAAAGCTTGTCGGACATCAAACTGGCCCACCACTTGGGTGAGGTAAGTCTTGACAAGAAGCGACGAGCGTGTATTTTACTGCCTACTGCCTACTGCCTACTGCCTACTGCCTACTGCGCACTGTTCCGCCGCCAACGAAGTGGACAATCTCGAGGCGATCGCCGTCTCTAATGATCGTCTCCGGCCAGTCCTTGCGCCGCACAACTTGATGATTGAGTTCGATTGCAATTCGGTCCGCCGGCAAGGAAAGTTCACGCACCAACTCGGGCAGCGGCAATTGATCACTAAACTCACGGGCTTCGCCGTTGATGTGAACCTTCACTGTCTTACGCAGGCTGAAGAATCCGGCGCAGCTCTGCGGTCTCCCCGTTCGCTTCCGCGCGCACCAGGATCGCCCCGCGGCCGGTCTTGAACTGGGGCAACGAAAGAGAAATCTCAGCCACTCCATCGTTGTCGGTTGTTGAAGTAGCTTTTATCGGTCGAAAAGTGCTTCCGAGGGTCTTAATAGTGACGCGTGCTTTTTTGACGGGCTCTTGATTGTCCGGTGACACTCGCGTAACTAACAGTCGCAACGTCACCGACTCTCCTGACCTGAGTTCTTTCTCTTCAAGCAGCGTTACCTTTAAAGAATCATGCGCTTTACCTGACGTGGAAACTGAAAATTGTTCTTCTCCCGCCGCAGTCCTTCCACGACGGGCCCGCCTCGCCGGTGCCGCCGGGTCGGCTGAAACTGAAGCCGACGGGGAATTCTCCCTTTTCTTTTCACCGGATCCTTTCGCGGCAGAGTCACGCTCGCTCATTTGCTTCAACTCATCGATCCGACCTGCATGAACGGCCGCGCAGATAAGTCTGTGTTGGCGTTGAAGTCTCTCTGCCAGAACGTCATCATCGAAGCCTTCCTGGATCAAATCATCGTACGGTGAGCGCTTGCTGGCGAGGATCGCGCCACCGGAATAGACAAGGGAAAGAATAATCGGCGTGGCCAGACCTTTGTCTTCGGTCTGCACGTGATAAACGACGCCGTTGTATTCAACATCTGTGTTGTAACCTGTGAGCATGTTGCTGAGAAGTGTTCAGATTTAATGAAGAAACAAACTCAGGCGCAATCCGAAAGTTAACACACCAATTTTTCTGCGGTCAATCGCAATTACTTTTTGAGTAGCATCTTAATTTCCCTTTTGCGCCTTTTGACCGTCTTCGCGCCTCTGCGTAAGATACTTTTCACTCCGCAACATTTTGGAGTGAACCCCAAAAATGAGACAAGTAGTTAAGACCCAAATTAAACTGAAAGAGGAGGGTCTATGGTCAAGTCTCGACGGGTATTCACTCGAGAGTTCAAATTGGCGGCGGTCAAAGAACTGGAATCCGGCAAGCCGTTAGGCTATGTGGCGCGGCAGTTGGAAGTCAATCCCAACACCTTGCATCGTTGGCGCCGCGAATACAAAGAACAACCTACGAAAGCGTTTTCCGGTCAGGGCCGACGGGTATTGGCTGAGAGTCGTGAGGCTGAGTTGGAGCGAAAGATCGGCCAGATGACGATGGAGATCGATTTTTTAAAAAGACTGTTGCGGAGTTTCGAGGAGCAACAGGCGGCCGGCAATGGCGGCGGACCGTCTACGAGAAGATCCGCAACGAAGAAAAAACTATAACCATGCTGTGTCGCGCCGTGAAGATAAGCCGAGCCGGATACTATCGGTTCATCCAGCCGGTCGCGGAGCAGGCGGAAGAGATGGAGTTGCGAGACGCGATTCAGAAGCTAGCGGTGGAGATGCCAGCTTATGGTTATCGG
>Ga0137366_10004081_pt1 | contig 11388 bp, 8 predicted proteins | sample SagtaG_8_FD_104938 | JGI IMG/M metagenome (GOLD analysis project Ga0137366, IMG submission 104938) | Vadose zone soil microbial communities from Sagehorn Ranch, Mendocino, California, USA - Sage1_L_60_16 metaG | ecosystem: Environmental > Terrestrial > Soil > Vadose zone | place: USA: California... | reverse complement strand
GTCTCGAAGAAGAGCCGCCGCGGTCCGGGACGCGGCGGGTTGCGATAGGACGGCCGCACGCCGTGGCCGGTCGAAAATCCGCCCGCCCGCGCCGCCGAACGGAGATCGTGGAGGCGCGACGCGAGCACGCCGTCTTCGACGAGAACGACCCGCCGGGTCGGAGTGCCTTCGCCGTCGAACGGCGCATCCCTCGACGCGTCGTCGGCGATCGTCACCCTCCGCGAGGCGATCTCGGCGCGCTTCACCCAGAGCGGGAGAGCGTCGGCGCAGAAGAGCGGAGCGAGCGCGGCGAGAAACGAAGCCGCAATCGCGGGATCGAGCAGCCACGCCCCGCGCGAGAAGGTCGGACCGCGCGATGCGAGGGGGAGCGTGGCTCCATCCGCGAGACGGCCAGCGACGCCCTGCAGATCGGGCTCCCCGTCCCAGCGGAAGACCGAGCGCCTCTCGCAAATGCGGGGCCCCCGGCGGCCGAGCGCCCGCGCGATGCCGTCCAACTGCGACGACGATTCCATTCTCACCCGACCGCCCGCGGAGTTTCGGATCTCTTCCACCGCGCGGCCGCGTCGCAGCGTCAGCGACGCGAGCACCGCCTCGCCGCGGGATTTCTCCGAAACGAGCTGCGCGAGCGGAGCGAAGAGGTCCGGAGGCGCCGCGACGGCGGCTGCAGGGTCGTCCGGCTGCAGCGGGATCTGACCTCCTTCGGGGTTGAGACCCCCGGTCGGGAACGGCGGCGCCGGTTCCGCGCGGCCCGGCAGCTTCCCGGCGAGGGGAATTGCCGCCGCGAGCCTCTGCCGGTCCGAGCCCGTCGCAAACCGGAGACCTCCGTCCCACCAGCGAACGGCCCAGCCCTCCTCCCGCCGCCAGGCCTCGCCGCGATTCGCCGCCGACACCTCCAGCTCGCGACTCTCGGCGGTCTTGCGATAGAGCTCCCACGCGCTCGGAAAACGGCGGTCGAGCTCTCTCTCGAGATCGGCGTCGATCATCGGTCCCTGACCGACAGCCGCCGGACGATGACCTCCGGCGCCTCTCCCTGAACAGGGACGACGAACCCGCCCCGCGAGCACCAACCGAGAGACCGGCAGATGCGCACGTCACGGCCGATCACCGGCTCGACGGCCGAAAGCGTCGGCAGGATCTCTCCGGCGAGGAAGCCCGCTCCGATCTCGTCGGCGAACCGGCCTCGCCGCACGCGCCGTCCGCGCGGAAAAGCCAGGCGGAAACGGCCGCTCGAAAGCTCGATGGTTCCGGACCCGATTTCCTCGATCCACAACCCGTTTCCAAGCCGGCGGATCATTTCCTCCGAGGTCGCCGCGCCGGCGGCGACGATCGTGTTCGAGCCGCGCGGGAGGGGAGCGTCCGCGGGACCCGCTCGCCGGCCGTGTCCGCTCGAACCCCGCGCGTCGGCGTGCGCGCGGTCGGTCAGGGTCCCGGCCAAGCGGCCGGCGTCGAGCAGCTTGATCGCCCGCGGCCGCGTTCCTTCGTCGTCTCTCTCGTAACCGCCAAAAAGATCGAGACGCGTCGGATCATCCCGGACGTCCAGATCGGAGACCGAGATCCGCGCCGCGGCAAGTCTCGAGAGCGGCGTTTCTCCGGCGTCGGCTTCGAGTGCGTGCGACAGGATCTCGTGAAAGAGAACCGCGGCGGTCGCGCCGGAAAAGAGGACGTCCACGGCTCCGTCGCCGAAAGAGACCGGTCTTTCGCGTGCTGCGGCTGCGGCCGCGAGCGCCTGCCGGAGCTCGTCCGCGGTCGCGTCCGCTTCCGGGGCGTGAAACGAAAAGGAGCGGGTCTCGTCGACCCGCCGGGATGCGGCCGTGAACGATCCCTCGACAGAGAAGAGCCGCCGCGTGGAGGCCGAGGCGGCGGATCCGAGAGGAACGACATGACGCGAGATTTCCTCGTGAGACCAGCGCAGGCGATGACGAGGGGCGTGCCGCGCGAGGATGGTTTCCAAGCGCCGGACCCATCGCTCGGTGGAGGAGCCCGGGTCGAAATCGGCGCGAGCGGGCGCGGGCCGGCTCGGCGGAGCGGTCTTCTTGGCCGAAGCCTGCAACGCCCGGACGGCTTCGCGGATCGCCGCTTCCCCCGACCCCGAGACGAAGGCGATGCGTTCGCGCCCCCCCCGCCGCTGCCTCGCCGAGACGCCGGCTTCGATCGAAACCTGCGCGTCGCCGGGCTCCGCGTCCCGCCACTCCACGATCGTTTTTCTCCGCGTCTCGGCGAACACCTCGGCGATGTCGCCGCGGCCGGCCACAAGCGGTTCGAGCCAGCGGGCCACCAGAGCCTCGTCGAATTCCATCCCGCGGCGATTATGTGTGATCGTTTTTCCCGCTGTAACATCGCGCCGATCGGAGACCGGATGAGCCTGACGGAACGGAAAAAGGACTTCGTCGCGGTGCGGACCGCACGGGGGCTCGTTTCACGGAAACTCTTCGATGAGAAAGCCCCCGGCGCCGTGCGCGAGGCGGTTCTCGCGGCCCTCGCGTCCGAGGCCGAGAAGGAGCGGACCCTGGATGAAGAGGCGCGCCGGATGATGGAAGGCGCCAGGAACGAGATCGCCGCGGGAAGAGTCGACGGCCAGGAGCTCTTCCGGCGCATCCGACGCAAGCTCGCAGAGCAGCGCGGGATCGTTCTCTAGCGAACGTCCGTGACGATCGAGAAGCGCCTGGAGGATCTCGAAGCGCTCCGCGAGAGGAGCCTCCAGGGGGGCGGTCCGGCTCGCACCGCGCGGCAGCACGCGGAAGGAAAACTGACGGCGCGCGAGCGGGTCGAGCTGCTTCTCGATCCCGGCTCGTTCTTCGAGCTCGGCCGGTTGGTCGAGCATCGCTCGCAGGACTTCGGAATGGAGCGCACCCGGATTCCGGGGGACGGGATCGTCTCCGGTGCGGGAACGGTCGACGGCCGGCCGGTCTACGTCTTCGCGCAGGACTTCACGGTCTTTGGCGGATCGCTGTCAGAGACGAACGCCGAAAAGATCTGCAAGATCATGGACCTCGCCGTCGTCAACGGCGCGCCCATCATCGGGCTGAACGACTCGGGCGGAGCGCGCATCCAGGAGGGCGTCGTCTCCCTCGCCGGATATTCACGGGTCTTCCTTCGCAACACGCGGGCCTCCGGCGTCGTCCCGCAGATCTCCGCGATCCTCGGCCCCTGCGCGGGCGGGGCGGTCTACTCGCCGGCGATCACCGACTTCGTTTTCATGACCGAAAAGACCTCTTACCTTTTCGTCACGGGCCCGGACGTCATCCGGACCGTCACGCACGAAGAGGTCACGAAGGAGGAATTGGGCGGCGCGCGCACGCACTCCGCCGTCTCCGGGGTGGCGCACTTCGTCCGGGAGGACGATGCCGGAGCGCTCCTGGCGATCCGCGAGCTCCTTTCCTACATCCCCTCCAACAACCTCGACGATCCGCCGAGCCGGGAAAGCCGCGAGCCTCCGGCGGGAAGCCGGGACCTCGACCGCTTAATCCCGGAGGAACCGGACAAACCGTACGACATGGCGGAGCTGGTTCGATCGGTCGCCGACGCGGGCGAGTTCCTCGAGGTCCACGCCGCGTTCGCCCGAAACCTGCTCGTCGGATTCGTCCGGCTGGCGGGGCGATCCGTGGGGGTCGTCGCGAATCAGCCGATGCATCTCGCCGGAGTGCTCGACATCGACGCCTCGGTCAAGGGCGCCCGCTTCGTCCGGTTCTGCGACGCGTTCAACATCCCTCTTCTCGTCTTCGAGGACGTCCCCGGCTTCATGCCCGGCACGCAGCAGGAGTACGGCGGGATCATCCGGCACGGCGCGAAGCTGCTCTACGCATTCGCCGAGGCGACGGTTCCCAAGGTCTCCGTCATCACCCGCAAGGCGTACGGCGGCGCGTATTGCGTGATGGCCTCGAAAGATCTCGCCACGGACTTCAACTTCGCCTACCCGACGGCCGAGGTCGCCGTGATGGGTCCGCAGGGCGCCGTGAACATCCTGTATCGGCGCGAGCTCGAAGAAGAAGGGCCGGACGCGCGCGCGGGGAAAGTTTCGGAGTACGTCGAGAACTTCGCGAACCCCTACGTCGCGGCGCGCCACGGCTTCATCGACGAGATCATCGAACCCTCGGAGACTCGGGAGAAATTGATTGCCGCGTTTGCGCTCCTCGAAAACAAGCGCGCGAGCCTTCCCGCGAAGAAACACGGAAACATTCCGCTGTGAATTTGCCCCGTCATCCCGAGCCGCCAGCAGGCGGCGAGGGATCTACTCCGGTCGTGACAATCTGTTTTCGAGATGTCTCGCACCTTCTTCGTCTACATCATGACGAATCGACCGCGAACCCTCTACGTGGGGGTGACCAATAACCTGGAGCGGCGGCTCTATGAACACAGACAGCGGCTCGTGCCCGGTTTCACGGCCAGGTACCGGATCGACAAGCTCGTTTTCTTCGAGACGACTCCGAGCGTGCTCTCTGCTATCGAGCGGGAAAAGCAGATCAAGAGTTGGAGAAGGAGCAAGAAAGTCGCTCTGATCGAAAGGGGTAATCCGCTTTGGAAGGACCTCAGCAGCGCGTGGGAAGCCGAGATTCCTCGGTCTTCGGCCTCGGAATGACAGCGATCACATGAGACTCCTCGTGGCCAACCGCGGCGAGATCGCCCTCCGTATCTTCCGCGCCTGTCGCGATCTCGGAATCGAGACCGTCGCCATCTACTCCGACGCGGACCGTGCGGCGCCTCACGTGACGTCGGCCGACTACGCCGTCCGCGTCGGCCCGCCGCCCTCGGCCGAAAGCTATCTCGCGATACCCCAAATCGTCGATGCCGCGAAAGCGACGGACGCGTCGCTCGTGCACCCCGGGTACGGCTTTCTCGCCGAGAGCGCGGAGTTCGCCCGCGCGTGCGCCTCGGCGGGACTCACGTTCGTTGGACCGTCTCCCGCCGCGATCGAGGCGATGGGGACCAAGACCCGGAGCCGGGAGCTGATGCAGAAGGCGGGAGTCCCGGTCGTACCCGGGACGATGACTCCGGCTCGGGACGCCGCGGAGCTCGAAGGCTTCGGGCGCCGCTACGGATACCCGATTCTCCTGAAAGCGGCCGCGGGCGGCGGCGGAAAAGGCATGCGGCGCGTCGAGGCCGGAGAGGATCTGGCGGCGGCGTTCCCGCGCGCGGCCGCGGAAGCGCAGGCGTCGTTCGGCGACGGATCGATTTACGCCGAGAAGCTCCTGGAACGTCCCCGACACATCGAGGTCCAGCTCGTCGCCGACCGTCACGGCAACCGCGTTGCCGTCGGAGAGCGCGAGTGCAGCATTCAGCGGCGCCACCAGAAAGTCGTCGAAGAGTGTCCCTCCGCGGCGGTCGAGGCCGAGCTCCGGGCGAGCCTCTTTTCCGCCGCGATCGCCGCGGCGGACGCGGTCGAATACGACTCCTGCGGCACGGTCGAGTTTCTCGTCGCGCCCGACGGCTCCTTTTACTTTCTGGAGATGAACACGAGACTCCAGGTCGAGCATCCGGTCACCGAGGAAGTCTGGGGAGTCGACATCGTGACCGAAATGATCCGCATCGCTCTTGGAGAGAAGCTCTCGATTCGTTCGGCCGAGCTCACGCCCCGCGGCCACGCGATCGAATGCCGCGTCTACGCCGAAGATCCCGCGCGGGGGTTTTCGCCGTCACCGGGAGTCGTCACCCGGCTGCGTCTTCCGGAGGGTCCGGGAGTCCGAAACGACGTGGGAATCGAAACGGGGTCGAGCGTGCCGATCGACTACGACCCGATGCTGGGGAAGCTCATCGTCTCCGGCCGGGATCGCCAAGGAGCGATCGACCGACTCACCCGGGCGCTCGACGAGTACGAGGTGACCGGAGTCGAGACGACGCTTCCGCTCTTTCGGGAGCTCGTCCGCGAGACGGATTTCCGCACAGGGCGTTTCCACGCGCAGTGGCTCGACGACTGGCTCGCGTCGCCGCGCCTTCCCGCACTCGAGGGGACGGCGGAAGAAACGCTCCTCGCGGCGGTCTGTCTTTCGCTCGACGACGCCCGAGTGGCGCCGGAGCCGCCGCACCACCGAACGCGCTGGAGAGAGACGGCGCGCACTGAGGGATTGCGATCGGGAGAGGGCCGGCTCTCCCGATGAGACTCCGTCGCCGATTTCTGTGGCGCCGGGAGGGCGCTCCACCGACCGAGCTCGTCGTCGAAGCGCGCCGCGAAGGGAAGGCGCGCGTCCATGACGGGGAAGCGGAACATCTCGTCGACTTTGCGCCGCTTCCTGGCGGAAGAGGCAGCATCATCCTCGCGTCGGGGCGCCAGGTGACCGGCCGCGTGGCTGCCGGCCGCGACGGGCGCATCGAAGCATGGGTCCGCGGACGGCGGCTCGCGATCGGGCTCTCCGATCCGCTGCGTGCTCGCGCGGGGGCGGGCTCGCAATCCGCCCTCGAGGCGTCGGAAGTGCGCGCTCAGATCCCCGGGCGCGTGATCGACGTGCGCGTCGCCGTCGGAGACTGCGTGTCGCCGGGGACGACCATGATCGTGCTGGAAGCGATGAAGATGCAGAACGAGATTCGCGCCGAATCTTCCGCGCGAGTGACCCGGGTCGAGTGCGCGGCTGGCGACCCCGTCGAGGCGGGTGCCCTGCTGCTGCGGCTGGAGCCCCAGGAAAGTCCCGAGTCGCGGGTCCAAACTCCGAAGCCGGGGGACAACTCCCCCTCTTAGGACGAGCCTCTTTGGCTCCTCCCATTCAATTTCTTGGACAGATATACCGAAAGACGAATATCTAAGCGAATCGTTAACCGGCGGCGAATCCCCTTGATCGATTGAGTTCAGACACTTAGAGTCTGCCGCAACTGCCAATCGACTGGCAGTTTGATTGCTCGTGAATACATTCGTGCCGGTCCCTGCCTCCGCGTTTTCGTCCCTCGATTCACGCCTTCGTCTCTCGATTCCATCCGTTCGCACGAAGCGGGCGTCGCTTTGGCATCGGCGGAAAACAGCAAAAGGAGGACGGTCATGAGGCGATTTCGAAGGTATTTCTTGCCGATGCTGGGCGTAATTGCCGCCTTCGCGGTGACGGGAGGCCCGGCGTTCGCCCAGACGACCGGGGCCGTCGTGGGCACGGTCGCCGACGCGGAAGGGAAACCGCTACCCGGCGTCACGGTGGAGGCGACGAGTCCCAACCTGCAGGGCACCCGCACCGCCGTGACCTCCGGCGACGGGCGTTACCGTTTCGCCAGCCTCACGCCGGGTGTTTACAAGATCACGGCGTCCCTTCAGGGTCTGGGCAGCGTCGAAAAGAGCACGCCCGTCGCTCTCGACAGCACGGCGACCGTGAACCTGAGGCTCCAGCTTTCCGCCAAGGAAGCCGTGATCGTCAGCGGCGAGTCGCCGCTGGTCGATACGACCTCGACGACGGGCGGAACGAGCTACACGAGCAAGATCATGGAGAAACTTCCGCTCGGCCGAAATTACGCCGAGATCATCCGGTCGAACCCGGGCGTCAATGAGGACCAGGGCGACACTCAGGGACGGGCCCTGTCGCTGACTGTCTACGGGGCCACCTCCGTGGAGAACCAGTTCATCATCGACGGTGTCAACACGACCAACGTCATCCGCGGCTTCCAGGGGAAGGCGATCAACGGGGAGTTCATCCAGGAAGTCGAGATCAAGACCGGCGGCTACCAGGCCGAGTACGGCCGCGCGCTCGGCGGCGTCATCAACGTGATCACCAAGTCGGGCGGCAACGAGTTCCACGGAGACGGCTTCGTCTATTACGACTCGTTCGGAATGCGCGCCCAGCAGGTGATCACCGAGAACGACATCTTTCAGGGAATGCGCTTGAACGGCTACACACGGACCGACTTCGGCGCGGACCTCGGCGGCCGGATCATCCGGGACAAGCTGTGGTTCTTCGCGGCCTACGACCGGACGGACAAGCCGACGAAGATCTCCCGCTTCAACGACTCCGTCGACGAGAACGGGAACGTCACCGTCACCCGCGACGACAAGTTTCCCGCGGATTCGAAAGACAATCTCTATTCCGGCAAGCTCACCTGGAACGTCGCGACCGGAACGACGCTCGTCGGAACGGTCTTCGCCGATCCCTCGACCGTGACCGGCGCGGCAGCCTCCGATCCCACCCACAGCTATTACCCGGTCCCGATCGTGAACCGCGACCCGAGCACCTGGCAGGCGGACCTCAAGATCGGGGGAACGGATTACGGCCTGCGCCTCAACCAGCTCTTCGGATCGAAGGGGCTCTTGACCGTGCAGGGCTCGCGTCACTACGACCGCTACCAGACGGTACCGTCCGGCACGGGCGCAGGCGTCCGTCTCGAAGATTGGACCTGCCAGGGCGGCACGCCGGACAACCCCTGCGACCAGCCGGTCCAGCCCAATTCGGCCTCGGGAGGGTTCGGTTCGGTATCGGGCTACATTCGGAACAACTACTCGACCCGCTACCAGGCGCGCGGCGACTTTTCGCTCTACCTCGGCAGCCACGAGATGAAGGTGGGCGGCGACTGGCAGGACGGCAAGACCACCGCGATCACCAACATCAGTGGCAAGCAATACGTTCAGCGCTACAACGAGTACGGCCAGGTCTATTACGCGCATAGTTTTTGGGCGGCCGGCCCGGAGGATTTCACGCCGGTCGACAACGTCGTCTCACCGCACACGATCAACACGAGCGCTTTCGTCCAGGACTCCTGGAAGATCCTGCCGGGCCTGACGTTGAACGCCGGGCTTCGCTGGGACCGCGAGAACCTGGAGAATTTTGCGGGAGAGAGCGTCATCACGCTGACCAATGAATGGCAACCGCGGGTCGGCCTCGTGTGGGACCCGCGCAACGACGGCTCGATGAAGATCTACGCCTTCGGCGGTCGGTTCTACTATGCGCTGCCAACCGATCTGAACGTGCGGTCGTACGGGCAGCAACTCTTCGTCACGACGTACAACTTCAATTCCGGCACGACCGCCGCCGACATCGCCCAGAATCCGAACGTCATCGGGCATTCGGCTCCGCATACCCAGGGAGGCATCTTCGCGGAGCCCCACGACGCCAGCTTGAAGGGGATCTACCAGGATGAGTTCGAGATCGGCTTCGAGAAGCTGATCGATCCGACCTTCTCGATCGCAATCAAGGGCGAGTATCGTCGCTTCGGCCGGGCCGTCGAAGACCGCTGTGACGCCGATCCCGAAGCTCCCGAAAACAACGGCAACACCTGCGTGATCACCAACCCCGGCGGCTCGGGGCTCTACGCGAGCGGGAACTTCACCGGCTGCAACGGCCTGGACGGCGACGCCTACGAGTGCGGCATCTTCCCGATCAACACGCTTCTCGGCGGACCGGCCCCCGAAGCCAAGCGGCTCTACCGCGGCATCGAGGTCGTCGCGCGCAAGAGCGTCGCGGACAAGCTCTGGCTCCAGGCCTCGTACGTCTATTCGTCGCTGCGCGGCAACTACGACGGCGAGGTCAAGCAGGACTACGTCCAGACCGACCCCGGCATCACCGCGGACTTCGATTACGCCTCGTTCCTCAAGAACAAGTACGGAACGTTGTACCTCGACCGTCCGCACAATTTCCGATTGGATACGACCTACATCACGCCGTTCAAGCTCTCCATCGGTCTGCAGGCGTACGCCCATTCGGGACCGCCGCTGTCCAAGATCGGCTACTTCAATCAGTTCTACATCGCGCAGACGCAGCTCGTCCCGATCGGGTCCGCCGGACGGCTGTCCACGCAATGGGAAGCGAACCTCGCCCTCGGTTATCCGATCAACATCGGGCAGGTGACCGTAACCGGGCTTCTCTACGTCTTCAATCTGTTCAACCGTCAGACCGTGACGAACGTGGACAACAACTGGCAGATTTCACAGGGGGTGAACTACCCGAAGACCCCGGAGCAGTATCCCCAACTCTTCTATCGACCTTGCACGCCGAGTGAAGCGGCGGACCCGGCGGCGAACCAGTGCAACGAGCAGAACAACGCCAACTACGGCAAGGCGACCTCGCGGCAGGATCCGCGTCTCGTCCGCGCCGCGGTCAAGATTTCGTTCTAGAGTCCGGCCCTTCGAGTTTGAGAGGGCCCGCTCCGGCGGGCCTCTTTTTTTCTGCCAACGTGAGTGGACCGGACCCGGCCGGCCGGGGTAGCATCGCATCTCTTCGAGGCAGGTATGTGGGGCTCTCTCGCCTTTCGCTTTCTTCCGATCCTGATCTCTTCGACCCTCGCGGCGACGCTGCCGCAGCTCTTTCAGAAGGCCAAGGACGAGTTCCGGCTCGGCTCCTACGCCGCCGCTCTCTCGACGCTCGAGACGCTCGAGACCGAGAGCTCCCGGCCGGGATTCCAATCTCAGCGGGAAGCGCTTCTGCCCGGGCTTCTGTTTTATCGAGGCGCGAGCCTCGCCGCCCTCGGGCGGCCGAGCGAGGCGCGCTCCGCGTTCGAGAGATTTCTTGCCTACCAGCCCAATGCGCGGCTCGATCCCGCCCTGTATCCGAAGTCGGTGATTGCGGCGCTCGAGAGCGCCCGCGAGTCACTCGCGCGCTACCCCCGCGGAGGGGAGGCGTCAACGCTCGCGGAAGCGTACCGGGCCTTTCCGCGCCCCGACGCCGGAGTTGCGGAAAATCCGGGTGAAGACTGGGCGGACGGTCCCGTCCGCCATCTTCTTTCTCCGCGGGAGAGAGAGGACTTCGCGCGCCTGTCGAGCGCGGTCGAGCGGTCGGAGTTCGTCGCCAATTTCTGGAAGTCCCGCGATCCGAAACCGGAGACGGAACGAAACGAGTATCGCGAGGAGTTCGAGAAACGGGTCGCGTTTGCCGACTCGCATTTCGCGCAGGACGAAGTCCGGGGCAGCCTGACGGATCGGGGAATGGCTTTCATCCTGATGGGACCTCCGACCTATAACGGTCGCAAGCCGCTCCGGACCGGAGACGACGTTGCGGACGCTTCGGGTCTCTCGCGGTTTTCGAGGTCGGAGGTCCGCGCCGCTTCGCAGGCGGGTGGATCGAACGCGGATCGGCAGGCCCGCATCGAGCAGGTGACCGGTCCGGGCAGCAAGATTCTGGACGCCGCCGCGAACTGGATCGAGGTCTGGCACTACCTGCGTGGAAATCTCCCCAAAGAAATTCCTTACCAGGAAGTCGTTTTCGAATTTGTCACCAAGCAGGGATATGGCAAGAACGTTCTGCAGCGAGATTCGGCGGCGTTGGCGACCCTGGCGCGAGCCGTTGAGGCGACTCAGAAGAAGAGTCGGTGAGCAGGCGGTAGTCCGAAAGCCTGGGAAGACCTGTCTGGCCAGAGGTCCGAAGTCCGAAGACGAGGGATCAGACGACGAGTCTTCAGGACGAGGTCTCCCTGGCTCAACCATCCAATTTCTTGGACCGATATACCGAAAGACGAATAGCTGACCGGCCGGTCAGGCGCGCCGAAATCCTCTTGATC
>Ga0137366_10004078_pt1 | contig 11390 bp, 12 predicted proteins | sample SagtaG_8_FD_104938 | JGI IMG/M metagenome (GOLD analysis project Ga0137366, IMG submission 104938) | Vadose zone soil microbial communities from Sagehorn Ranch, Mendocino, California, USA - Sage1_L_60_16 metaG | ecosystem: Environmental > Terrestrial > Soil > Vadose zone | place: USA... | reverse complement strand
GACGACCTCGGTCGTAAGGCCGACGATGACTTGCTGGAGAGCCTCCGTAGGCGCCTGGGCGGCGGTTTGTCTGATGAGGAGAAAGGTGAGATTGCGCGTCTCTTGGTGAGCCGCATCCTTGTGAACACTGAGCACTTGGATAACGGCAAAAAGCAGGCGAGGATCGTAATTGACTACCGGTTCCCCGCTGTAGCATCGACTCGCAAGGGCATGGATTCATGGCCGACATGAGCATAAAGTTAGCCGGGAAGGTCACGTTTCCTTGTGCCCGACTGACGGTCACAAGCCTGTCCTCCAGCGGCTGCCTGATCGACTCAAGCACCGAGTGCGCGAACTCGGGCAACTCATCGAGGAAGAGCACACCCCGGTGGCTAAGTGTAATTTCGCCCGGGCGCGGCTGCCGGCCGCCGCCCACGAGTCCGGCGTGCGAGATGGTGTGATGAGGCGCCCGGAACGGCCGCCGTCGTATCAGAGGCGTGTCCGCGGGCAGCATCCCGGCCACGCTGTATATCTTCGTGACCTCTAGGGACTCTTCCATCGTCATACCGGGCAGGATCGTGGGCGTCGCCCGCGCCAGCAGCGTCTTCCCTGCGCCTGGCGGCCCGACCATCACCACATTGTGCCCACCCGCCGCTGCAACTTCGAGTGCTCGCTTCACATGCTCCTGGCCTCTGATGTGCTGGAAGTCGACGCCTTCCGGCGCGTCGCCGGGAGGCAATGATTTGTACCCGTTATGCGCGAAGGGGGCGATCGGGTCGAGCGCCTGTAGATGCGCCGCCAGTCTGCCGAGCGATTCCACCGGCACGACGTCTAAGCCGTCCACCAATGACGCCTCGCGCGCGTCAGGCTCCGGTACGTACACGCTATGAAACCCGCGCTCCCGCGCAAGCCCGACCATCGGCAGAATTCCTTGTGTGTGCCTCAGCCGCCCGTCAAGTGATAATTCGCCGAGGAACAGAGCGCGCTCCAACGTTTCCGGCACCTGCCCGGACGCCATGAGTATGCCGACTGCAATCGGCAGATCGTAGGCGGGACCTTCCTTGCGCAAGTCCGCGGGCGCAAGATTCACTGTGATTCGCTGGTTCGAGAAGCTGTATCCCGAATTACGAATGGCCGCCCTGACCCGCTCCCTCGCTTCCTGTACCGGTTTCTCCGGGAGCCCCACTACGTTGAACGCCGTGAGCCCGTGGCTGATGTCGACCTCTACCTCGACTATCTCTCCGTCCAGGCCGATGACCGCGCAGCTGTTCGTCTTCGCCAACATCGCTGCGGCGAATATAGATAGTATGTTCTACATCTGTAAAGGGGCAGCTGGCACTGTTTTATCGAAGTGCTAGGCCCGCTTGCGCGCGCCCTCGACGCGCCGGCTCACCGAAACCACACCCCGAATACCCTCGAGCTTGGTTAGCAAGCGTGTAAGCTGCTCCACACCCGCCATTTCAAGAGTGACGTAGATCGTGATGTGCCCGTCGGCGCCACCTTCCGTGTGGACGCCCACCATGTTGACTTTTTCTTCCGCGACCATCGTGCTGATGTCTCGCAGCAGACCGACCCGGTCCCACGCATCAATGTGGACTGCCACAGGGTATAGCTGTCCTCTGCGTCCCCACTCAACATCGACGAGCCGCTCTTTTTCGTCCTCATTCAATAAGTTGCGGCAGTCCGCTCGATGGACGGAAACACCCTCGCCGCGCGTGACGTAGCCCATGATCTTATCGCCGGGTACCGGATTACAGCAGCGGGCCAGTCGTGTCAGGAGGTCTCCCGTCCCCAGCACGCTAATGCTCGTCGTATAGGTTGATCGCGCCGGCGGGGCAATTTCTTCGACCGGTTCCGGTGTCTCCTCGACAAGGAGTGACGCCAGTTTCGTCGAGATGTGCTGCGCGCTGATTTCGCCATACCCCACGCGCAGAAAGAAGTCCTCGAGGTCATCGAGCTTGAAGAGCTTAAGGACTTCTTGCTCCATGCCCCCAAGGCTCGCTCCCAGGCGTCGCAACTCTTTCTCGACCATCTCCTTGCCGCGCGCGATGTTCTCCGCTCGCTCTTGACGCTTGAACCACTGACGAATCTTCTCCCGTGCGTGCGTGGTGCGAATGAACCCGAGATTCGAGTTCATCCAGTCCCGCGAAGGCCCCTTCGATGACCTGCTCGTCAGCACCTCAATGACTTCGCCGTTCTTGAGCTGATAATTCAGCGAAACTAGCCGGCCATTCACCTTCGCCCCGACACAGTGGTGGCCTAGATCTGTGTGAATCCGGTAAGCGAAATCCAGCGGCGTGCTGCCGGTCGGTAGATCTTTGATCTCGCCCTTCGGCGTGAACACGAACACCTGGTCCTGAAAGATGTCCGTCTTCACTGCCTCCACCATGTCCTCCGGCTGCGCTATCTCCCGCTGCCAGTCGAGAAGCTGCCTCAACCATGCGAGCCGCTCCTCATGACGGAGGTCACGCTTCGAGCCTTCCTTGTAGCGCCAGTGTGCGGCGATACCATATTCCGCCGCGCGGTGCATCTCATACGTCCGGATCTGCACTTCCAGCGGCTGCGTGTTCAGCGCCATAACCGTCGTATGTAGCGACTGGTACATACTCTCCTTCGGGTTCGCGATGTAGTCATCGAACGACCCGGGTAGCGGCCGCCACAGCCCGTGGACCACGCCGAGAGCTGTGTAGCAATCGGTCACGGTCTCGACAAGGACGCGCACGGCCAGCAGATCGTATATCTCGTCGACGCTCTTCCCCTCTGCGGCGTACTTCTCCATCTTGCTGTGGATGCTATAGATGTGCTTCGCGCGCCCCTGGATCTCTGCCTGAATGCCGTGCTTCTTCAACTCCTCGCGTATGAAATCGGTAACCTGTGTGACGTACGTCTCTCGGACCCCCCGCTTGGCATCGATGAGATCGGCGACGAACTTGTAGTCATCCGGCTGCAGGTACCGGAAAGACAGGTCTTCTAGCTGCCATTTGATGTCCCAGATGCCCAGCCGCGCCGCGAGGGGTGCATATATCTCCATAGTCTCCCGGGCGATCCGCCTCTGGTCATCGGGCTTTAGCGCCCACAACGTTTTCATGTTATGCAGGCGGTCGGCCAGCTTGATGATGACGACGCGCAGGTCCTGCGCCATCGCCAGGAACATCTTGCGCAGGTTCTCTGCCTGGGTATGCGCCTCGCCGCTGCGCGCTTCCGCCGCCTGCCCGCCGATTAGCCCGAGCTTCGTGACTCCCTCTACCATCACCGCGACTTCGGAGCCGAACCGCTTTGCGATCTCCTGATTCGTCACGCCGCAGTCCTCTTGAACGTCGTGGAGCAATGCGGCGGCGATTGTGCTCGCGTCGAGCTGGAGATTGGCAATCGTCTCTGCGGCGTGCAGCGGATGCGTGATTGCCGGGTCCCCGCTCTTGCGCAGCTGCCCGGCGTGCCGCTCGGCCGCAAACGCATACGCTTCCTGAACGAGATCCATGCCTTTCGGCGCGAGATAGGAAGCGACGCGGCTGAGGACGGCCTGTCCCAGCTCCTCAATCTTTACCGTCATCGTCCTCTATCAAGTGTAGCACTGCCATCTCAATTCCACGAGGAATTACCGGTTTTGCGTGAGTTCGTGCCCTTCTAGTATCCTCTCCTCATCTACCTCCATGACAGCGCAGCACAAGGCCCCTCGCGGCACCCGCGATACCCTCCCCGAAGACCAGCCCTACTGGGAGTTCGTCCGGGAAGCGGCCTCTCGCACTTCCACCGCGTTCGGGTACGAATCCATCGAGACTCCAGTCTTCGAGGAGGCATCATTGTTCACTCGTGGCGTGGGCGAGGTGACCGACATCGTCCAGAAGGAGATGTACATCTTTAAGGACCGTGGCGGCCTCGATCTCGCCTTGCGTCCAGAAGGCACCGCGCCTGTCTGTCGCGCCTATCTCGAGCACGGCATGCACAACCTTCCCCAGCCCGTCCGCCTCTGGTACTGGACGCCCATTTTTCGCTACGACCGCCCACAAGCGGGACGCTACCGCCAGCATCATCAGTTCGGCGCAGAAGCGATCGGGGAGGCCGCCTCTGCGGTGGATGCCGAGGTCATCGAGCTGCTATGGCGCCTCTACGAGGAGCTTGGGCTCACGAACCTGACGCTTCAGCTGAACTCTATCGGCGATAGTAAGTGCCGGCCCAAATATCTCGAAATCCTCCGCGACTACTATCGCGACAAGCTCGACAACGTCTGCCTCGACTGTCGCGCCCGCTTCGACCGCAATCCCTTACGGCTGCTCGACTGCAAGCAGGAGCGCTGCCAGCCCATCATTGCGGGCGCGCCCCCGATCACGGACTACCTCTGCGAAGACTGCGCCGCCCACTTCAGCGAACTCAAAGCTTTGCTCGAAACAGCGCGCATCCCTTTCACCCTCAGCCCCCGCCTCGTACGCGGCCTCGACTACTACGCGCGGACGGTATTCGAAGTAACTCCGCCAGATGAAGGGGCGCAAAGCACCATCGGCGGCGGCGGTCGCTAGGACGGCCTCATCGAGCTGCTCGGCGGTCGCCCGACGCCCGGCGTCGGCTTCGCCACCGGCATCGAGCGCATCATCCTGAAACTTCAGCGCCAGGGTGTGGCAGTTCCCCAGCGAGAGCGGCCTCAAGTCTACGTAGCCGTCCAGACACCCGCCGCCCGCGTCCCCGCGTTCCGCCTGGGCTCGGAGCTCCGCCGCGCAGGCATCTCTGCCATTTCGGCCGCTGGCGAGCGCTCCCTGAAGGCTCAGATGGGCCACGCAGATGCCATCGGCGCAACTTACGTCGCCATCCTTGGCGAGAGGGAGCTGGCCGAAAAAACCGTCACCCTGCGGCAACTCGCCGGCGGGGCGCAAGAAACGGTTCCCCTGACTGACGTTGTGTCGAGAATACGCCCGTCGCGCTAGTAGCGTGATATAATTCCCTCAGCAGGCCCCCTCTCGGGGGCCGTCTTTACGTCCGAGACACGAAACTATGTGGGAGAAGCTCGAAGAAATCGAACGACGCTACCGCGAGCTCGAGGCGGAGATGGCACGCCCCGAGGTAGCCGCCGACTACGACCGCCTCCAGTCTCTCGCGCGCGAACATGCCTCGCTTCAGGAAGTCGTCGGAATCCTGAACGAATACCGGCACCTGCGCGAGTCACTCGACCAAGCGCGGGCCATCCTCGACGACGGCTCCGATCTCGAACTGGTCTCGCTAGCCCGCGACGAGGTTGAGCGCGATGAAGTAAGGCTGGACCTCCTCGAGGATAGACTGCAACGAGCCCTCGTTCCCACAGACCCGTTCGACGAGAAAGACGTCATCGTCGAAATCCGGGCGGCAGCCGGCGGTGACGAAGCGACACTGTTTGCCGGCGATCTCTTCCGCATGTACAGCCGCTACGCGGAGCGACGGCGCTGGGCGGTCGAGGTCCTCGACTCCAACCAAAGCGACCTCGGCGGCTTCAAGGAAATCGTCTTCGAGGTGCGCGGCCGCGGCGCCTACAGCCGCCTCAAGTACGAGAGTGGCGTCCACCGCGTCCAACGCGTGCCGGAGACGGAAGCCCAGGGCCGAATTCACACCTCTACTGCAACCGTCGCCGTTCTCCCGGAGGCGGACGAAGTCGACGTCAACATCAACGAGAACGACCTCCGCATCGACATCTTCAATGCCGGCGGTCACGGCGGACAGAACGTCCAGAAGAACGCCACTGCCGTCCGCATCACCCATATGCCGACCGGTATCGTCGCTGTATGCCAGGACGAGCGCTCCCAGCTCAAGAACAAAACCAAAGCGATGGCAGTTCTCCGCGCTCGCATACTCGACCGTGAGCAGAGCCGTCAGCGACAAGAGATCGATTCCAACCGGCGCGCCCAGGTGGGAAGCGGAGACCGGGCAGAGAAGGTGCGTACCTACAATTTCCCCCAGGACCGCATGACCGATCACCGCGCTGGCTATACACGTCACAGCCTGCCCTCTCTGCTTGACGGCGATATCGATGATGTGATCGACGCCCTAGCCGAACAGGAGCAGTCGCGCTTGTTGGAGGCGCAACTGGCGTGAACGTCCTGGAGGCGCTACGCCAGGCCCGGCGCCTCCTCCCACCGGTGAGCGACGAGCCGGAGCTGGAGGCGGAACTCCTCCTTCGCCACTGCCTCGGCGTCGACCGCGCGAGTCTTTACCGCCTTCTCACTGCCGAACTCTCGGAGGAGGAACAGCTGCGCTTTCGCGAACTGGTCCGCCGCCGCCTCATTCATGAACCTACGGCCTACATCATAGGTCGCAAGGAGTTCTTCAGCCTCGACTTAGAGGTCACACCCGAAGCTATAATACCGAGGCCGGAAACAGAGCTCCTCGTTGAACTCGCAATCGAAGTCGCGCAAGAGAACCCTTCCGCCCAGGCGCTCCATATAGCGGACGTCGGCACCGGGTGTGGTGCAATCGCGGTCGCCCTCGCCATCGCCCTGCCGGAAGCAAAAATCGCTGCGGTCGATAGCTCGGCAGGGGCACTGGAGCTGGCTAAGCGCAACGCGCGTCGCCATAGTGTCGAAAGACGCATCCGATTCATCAGCGGCGATCTCCTGAAGACACTGAATGAGCGCGTAAACGTCATCGTGGCCAACCTGCCTTACGTGACAACCGCAGACTGGAAAGCGCTCCCGCCTGAGATCCGGGAACATGAGCCGCGCCTCGCCCTCGACGGCGGAGAGGATGGCCTCCGCGTGATAGAACGCCTGCTCCAGCAAGCGCCCGGTCGCCTGACGCCTTCAGGAGTCCTGCTCACGGAGATCGGCCACAATCAAGGCCGGGCGGCCAAAGCGGCTGCGCGAACCGTCTTCGCGCGGGCTGCAGTCAAAATCGTGCCGGACTTGGCCGGTCGAGATCGGGTTCTCGCTGTTCGCATTTGATTCCTGTATGCCACTAACTGGTTGACCCGTCAGCGAACGGGTGTTCTACTAACCTCATGGCATCGGGAGTCACCTTCGAAGAGATCGAGTGCAAGACGATCATCAACAGTACGAACACGCCTGGGCTCGGCTTCCGCTGGAGCATCAACCCCTATCGCGGCTGCCAGCACGCCTGCGTCTATTGCTTCGCGCGCGGCACCCACGAGTACCTGGGGTACGACGCAGGACGTGACTTCGAGTCCCGAATCGTCGTGAAGACCAACGCCGCCGACCTACTCCGCCAGCAACTGCGCAAGCCGAGCTGGAAGCGAGAGCTAATCGTTCTCGGTACCGCCTGCGACCCTTACCAGCAGGCCGAAATGAAGTACGAGATCACCCACAAGATCCTCGAAGTAATGCTCGACTTTCGCCAGCCCGTACACATGCTCACCAAGTCGCCCTCGGTCCTGCGTGATCTCGACCTCTGGTCACGGCTCGCTGACGTCACCGACGCCCAGATCGCGTTCAGCATCCCCACGCTCGATGAAGCCGTCTGGAAGAAGATGGAGCCGGGCACAGCTAAGCCGATCAAGCGCTTCGAGGCCCTCCGCGAGCTGACCGATGCCGGGGTCGCCTGCGGGATCATGATCGCCCCTATAATCCCCGGCGTCACGGACGACGAGCCGCACCTCGAAGCCGTCATCAGCGCGGCCCGTGAGCACGGCGCGAACTTCATCGCCCCAAACGTCCTCAACCTCAAGCCAGGCAGCAAAGAATGGTTCATGCCGGCACTCCGCGAGGCCTACCCGCACCTTATGCCGCGCTACGAGAAGTACTACCGCGGCGCCTACGCTCCAAAGGACTACACGCAGCAGGTATTGGCGAAAGTCAGCGAACTACGCGAGAAGTACGGCTTCCGCGCGCGGACGCACGCGCCCGCGCCCCAACGGGAGCACTCGGGCCAGCTCCAGATGGCGATCTGATTTTGCGCGGCCTCGGCAGGTCGTCCCGGCGGATGTAACAGTGCACTGGTGTCCTGGTGTACCGACGTTCCGTTCGGCAGGGCCCCTGGAGTCCCGTTGAATCTTGCCCCCCAGGGGGGACGGTTGCGGATGCGTACTGATCTACTGGCTAACTGGTATACCGGCGTACAGGCCTGCAAGTCTAGAAGCCTCCTCGCCTGCTGTATAATTACCAGGCGCCTTCGTTCAGCCATCAACTACTCGGCGAGCAGCCGTATAGCCATGCGGACCAACGCGCTCTTGCTCGAACCCCTGCGCCCACTTCTGCGCTGATCGAGCCACAACCTCTCCAGCAGTTCGATCGTCTCGCGATCAAGGTAGAACGTCGCTTTTAGCAGCGACGAGTCCGCCTCTTTAGCTGGTGCACCACCCTGCCCGTATACGTCGGCACCAGCAGCACGGTGTACTGGTGCCGACGTCCTATAGTCTCCGTAGACCGCCTCTAGGCCACGCCCTTTCATAGACACCCTTTTCGCCATGGTCAATCACCTCCGTTATCCGGCGAAACGCCTCCGCAGCGTCGCTCCTCGAATCGAACTCCAGAATGGATTTCCCGCTGATGAGGGCGTCAGCTACTTTCACCCGCTGCGGAATAATGATATCGCTGACCAGCGGGCCGCATATACGACGGAGCTCGTCGAGCGCCTCTCGTGCATGAACCGTTCGCGGTACCTTTACGGGCAATATCGTGGTGATCCTAAGCCTGGGATTGAATCGTGCCTGGATTCCCTTGATGGTGGCAAGAAGACCGCTGAGTCCCCGGAAGGCAAGGAAACTACATTCAGCAGGCACGACTACCTCGTTCGCGGCAACGAGGGCGTTAACGGTCAGAACACCGAGAGAGGTCGGACAGTCTATCAGGATGAAGTCGGCCTCCGTCTTGATCGTTATGAGCCTGCGGCGCAGCGTCTGTTGCCAGTCCGGTGTTGCAGCCAGCTCGAACTCCGCGCCCGCCAGGTCGATGCTGGCCGGGGCCAGCACAACTTTGCTCCGGACCCGAAGGAAGACCCAGTCCAGTGGCGTCTCCTCATCGATGAGTGCGTCGTAGGTAGTGGCCGACAGGGAGTCCGGGTCGATGCCAAGACCTTGCGTCAAGCTGCCCTGCGGATCGAAATCGATCAGAATAACGCTTCTACCGCGCTCGGATAGCCCAATTCCAATATTGATCGTCGTCGTCGTCTTGCCGACTCCGCCCTTCTGGTTTGCGATTGCAATCACCCGGGCCATGACAGCAGCATCATGGCAGCACGATAGCGCGCCCGCAAGCCGTTCGCTCGGGCCGCGATACCCTGCTGTCTGTCCCAATTCGCACATACTCTCAGCGGCGCGCCGATTTCTGGCCTTGAAGCTCGCGTATTGACCGAGAAAGGTTATCTGCTCATCATGCACATCAATGACGTCCTCGTTACGCCGGGCAAGCTACCTGGCTTTCACGTGAAGGGAGACAACCATGACCCGACTTATTGCGGCCGTCCAGCGCGCCAACAACGATGAGCGGGGCCACGTCGAAGTTGGCGTGCCCGCGCTAGTAGCCGGGATAGCAGCTATTGTCCTGGCGATTGGCGCGGCGGCAGACAGCGACGTAGTCACGATCATCAGCGGAGTCGTTCTCGGCGTGGCGCTCCTCGGCGCGAGCATCGCCCGCCACAGACAGATTGACTACGACGTCTGGAAGCGCCTCGACAAGCTGGAGAAGTAATCGGTCATCGAAATAGGTTCAAAAGAGCGCAGCATCGAGGGACTTGTGCAATGCACGCCAGACTCGTCAGATTCTCGTTTGGCCCGGGAAAACATACTGAAGCCCAATCAATCGCCGACAACATAGCACCCCTGATTGCATCGCAGTCGGGGTGCCAGAGTGTGACCGTGTTTGGCGATGACACGGACGGCGAGTACGGGATCTTCGTGCTGTGGGATTCGGACGAGAAAGCCAACGCCGCCGCCCAGGTGGTACGCCCAAGACTGGAAGAGCACTTCGCGGGAAACGTCCAAGGCACCCCGGACGCCCGCCTCTTCAAAGTCTTGTCTTAGGCGTAGGCGGGTAGAATCGCTACCTTGCGCTGGGCACCGGTCCGGAAAAAACGACGATCTCGTTGGGCGGCCTACCGGCTGAGCTGATAGACCTTGCCTTCCGTCTTGATCGACGGCGCCACGATCATCTCCGCCTCGTGGAACTCTCCGATCGTGCGCGCGCCACACACGCCCATGCATGTCCGGATCGCGCCCACCAGGTTCTCGGTGCCATCCGTCCGCGATGTCGGCCCGAACAGCAGCCGGTCGAGCGTCGTGTCCACTCCCGGCCGGATGCGCACTCCGCGTGGCAGCTCGCGATGCCCCGTGGACATGCCCCACGCGTAGCCCTTTGCCGGCGCCTCTTCCGTCCGCGCGAAGGCGGTTCCGAGCATTACCGCGTCGGCTCCTGCGGCGAGCGCTTTGCATACGTCGCCCCCGTTGCGCATACCGCCGTCCGTAATGATCGGCACGTAGCGCCCGGTATCGCGGTGATGTTGATCGCGAGCCGCCGCGCAATCGATCGTCGCCGTCACCTGCGGGACACCGATGCCCAGCACCTCTCGCGACGTGCAGATCGCCCCCGGACCCACGCCCACCATCAGTCCGGCGATACCGGTTTCCATCAGCTCCAGTGACGCGTTGAAGCCCACGGTGTTCCCCACAACCACCGGTACACGGATGTTCGCAACAAGTTCGTCCAGTATCAGCCCCCGCGGAGAAGTGGAAATATGTCGCGCGGTTGTGACGGTCGACTGAACGACGAAGATGTCCGCTCCGGCATCGACTGCGATCGGCGCTAGCTTCTTCGTATTTGCCGGGGTGCAAGAGACGGCGCATGCCGCGCCGCCTTCCTTGATCTTCCGCACCCGCCGCCCGATCAACTCTTCGCGGATCGGCGCTTCGGTGAGACGCTGGATTACCGCCGCCGATTCCTCCTGGTTCGCCGCGACGATCTCCGCGATGGCCTCCGCCGGCTCCTCGTAGCGGCACTGAAGCCCCTCGAGGTTCATCACCGCCAGCCCGCCGCGCCGGCCGAGCTCGATGGCGAAGCACGCGTCGACTACAGCATCCAAAGCCGCCGCAAGGATGGGAAAGTTGAAAGCGTGCTCGCCTATGCTAAATTGAATGTCCGTCAGCTCGGGGTTGACCGTGATGCTGCCGGGCACGATGGCAACTTCATCAAACCCGTAGGCGGGGCGGAGCTCCCTGTACGTCGCTAGACTCATTTTGAACGGATCCTCTCTCACGGAAGCCCGAGGGATTTCAAACAATATATCAATCCGCCGTTCGGCCGGTCAACGTATCCAGTAGCTATTTTGAGTAAAAGAGTAAACACTTTCCACTAGAGAAGCAGTAAGGCGTCATATCCTTTGGGCAGTCTGCTCGTCGTCTCCACGCCTATCGGTAACCTCGAGGACACCACAATTCGGGCGCTCCGCCTTCTTCGTGAGGTCCGGCTCATCGCCGCGGAAGACACTCGGACGACTCGGATCCTGCT
>Ga0137366_10004067_pt1 | contig 11411 bp, 11 predicted proteins | sample SagtaG_8_FD_104938 | JGI IMG/M metagenome (GOLD analysis project Ga0137366, IMG submission 104938) | Vadose zone soil microbial communities from Sagehorn Ranch, Mendocino, California, USA - Sage1_L_60_16 metaG | ecosystem: Environmental > Terrestrial > Soil > Vadose zone | place: USA... | reverse complement strand
GCTGATAAGGGCAACATGGTCGACCGGCTGTTGGCCCAACATCTTCAGCCGCAGCCGAAGCCAGTCGAGTGCTGCCGCAAGGTATCGCTGATTGGTCTCCTGCCAGGTCTTGGGATTGCTGCTCATTTCTTTTACTCAGTTGATTGCGATGTTTTTGGTCGCATCGAATTCCAATGGCGTGCTGTCCGGCTGACCCGGACCGAGAGGCACAATGACTTCGCTGTCGACTCCGTCTACCCGCATTCGCGCCATCAGCGTTACACCCGTGGGTATGGGAAATTCCCCGCTCGCCGGTGTCTGGATCACGAACTGAAAGGCATTTGTCGAAGGCGGAGGCGACGCGGGCAATGTCCGCAGCACTTCAAAGTCGCCCAGCAGCAACGACACTCGCTGTTCGACCAACACGTCGACACTGCTGGTAAGGTTGATAGTCGCGACACCGGTGGCGCGCGTCACGGTCATTGGCAATGGCGTCGTGATGATGGGCGCCACGGCAAAAGGCAACTCGTTGCTCGTGATCGTCCCGCGCGGCGTGACCAGGTCGACGGCGATCGTATAAAAGCCGGGTGCGAGACTGGCCGGAAGCGTCAGGTTCAATTGGACGTCGCTCACGGGCGCCGTTGCGGGTTGTGGTGGATTCTGGATTCGTGACGAAAGCAGCCGGGCCGTCCCGCCGGCCAGACGGTATCCGTTCAGCTTGATTACATCACCCGGTTCTGCGGCCAACTGGCGCTTGGGTAGCTCAAACGAGCTGAGCGTTGGAAAAGGCTGCGTCATGCCGGGTTGAGAGGTCACTCCTCGATCGTCCTCGCCGCGCTTCAAAACCGGCAGCGGAGTCTTGGTGGGACGCGTGCTCTCAATGAGAACGACCGATACCTGATAAGCAGCCGAAACGCGGTAGTGAGTCTGAAACGTTGTCCACAGTTTCGACATATCTTCAAAGGTCAGCGGCTGAAGCGTGATCCGGACGCGCTCGATTTGCTCATGTAGATTGCTGGTTGCAAGGTCTGCGATTGGCGTTGTCGCGTTCTTGATCTCAGGCGCACCAAGAAGGGGATGATCGTGTAAGACTCCCATTGCTGCGCCCAACAGCCGGTGAGCGCTGGTGTCATCTTCGTCGTCGCTGTATGCCGTCAGCAGGTAATAGAGCATCAACGGCAGCGCCGGATAACTCGTCTCACCGGACTTGATCTGTCGCGGCATGTCTTGATTACGCAGCGCGGCGTCAGGCAGGACTTGATACAGAAAGAGGTTGAGCTGATGGCCGGTCGTGCTGCGGCGCGCGTTATCGAGTGGCCTCGCCGTAACTTCCGGAATGCCGACACCACGCACCAGCAGGCTACGCAGCGTTGCGGTGACCGCGGCAATGGCCAGTTGGTTGCTCATCGCGCGCTCCCCTGGTTGCGCCCGCGCAGGTATTCGTCCAACTTCATAACCGGTTGCGATGGGCTCTCTTTCGAGGCCGATCGCGATTGTTGAAGGGAACGGACTGCACGGACCTCGACACGTCCGATGGTGACGTGAACAGTAGGTTGAGGCGAACGTCTGTTGAGTAAAAATCGTTCTGGACCCATTTCAACGAGCGGGGCAATCCGCGAAGGAATGCTGACGCGTTGTTCTCTGGGACTAACGCGGGCGAGTGGATTCTGTGACGTTGCTGCGTTGTTTGGTTTCGATCCTGATTCAGGATCGCGCAAGGAGATGTCTGGTGACTGTTGGTCGACTTTGACCGTCGATTGCAGGCCCCGCTCTACTGCAAGCGCCGCGTACACTGGCGGCGCCTGACTCGCATTGCTTTCGCTGGAATGCTTTGAAATAGTTTGGATCGTCGGGATCGTCCGCGATGCCGCGGTGGCGGCCTGTCGTTCTGTTGATTTCGGAAGAGGCTTTTCGTGAGCGGGCAAATTCGAGCTGGCTGTCTGCGTTATCTGAATCAAGCTTCCGGCCGCACGAAACTCGCCCCCTTCCAAGCGGCTCTCCGTCGACGGCACGTCAATACGTTCGTCTTGCGGCGCTGACCAGAGATCCTCTGGGACGATTCGTCCGGCATCAAGGTGGATCGCGGGCGAAGCCGGCGAGGTGGCTCGGTCGACAATAGTTCTTTGCAGACCTCGCGATTCCTCAGGTGCGGGGAGTGCTACTGCATCCGGCTCACTGGAACTCATGAGAGCGTTGACTGGTCGGCTTTCCTGAATGCCGTAGTGGCCAGCGTTCTCCCGAGGTGTACTGACTCTTTCGACTTCGGTGTGTTGAAGGTGGATCGCGGGCGAAGCCGGCGAGGTGGCTCGGTCGACAATAGTTCTTTGCAGACCTCGCGATTCCTCCGGTGCGGGGAGTGCTACTACATCCGGCTCACCGGAACTCATGAGAGCGTTGACTGGTCGGCTTTCCTGAATGCCGTAGTGGCCAGCGTTCTCCCGAGGTGTACTGACTCTTTCGACTTCGGTGTGTTGGCTGAAATTAGGTACGGTTGTGCGATGAAGTTGCGATGGATCGGCGGAATCCCGTCTTGCCATCGGTAAAGGATCGAATCGACCGCGCAAACGCGGACGCACCGACGGCGTGGTATTCAGAGTTCGCGCTACTATGTTTGCAAGATAGTTGTTCACAATTCCGTTGTACCGATTTGCATCAGATCCCCTCGCCGATCATCTGCAAGTAAAGCTGGCGGCGCTGGGCGCTCATTGCCAGAATGTCGGCTTCGCGCCATCCGAATGCCGAGGCCAGCACGCAGACTTCGCCCAGGATGCGCCGGGCCCAGTTGTCTATTTCGCTCCAGAGGAACGAGACAATGTCAACAGTCGACAGCCACTGATGCCTGCAATCGGCACAGTGAAGACTGAGTTGCACATTGGCCTGGGGGTCCGCCCTCTCCATCTCGGCGGCGATGGCGTCGATCAGCGATTGAGGCAAGCTGCGAGACGAATCGAGGCTTTTCCTCCGGCCGTTTCGCCGGACTTCAACCAGACAGCGCGAGAGCAACATGTGCACGCTGGTCGCCTCGTCTTTCTCCGGCGCGCCGGCGATTGCGGCGAGGTCTTCGCTATTGGGAAGCCTGAAGCGCGCCATATAACTGCCGCTGCTCACGGTGAGTGCTTCAACTGCCGGCGGGTCGGCGTCCGTTCGAAGATTCGCAGCATCGATGCTGAGCTCGAGTTGCTGGCCGCACTTCGGGCAATGCGTGAGGCCGGCCAACCGCGGGCCAAACAGTGATTCGCGCAAGGCGAGCAGGCGCGCATCGCGCAAGCCGACGCTGAGCTTCGCGAGGTCTTGGGAGTGCGCGCCGGTGGAAGCAGCTGCGAGCAGAATCAGTGACTGCGTCTCGACTGGCTGCGCCCGCGCGCACTCCCACACGGTCAGCAATTCTGAAGCAGTAGGGGCTTGCATCACTGAGGCTCGGTGAAAGTGGGCTCGTTGGGTTCAGGAACTTCGGCGTCGCGCTCCCAACCTTCGTTTTCGAGCTTGATATGCTGAATCAGCACCGCGTTCGCGTTGGCGTCGAGGTCTGCCTGCGCTTGAAACTCCGAAACCCAACAACGGAAGACCTTGTAGGTAAGAGCAAGCTGGCCGGCTTCGTTATAGACCTCGATGATGACGTCCTTCCGGAAGTCCTTGAGGGACACTTCCGCGCCCAGGCCCGAGCCGAAGTTCCAAACCTTGTTCGCCCATTGCTCGAAGTCCTTGTCGTGCGTGACCCCGCGGTCGAGCGTAATGGCGTCGTATTCCGTGCGGCCCGGCGATTTACGACTGCTGGAGGGGTCGCCGCCGTCGCGGTGTTTGACAACCTCCGTAGTGCGCTTCAACGCGCTGACTTTGCTGATACCGGCCACGTATCGGCCATCCCACTTCACCCGGAATTTGAAGTTCTTGTACGGATCGAAACGTTGTGCATTGACTGTAAACTGGGCCATACATTCTCCTCCCGGCTGTTACACTTCGATTTGACCGGCGATTTGCTGGATCTTAATGATCACGAATTCCGCTGGCTTGAGCGGCGCGAATCCAACGATGATGTTGACGATGCCGCGGTTGATGTCGCTTTGTGTCGTCGTTTCTTTGTCACATTTGACGAAGTAGGCATCGCGCGGCGTGCTGCCCTGGAACGCGCCCTGCCGAAACAAATCGTGCATGAAGGCCCCGATGTTGAGCCGGATCTGGGCCCACAGCGGTTCGTCGTTGGGTTCGAAGACGACCCACTTCAAGGCCCGATAGAGACTCTCCTCGATGAACAGCGCCGTCCGCCGGACCGGAACGTATTTCCATTCGGATCCGACTTCGTCGTTCCCCTGCAGTGTGCGTGCGCCCCAGATGATTGTGCCGTAGACCGGGAACGCACGAATGCAGTTGATCGCCTGAATGTTCAGTGTGCCGTTCTCCAGATCGGTCAGCGGCTGGGTCACGCCGGCCGCGCCCGTCAGGCTGGCTTCGGTTCCGGCCGGCGCCTTCCAAACGCCGCGTTGGGCGTCGGTCTGCGCATAGAGACCAGACACGAAACCGCAAGGCGGGAACGCTCGCAGGCGGTTGGCCTGTCGCGGGTCGGGAGCACTGATCCATGGAAAATAAAATGCTGCGTTGATCGAGTCCTTCCCGGTGAGATTGGTCGGACCATTCTTCGTCGAATTGAACGTGGCCGTTTCGTCGCAGTCGGCAATCAGGAAGGCACGCCGGTCGTGACAGAGCTTTTGCAGGCTTGTCACAGTCGTCGTGTCGGTCTCGCCTGGCACGCACAACAGATTGAACAAGTCCACATGAGCAAGCAGCGCAAGGCCGCTGGTGTCCCCGTTCAAAGCGGTGTGAAACGTCGCCTGGTTTGGGCTTAACACTGCGCCATTTGCGCCACCAGCAAGCGCCGTCGTTTGATCAGCGGGCACATTCGTGTCGTCTGTGACTTTGGCGGAGATGATGGCGGAGCCGGAATTGATGACCGATGCTGCCGAGCGGAGATCGGCGGCCACCAGTGAAAGATTTTCGAATGCCTCGACAGTCACGTTGGCGTTGTCTTTGTCATAGACAACTTCGAGGCGAAAACGCGTCGCATCATCGGCGCGGCGTTTGGTCCTGATCTTGTAGTTGTTGGCCCAGTCACCTGGACCGGTCGCGGTTACTGTGAGACCGTCGAGTGTAGCTGAGGCCGAAGCGCTGTCGGCCGCCGCGAGCCTCACAACATACGCCTGCTGCCCGCCATTGGCGAAGAAATGATAGACGGCGTAGCTCATCAAGCCGTTGGGGTCCAATCCGCCGAACTGCCGCTCGAAGTCGCTCCAACTCAACATCAGTTGAGCGCGATCGTTCGGCCCCTTCGATGCCCAGCCAACAAACGCCGTGATCGAAGTGGCGACTCCGACGATGGTGCGCACTCCACTGGGTATCTCTTCGACGTATACACCCGGATAGGTCGGGGTAACTGGCATGATCAACCTCCTGTACTAGCTAGTCAGAATTTGTAAGAAAACCTCATAGGCCGAGTAGCTCTAGGTTGTCGACCCGGGAGGCTCGAATTTCGATCTGCTTGCCGGCCATTGATCCGATACGGCTGCCGAACCGATGGCATCGGAAAAGTCGGTGAGACAAACATCGACATTCGATTTCGATCTGTTCTGTTGAGCCGACAACACCTGAACCTCATTTGTCGTATCGCCGTGTAGCAATTGGGTCTCCGGTAGCTAAAGCTCCAGTCGCGCTCCAGACCAGACTCCCAATAGGAGGCTTAGGTCCCTCCTCCTATTGAACGAGTCTTGCTGCGGATTGTGCTAGGACAAAAAGTTAGTGGTCGTTACCGTAGCCTCCGAAGTTGCGTGCATAGTCTCCGAAGCTCGTGACGAGGGTGGACACCACCGGCCCACGCTCCGCGATACCGAGAAATCCGACAGTGCTGGTAGAGACTCCTTCGATGGGTTTGTTCCCGGTATCCACTTCTTCGACGTAAACACCGGGGCGACAAGTATTCAGGCATGTAAGCCTCCTTTTTGCTCGGCCATCACAATAGTTTCCGCCACGGTCATCCCGCGTAAGACCTCGACTGCCTGGTCCACCGCAGGATGGGACGGGTGGGTTGTATGCAACCCCTCGTTGTCAATCAGGGCATGAACCTGCGGGTCCGTTTGGATCTCCTGCCAAAGCACTCGTACGCTTGAATGCCCGACATCGGCAAGGACGGTGTATTCGCTCATGGCCTATTGATGAAACGCCTGACTTGAGATAGCTTCTTCCGGTCTAGACGGAACAGCGGTTCTGACAAGTGGGTTCCTTCTTTGATCAGCAACCCGTGTTTGACGAGCCAGCTCAGCGCCTGACGGGTTTCTTCCAGGCTGCGGTGGATGCTCTCATCCATCAACCGCCAACGCGCTATTCCTTCCAGGTTGTCGACGGCAAAGGGTTTACGGAGAAAATAATTCAAAATCTCCCTCGCAACCTGCGCCTCTCCTTCACTGCTTTGGCGCGGCAATGTGCATTCCCCCCTCAGCCCAGGAACAGCAAACGTCGGGCCACCGAGCGGATGTGAGAACAGTTATTGAGAGGACAAGAGTTGCAGCGACCCAGCGGACCACTTCCACGACCACGGTACTGGGTACTGAATGTCCCGCTTGTGTGAGTCGTGATTTGGCCGATGCTGAGTCTGGCATGGGTGCTTGGGTCCCACAAGGGGTGGGACATAGACTGCCAGGTGGGTGGAGCAAACACTACCCGGCTTCCCGCAACCCCTGGAGATCGATCCCGTGTTTCTTCACCATTCGTCCAAATGCGCGACGATCCTTTCCCGCTTCCCGCGCACTGCGTGTAATGTTGCCGTCATTGCGGCGCAGGACCTCTTTCAAATAGCACCGCTCAAAGGATTCGATGATCTGCGCTTTCGCCTGTCGGAAATCCGATCGGGTGTTGTAAGCCGTTGCAGTCACTGGACACGCCGCGATCACTGAGTCAATCGGTAAGTGGTCGGGCAGGATTTGCCGTCCTGGGCAGTACACAACAGCGCGCTGCACGATGTTGTACAGCTCTCGCACGTTGCCCGGCCAGTCGTGGCTCTCCAGGAGGCGCATAGCAGCCGGGGAGAAGGCCTTACGCTGTTTTCCAACCGGAGTGAGTTTCTCCAGGAAATGCCGCGCCAAAGGAGATATGTCACCTCGACGTTGTCGAAGTGCTGGCAGTTGCAATCGCAAGACATTGAGTCGGAAATAAAGGTCTGAGCGGAATCGCCCCTCTCGAATACGTGTTTCCAATTCACAGTTGGAGGCCGCAATCACACGTACGTTCGCCCGTTTGTACTTCTCTGATCCAAGGGGACGGTAAGTACCCTCCTGCAGAAAGCGCAAAAGCTTGGCTTGTGCTTCTGGAGCGAGCGCGTCGATCTCGTCGAGAAAGAGGGTGCCAGCCTCGGCTAGGGCGACTAGGCCCTTCTGATCGCCGTGCGCGTCGGTGTAGGCACCCCGAGCGTGACCGAAGAGTTCGTTTTCGACCAGGTGTTGAGGTACAGCACCGCACTCGACTGGAACAAAAGGAAAGTCATGCCGCGGGCTCAGGTGGTGAATTGCACGGGCACATAGTTCCTTCCCCGTCCCCGTTTCTCCGGAGAGCAGCACTGGCGCGTCACTGGCCGCCGCCAACGGGATCCGTTCCATCATGGCCAGAAACACGGATTCGTTTCCGATGAGCTGGCTGAGCCCGATCTCTCCACTGAGTTTGTGCCGGATGGATTCAACACTAACCGCAGGCCCCAGAATGCGCCGAATTCGGCAGCGGAGCTCCACGGAGTGGGTTGGCCAAAGAATGAAATCGTCCGCGGTCTCGGTCGCGTGCCCCAACAGCTCTGCCCCAGAATCGAAGGGAATCACCGCCAGGGTTGGGTTGCGCAAAGGATGACCGCGGAGCCATCGGAACAGCGTTAACGGCGCTTCGCATTCCGTAAGAGCGATGGCCACAAGCAGTGACTTCTCACGACCCTGCAGCGATTGAGGTGTGAAGTAATCCCACGTCGTGCGCTCCCAGCTGTAGCAATCGTCCATCGGCAGGAAATCTAGAAGACTGTCGTTGCCGAATGAACTGTCGTGTATTAGGAGGCACGTGCAGGCCATCTCTGGTCCTCACTGGCCGGTTTTTTCGGACAGACAGATAAAGGGATCGAACCTCGCAGAAGGGAACCACGCCTCGTGGGGATCGGCTCGTACTTTGCCGAGCCCGACCCGAAGATGGCGCGGCTCGCGTCCATGTAAACAGAGTAAGAGCTTTTCCGCTGTGGAATCTCGATAGCGCAGTTTTGTTACGAAATCCGGACAACTTATGAAACGTCTCTTGTTCTGGGTCCTAGTGTTTCCAAACTGCAGTAAGGCTTCACGGTCATGCATTAACTGCAGACTGCGTTCGCGAGCGAGCAGCCTGGCGTTCTGCGCTTTGGCAAGGGGGTGCGAGGCGAATACACAAACTTGTACGCGCGCCATGAGCCGTCCTTTGGGGAAGAACAACCTCCGATGGCGAGAGGGAGTTACAGACAATGGTTAGGACAGCGACTCGGATCGGCAAATCCCACCAACTCGTCCGACCTGCTGGGAGAAAGTATACACTCGATTCGCTGCAGGAGGCAGAAAAGTATGGAGTTGACTCATTAAATCCTGGTGGAGACTGTGTGCTGGGCCTCGACCAGACCGATGTATAGCAAGGGTTCGATCATCGGGAAGCAGCTCCCGATTTGTCGTGCAACGTATTGCGAATTTCCACCTAAATGGTTCAATTTCTCGATATCCTCCTTCTTCGGGAGCTCCCGAGAACGGCCGGTTTTCTCTGGAGACTTGCAAGGTAAGGTGTGAGGACAGGACTCCCGGTGCGCTAGTTGGAACTGTAACTGCTGTGCAAAAACGTCTCGATTTCCGGTTTCGAAAAGGAGACAACCACATGCCTACGTCAGTTACAACTATCCCGCCAAAATCCAGTGCTCCAAGCTATCCGCCATCCGATCCCGCCGCTGATCTGCAGAAATTGAAAGATTCGTTAAAGGCAGACCAGGATAAGAGTGCCGATCTCACGAAAGAGATGAATTTGCTCAAAGCCCAAATTGCTGATTTGCAGAAATCGGTCGATGAGATTGATTCGAAGGGCAAGAATTACGAGAAGGGTTTGCAAACAATCGAGCAGCAGAAGAAGGACTTGGAAACCTACTTCAACACAAAGAAAGCAATGCTTGAGGCAACCGTGCCGAATAAGGAGGAGGTGAGCAAGACGAAGGAGCGGGGCGACAAAGAGGTGACGGAACTTGTAGCTACCGTCACGCGACTACAAGACGAGGTTACAACTAATACTGGGGCGTATCAGGCGGCAAAGGCCGATACTCAGCAGAAACAGCAAAAGTACACTTCCGAGGTGAATCTGTTAACTCGAAACGATGTGTGGATCAAAGATCTGGGAGGCCTTCGGACAGCAATTGAGAAGGAGGACACAAAGAACAATGTCTCCAGAATGTATTTCCTCATTCTGGAAATGGCTGATGTTTTCAAGAAGCTGGACTTGCCCAGACAGGCCGAATACCTAGACAGGCTAAAGAATGCTGCTTCCGAGTTGAGCATCGCGACCAACACGGAACGCGACAAGAAGCAGGCTTTGGACGACAGCACCGCAAATTTGCGGCAGGCTGAGAAGGATCTGGAGGAAGCGAAGTCCAAAAGGCGGGACAAAATCTTGCAGTCAATTCCGGAGAAGGCTGCCGCAGTGGCGGCGTGACGCTTTGGCTGTCTTGTCGGTTCCTTACCTCGCATAACTCTGCGATGAGTTCGGACAGTGGAGCCTTCAATTTGTGCTCGAACCCGATCTTGAGAGCTCGAAGCCATCCGCTGCTAAGCTTGGCCCGATCCGTGCGTATTTTCATTTGTCCTCCGAAACGAACCTGAGTGCTTTGATACCCTCTGGATATCGGGTTGTTGTGCCCGTTCTTCCGTCATCTATTGAGCCATCTTTTCTCGTCGAGCACACAGTATCCGGAAAAGATTAAGAGCACTCGAATTATCGTAATGTGGTACGCTGGAGACGGTAGACACTTCTCAGTGCCGAGGATGTCACGAGGAGCATGTCAAAGTTAGGTTTCATGTTGAGCCTAATTACGACATAGAACATGCGAGCCTTTTTTCAAACGCAGATCCTACCTCAAGGATCATTCCCCAGCCTTGCCCGATCGAACTCAACAGTTGGACCGTCCCTTCGCGAGCATCCGACTTTCCTTTTGCAGCGTGCAATTGGCAGTCCCTCAGTACAACAACCGCAGACTGATGCTGCCGAACTCATGACTGGATCGACCGGTTTGGCACCGCCTCGCTTGAGGCATGACTTTAGCCGGATTTCTGTGCATTCTCCGACAGCCCGCGAAAGAGAGGCCGCTGGCGACGCCGAGCATGTGGCTGGCGAGCGCGTTGCGTACAAGAATCAAACCGGTCGCCCACTGCCATTCGTGGATACCGTTCAGAGGTCATTTGGGCGCCACGACATATCGCACATCCGGGCTCACACCGGCAGCGAGGCCGCCACTAAAGCGTGGGCGATAGGAGCTGATGCGTTCGCTCAAGGCCAGGACGTGACATTCCTTCGTCCGCCCAGTCTGCAGACCTCGGCGCACGAGGCCGCTCACGTGCTTCAGCAGCAAGCCGGCGTGGACATCCCCGGAGGCATGGGACGCGAGGGAGATGCCTACGAACGGCATGCGGACGAGGTGGCCGATCGAACCGCACGCGGTCAATCGAGCGAGGCATTACTCGACGCATTTCCGGGTGCGAGAGGGCTCCATGCGGGGCCGGGCTCTGAGGCGTCGCGCCCACCGGTCGTCCAGATGCGGCGCATCCCACCGAACGTGCGCGCTCTGCTTACGGCAGTTGGTGGCGGCAAGGGCGCGAACTTCTTTGCCAACGAGGAGGGTGCGCTGCGTTTGATCGACCGCGCAATGGAAGAACTGACTCCAGCCGAGCGGGCAAAGGTAAAAACAGAACGTCTCCACGGAAAAACTGAGGCGCAATTCGACGCTTTGCCAAGGCTGGAACGAAGGAGCCTCTGGGCAGAAGCCATTATCGCCCAGTTCCCGGGTCTGCAATTAGGCGATCCAAAATTGATTGATACAGGTGCACGCGCCGCCCCCAGTGCCGATGCTGCCAACATTACCAAGGTTGTCGGACACGCCAACACTATTTTCACCAGTATCGCCAGCGGCGCCCGTGATGCCTGGCTTACGCAGGTCTTTGGCGCGGGCAGCGTCGCACCGGCAAAAGCCAAATATGCCAAAGGCCGCACGGCCATGAACACTCTGCACGCATCAGACAGCATCGTGACTGACCGCTCCGGCTATTCGGAAGAAATATTTCTGGGAGGTCTGACTGATCCTCCTGGCACACCTGGCCAAAAGATCCGCGTCGAGAAAAATGTGATCGACGACCCCGACAAAAACG
>Ga0137366_10004061_pt1 | contig 11414 bp, 9 predicted proteins | sample SagtaG_8_FD_104938 | JGI IMG/M metagenome (GOLD analysis project Ga0137366, IMG submission 104938) | Vadose zone soil microbial communities from Sagehorn Ranch, Mendocino, California, USA - Sage1_L_60_16 metaG | ecosystem: Environmental > Terrestrial > Soil > Vadose zone | place: USA: California... | reverse complement strand
GTCTGGCAGCGGCGCATTCCTTGGCTCGATTGGCTTGTTTAGCGTCGCGCGCGAAAACCGCTTGAAATTCATGGGCGGAAATGTGGCGGCCATCGCCTTGGGAGTTTTCCTCATGTCTTGGTCGCAAAGTTTCTTGCTCACGGCGTGTGCCATGGGAGCCATTGCCATCGCGCTCTCGATGAACTTTGGTCTGGCTAACACCATCGTGCAGGAGCAGGCACCAGCGCACTTGCGGGGTCGCGTGTCTGCGGTCGTGGGCATGAGCTTTTTCGGCTTAATGCCCATTGCCGGTCTGATCGCGCCTGGCTTCTCCGATCTGATCGGAATGCGACCCACGCTCGGTATCGCCTCGGTGATTTATGGCATCGCCGCAGCGTCAGTTTTGAGCCTCGCCGGTCGGCACGTTTGCGACCGTCCAGTCTCGCCTGCGCCCGCGCCCGAGATCGAGCCGGTTTGCTAGTTATAGAGATGGCGTTTCACAGAAAAGCCCTACAATTCGTTAGGCCGATGATTTCGTTTTCAACGTGTTGGAACTCCAAACGCCATACCAGCGGCGATACGATGCTGCGCGAAATCAAAACCAAACTTGGGTTTGATTTGATTGAGCTAGACCACGGTATCCGCATGTCGTTGATACCTGGAATTCAAAAAATGTTCGATACGGGAGAAGTTCGCTTCAGCAGTCTGCATAATTTTTGTCTGTTGCCTGCCGAAGCGGCGGTGGCTTCGCCCGACTGTTACAAATTTTCCGCCGCGTCAGCCGAGGAACGCGAGCGCGCTGTCACGCAAGCGTTTCAGGCGATTGATCTCGCCCGACAATTAAACGCCCCGTTCGTTGTATTGCATCTGGGACAGGTCAACATGCCGCCCATTACTGATCGGTTGATTGCGATGGCGAAAGCCGGCGAATACCTTTCGCGCAATTACGTGAAACTGAAAATAAAAGTCGTGCAAGAGCGAGAACGAGATTCGCCCCAATACCTGCAACACGTGAAGGACTGCCTGCGCCGTGTGATCGAGTATGCCGGTTCGAAAGGCGTCCGTTTGGGAATCGAGAGTCGCCGCGCCTATGAAGAGATTCCAACCGAGCGCGAATTGGGGAAGTTACTGGGCGAGATGAATTCCCCGCAACTTGGTTACTGGCATGATTTCGGTCACTCTCAGATTAAAGAGAATCTTGGGTTCGTTGATCACGCCGAGTGGCTGCGCGCGGTCGGTCCGCGTACCTTTGGCTGCCATGTGCACGACTGCATCTGGCCTGCGCGAGAGGATCAACTACCCTTTACCGGAGGTGTCGATTTTGAGAAACTTGTTCCGCTCCTTCCCACAAACTGCTTATTTGTCTGGAAGATGAACCCGAACAGGACAGCTGATGCAATTCGCCAGTCAGTCCAACTGTGGAAGAAACGCTTCGGCGAATGAAAAAAATCCTGGTCACGCTTTTCCAGCTTAGCGTCACCATCGCGGTGCTTTACTGGGTTTATCACGATCCCAACAGGCGCGCGCAGATGGTCGAGGCGATCCGAAATGCTCAGTATCGCTGGGTTGCGTTAGGCATCCTCGCATACGTGGTCGTGGAAGTTGCTGCCGCCTTTCGCTGGTACGTTTTACTGAAGGTCCAAAAGATTCATCTGACTCTTCCGCGCCTGGCTGGGTTGTTCTTTGTCGGGATGTTTTACAACCAGTTTCTCCCGGGAGGCACGGGCGGAGATATCATAAAGAGCTATTATCTACTCAAGGAAACGCCGGACAAAAAAGCGGGCGCCCTGCTAGCCGTCGTGTTTGACCGCTTCATCGGGCTTGTTGCATTGGTCGCCATTACCGTCACGCTCATCGGATTGCGTTATGATTTCCTCGCACAAACTACCGAGACGCGAAACTTGCTCTGGCTCCTGCTCTTTCTTCTGGGCACATCGGTCCTGACATTGATATCCACTTTTGTAATCAGCGGATTTAACTTGTTCCATTCGTTGCCTGAGAAGTTCCCTGGTCGCGACAAACTGATCGAGATTTCCGCAGCCTATCATCTTTATGCGCATCACTGGCGCGCGACGCTCGTTGCGTTTGGGGCGTCTCTCGTAGCGCACCTCGCCACGTTCGCGACTTTTCTCTGTGCGGCTTACGCGTTGGGTGCGCCCGTGCCACTGGTCAACTTTTTTGCTGTGATGCCAGTGGAACGCACGATCTCGGCATTACCCATCAGTTTCGCGGGAATTGGACTTCGGGAAAAAGTCTTGCAGATCATGCTTAGCGGCCTTTGCGGAGTGCCGGAAGCAAAAGCGATTCTCATCGGCTCCCTTAGTTTCCTCATTATTCTCGTCTGCTGTCTGCCAGGCGCGCTCGTGTATCTGTTTTACAAACCGAGTGGTGCAATCGCGCGTGTGAAAATGCGCGAGATGGAACACGAAGTAGTCACGCTGGAACATGAGATTGGCGAAGCGGAATGAAGGAAATTTCCAACGCTCAATACTCAATACTCAACACTCAAAGCTCAATTCAGACAGTTGGATGTTGGACATCGGACGTTGAGCGTTGGGCGTTTTCTTCATGATAAAGCGCAAACGTCAGCGCCCATTCGTCGTCGCCACTTTCGCGATGACTGTCGATGGCAAGGTTACCACCAAAAATTTGTCGCCAGTCGATTTCACTTCACGCGAAGACAAGTTGCATTTATTTCGGCAGCGCACTTTGGCCGACGCCGTATTAATCGGGCACACTAGTTTGAAGCGTGACAATGTACGGCTCGGCCTTCCGGTGGAATTGCAGGAGGCCAGAGTGAAACGTGGTCAAAGCCGCTGCCCGCTACGCGTGATTATTTCCAATGAAGGCAGGATCAACCATCGTCTGAAGATTTTTCAGTCGGATATCTCGCCGATTATTATTTTTTCTACGAAACGGATGCCGCGAAAATATCAGCGAGCCTTGGAGAAGAAGGCGACCCTCCATCTTAGCAATTCAAAGCGTGTCGATCTTGCCGACATGCTGGAAACGTTGCGCAAGAAAAACGGGGTTCGCACAGTTGCATGCGAAGGCGGACCAACTCTCTTTCGGTCATTATTAGAACAAGGCCTTATCGATCGGCTCAATCTAACCATTGCGCCTTACATGTTCGGTGGAGCAAAGGCCCCGACGCTGACAGGCGTGAGCAAGAAATTCCTGCCCGCCAGCGTGCAATGTTCATTGAGTGATCTGCGCACCATCGGCGACGAGTGCTTTCTCACCTATCGAATCAGACACCAGCGGAGGCGCCGGAACTAGACGTCTCTTTGCGCCGCGGTCGCCGCACAAGTTCGCCTTCACAGTTCGGGCAAACGAACTTCATTTGCCCGGCGCAACTCGGGCAAAAAGTGCATTCGTAACTGCAAATGTATGCGACTCCGCTCGGTGCAAGCGTGGCTCCGCATTTTTCACATACGCCTTTCAGCTCCAGCCCCATTTTCTGTTTCTATTCTCTAAGAGCGCCTCAAATCGTTCAACGACGAAGTTGTAGGCTGGATTGCTCAGTTTTTTAGCGTGTGGCGACTAACCACTTTGTGTACGCTCGCGGTGTTTCTCGGAGGAACTAGTATGTTCAAATCAATAAGCTGCTTCATTGCGATCGCACTTCTAGTTGCGTTACAAATAACCGGGTCAATCGCGGGTGATGCGGAATGGGATCGAACCGCGCTACCGCGTCCACTTCAGACGTTTCAAGGCGTGACCAAGCGTACGCTGGAAGGCTCTGTCGCAGCCTTTACTCAGCCAGTGAAGGCGCCACTCAACGCACCGAACATCCTGCTCGTCTTGATTGATGATGCTGGGTTCGGCAATCCATCCACGTTCGGTGGGCCGGTTGCGACACCTACGTTCGACAAACTAGCGACCGAGGGACTTCGTTACAATCGATTCCACGTCACGGCGCTTTGTTCGCCAACGCGCGCAGCGTTGCTATCGGGGCGAAACCATCACGCAGTCGGATTCGGTTCGATCTGTGAGTTGATCGGTGGCTGGCCCGGCTATAGCACCAACTGGCCAACGAGCGCCGCTTCCATCGCACAGATTCTTCAGGGCAACGGCTATAACACGGCTGCGATTGGCAAATGGCATCTGACACCTGACGCGCAACAGGGGCCTGCAGGCCCTTTTGACCGCTGGCCGAACGCACTTGGCTTCGATTATTTCTGGGGGTTTCTCGGCGGAGAAAGCGGTCAATTCGATCCGGTCCTTGCAGAGAATAACAGCATCATCGGCGTGCCGAAGGAAAAGAATTTCTATCTAAACGACGCAATGGTAGAACACTCTATTACTTGGATTCGTGATCAAAAAGCGCAGGCGCCGGACAAACCTTTCTTTCTCTACTTCTCGACTGGAGCAACTCATGCGCCGCACCAAGTACCGAAGGAATGGAGCGACAAATACAAAGGCAAGTTTGATCAGGGCTGGGACAAGCTGCGCGAGGAGACGTTCGCGCGGCAGAAGCAGCTCAGCGTGATCCCAGCCAACGCCAAGCTCACCCCTCGTGATCCAGCGTTCCACGTCTGGGACAGCGCACCGCCGGAAGTAAAGAAATTGTATGCGCATCAAATGGAGGTGTATGCCGGGTATCAAGAAAACGCCGATCACGCTGTAGGGCGCGTTGTGCAAGCGATTGGGGAGATGGGCCTCGCAGACAGTACGCTCATTATTTACATCTTTGGTGATAACGGCGCGAGCATGGAAGGCACGGAGAGCGGGACATTCAACGAAATGACTACTCTGAACGGCGTTCCGCTCACAAACGAAGAGCAATTAAAAGCGATCAAAGCTTACGGTGGCTTGGACAAATGGGGCGGTCCAGACATGGCTCCGCATTACGCAGCCGCGTGGGCGTGGGCTGGTAACACGCCATTTAAGTGGGGGAAACAAGTGGCCTCACATCTCGGCGGTATTCGCAATCCAATGGTCATTGCCTGGCCAAAACGCATCAAGGACAAAGGCGGTCTGCGAAGTCAGTTCACTCATTGTACCGACATCGCTCCGACGATCCTGGAAGCCGCTGGCCTGCCAGAGCCAAACGAAGTGAACGGCGTCGCGCAGATGCCGATGCACGGCGTAAGTTTTCTCTCCACGTTCGATGATGCCAATGCGCCCTCGCGACACACGCAACAGTACTTCGAGATTTTTGGAAACCGCGCAATGTACAAGGACGGCTGGCTGGCATGCTGGCGGCTAGACCGAATTCCGTGGAAGATTGATCCCGAAACACTCGCGCAATTCGCACCAGGCAAGTGGGACCCCGATAAGGACAAATGCGAATTGTATAATCTCGACGAAGATTTCTCGCAGGCTAACGATGTCGCCGATAAGTATCCGGACAAAGTGCGCGACCTAACGGCGCTGTTCTGGGCGGAGGCCGAGAAATATCAGGTGCTGCCACTACTCGGAGAGATGGCGACTGTGTGGGGCTTTCCGAAAGGTTTGCCGGAACAGACGAAGTTCACCTATTACAACGGAACGGAAAACATCTCTTCCGGGATGATTCCTCCGATATACAATCGTTCTTACAGCATCAGCGCGGGCCTCGACAATCCGGGTCGATCAGGTCTGGGACTGCGTCCCGGTATCGCTGGCGTGATCGTTGCCGAGGGCAGCTTTCTTGGCGGCTTTTCGCTCTATGTCGAAAATGGCCACCTCAAGCACACCTATAGCTTGCTCGGTCTAAAGCTCGATACCATCAGTTCACGCGATGCGTTGCCCGAGGGCAAAGTGAATGTGCGCTATGAGTTCACCGCCGATAAACCCGGCGAGTTCGGTACCGGTGGCACGAGCCGACTTTTCATCAATGGCAAACAGCAAGCCGAGGCAAAAATGGAGCACACTGTGCCTTTCCGGTTCGCCTCTTATGCTGGCATGGACATCGGCACCGACAATGGTCTCCCAGTCGTCCCAAAATTCGAATACGCCAGGGTGCTACCGAAGTATTTCAGAGGCACGATTGAAAAAATCGAGTTCGACCTTGGTCCGGACAAACTTAGTAACGAAGACCTACAGCGCAGGTATCTGGAGCTCTTCGCCAAAGCGGTGAGCAATTAAGTAATGCAGCGCACCTGATTGATGCGGTGGCCTGGACCGGCTTGTAAAGTTCACCGTTTCAACTCGCCTGAGCGGCCTTGTGCCGAATAACATGTCCCTCTCCCATGTCGTTCCGGCAAACCATTGCAGCAAAGATTTTCGGGCTGGCCGTGTTTCTCTTGCTGCTAACGATCGGGCTTGCGGTCTTTCTGCTCCATGAGGGGACCCGGACCAAGCAGTCTCTCGAGGTCGTGGCACATTTCGATGTCCCACTTACCCAGTCGGTAGCGCGACTGGATGAGTTCGGTCTTCGACGGCGCCTGGCATTTGAGCGCTGGTTCGGAGCTCTCAACGCAGCTGAGCCAAATCAGCAAATCATCGCGGAGGCCAGCGCAAACTACACGCTTTTTACGCGCGAGCTTGCGGATGGATTTGCCGCCGCCCGGCGAATCATCGGAGCGTACCCAACAAACGTCGCTGCTCCTGGCGCGAAACCCTCGCTGAAGTAAAAACCCTGTTGGATCAAATTGAACCTGCCTATCAGGTCATCAGTACTCGCCAGCGCGAGTTGCTCGACATACAACGGGCTGGCGAACATGAGAAGGCAAATCAACAAGTGGATCTGCTTAACGATATTCAGCGCACCGTCCAAAATCAGCGTGAGTCGGTGAATTTGAAAATGGCAGCGTGGAGTGCGGCTGCCGCCCACGATACCGAACGACGCGAACGTCGCGTACTCTGGCTGACGATTGCTGCGACAGTATCAACTGTATTACTAGGCCTGACAGTGGCGGCGCTTATTGCCGACCGTGTGACTCGTCCCGTACGGTCGCTGGTGAGCGCCATGCACGACGTCCAGCAAGGGAACCTCAATGTCCAGTTGCCCGTGCGTTCCCACGATGAGATCGGCCGGCTCACCGATTCCTTCAATTTTTTTACCGAACAACTGCGTTCTAAGGAGCAAATGAAACAAATCTTCGGCAGGTACATCGATCCCCGAATATTAGAGCATGTGCTTGCGCAACCGGGCGCAGAGACAGTGGCAGGTGGACGGCGCGAGATGACTGTGCTTTTCGCGGACCTGGTTGGCTTCACCAGTTTGTCAGAACGACTGACTCCATCGCTCATGGTCACGCTGCTTAACCGTCATTTCGGTCTCCAGGCAGCCGCAGTACAGGAGTATCACGGAATAGTCGATAAATTCGTGGGCGACTCCATCATGGCCTTTTGGGGCGCCCCCTTCGTGAAGCCGGAAGAACACGCCGTGTTGGCATGTCGCGCCGCGAAAGTGCAGTTAGAAGCACTGGACACCCTGCGTCGCGAACTGCCCGAGATTACCGGATTACGCCGGGACGCGCCGACGGTCGAGCTGCGCATTGGCATTTGCACAGGCGAAGTCGTAGTTGGCAATATTGGGTCGGAGAACACCCGCAGTTACACCGTCATTGGTGACACCGTAAATCTCACGGCCCGACTCGAACGCGCTAATCGCGTCTATGGCACACAAATTCTCATCGCCGAAACAACTGCACAAGCCGTTGCCCAAAAATTCGAGACCAGGGAAATCGATGTTATTTCCGTCAAAGGCAAAACAGAAAGCACGCGGATATTTGAGTTACTCGCTCCAAAAGGACAGTTATCCGGAGAATTGGAGTGCTTGCGAGAACGTTATGAGCAAGGTCGCCGAGCCTTTCTCGCACAAGAATGGGACCTTGCCGAGGCTACCTTTCGCGAATGTCTCCAAGTTCGACCGAATGACGGGCCATCACAGGTCTTGATTGAGCGCACCCAAATACTGCGCCAACATCCTCCCGGGAAGGACTGGAATGGCACATGGCAACTGGTGGAAAAATAACAATGCCATTCCGACAAATTACACAGCTAAACTTAATATCCTTCCTACGCCATAACATCCGGCGTCCGCTGTCCCATGATTGTTTGGGGCCGGCGACCACTTGGAACACTGTGCTACCGAATTCTATTTCAGGTCGGCAATGCGAAATGACGTTCGTTGTCGGCCCATGCTTCCTTAGCCACGTCCGGCTGTCAGTCGCTATTATTGGTCGGCGAAAGCGTCAACCACCAGGCAAGCACACCACCGAAAAGGAGAGCAACAGCAGCCATCTTGCGCCAACACCGCCTAACGAATGCAAATACGATCGCAAATCCAATCGCCAAGATTCCAGCTGCAACCTTGTTTGCGTTGCCGAACGGAGCGTCAAACCATACGGCACCAAAATGACCATGCAATAGCGACCATCGCCGCAAAAAGAATTAGCACTTTACCAATCCAGCGAATCCCTTGCACCAGACGTTTCATTATGGACATAAGGACTCACGCACGCAGTAAGAAAGACGCACGTAAAAAAGAAGAACCGAGTGACAAATCCAGGTAACTAGGAAAATCAACCGCAATAGCTATAATCGGTGCCCAAGCTTGCCTTCCAGGTTGCGAGTAGTCGCAAGCAAAGGATAAAACCTTGACGCGGCTCCAGCCTTAACACCCTTCACTTCGCCAGATGTTCCAACACCATTGTCATCGACTTGCTCGGTATGTGTATCAAGCCGCCAAAAGGCTGATCCAACTCGAGAATCAGGAGAATGGCACACGCAACTGAGAAGGCTGAGGCGACCAGGGCGAGCGTGGTCGTGGCGTTGGGCGGCGCAATCAGGCTGAAGCCAAAGAATATCACGACAAGCCACGAGACAAGAATGATCAGCATCGGCTTCGAAATTGACGGTATCGACTGAGCTACCAGCAGCGACCGAAGCTGACCGAGATCCACCATGAGGTTCGCCACCTGTGCCTTAAGGGTGCGTTGTGCGTCATCGTGCGGGGAGAGTCGCTGGATACTGATATAAAGCGCGTCACCCGCCTGTTGGTTCGGGGCCAACTGAGCAGGCCCGCTTCGGTCTGTCGGCCAAATACGTCGAACAGCGTCGATGATAGCGGCGCGAAGCTCTCCGCGAGCCTCCGCAGCTTCTGGTCCGTAGAGGGCCAAAACGCGGTCGAGGAAGGCTACTTTTGCGGCCATCTGGATCACTTCGCTTCGTGCAGTGTCGTAGGTGCCTTTGGCCGAGCTGACAAGCAATCCCAAAACCAGGGCGGTCATGGTAGCAACAAGGCCCATGGCTAGTTTCACGGCGTCCTTCGAGTCAGCGCTCAGATGAGCCTCAGGAAGGTAACGATGCACACGCCTTCCGAGTAAGGCGGCGCCGACAAGAACCACAAACAAAATACTGGAGATAAGAATCATCGTGACCTGTTCGCTGTAGATGGGGTTAGTAACCTGTTTGAGCGACGGCTTTCTTTGTAGTTACGGCTCTCAGTTTCGTCATGCCTATTTAGGCGTCTTCTTTGAGTCTTTGGTTCTACAACGAAACTGGAGCCGATTTCAAGACAATAGTTGTCCTCTCGCCCTGAACTCGCTCCCCGCCCTGATTTGACTTGACGTGCTTGGCGGCCTTGCCCACGATCCCGCCAAACAAATAAGGAGAAATAATATGAACATCTATATCCGCCAAATCGCAGCAGCTCTGTGCGTCGCCATGTTTTTGCTGCCGGGACCAACGTCGTTTGCTCAAAACAAGGCTGCTAAGCTTCAGGCAATTTCGCAACAGCTTGATCTCACACCTCAACAGAAGGCAAAAGTTCTGCCCATTCTCGCAGATGAAGCACCGAAAGTGGAAGCAATTAAGAACGATAATTCGCTCTCGAAAATTCAAAAAGTGCAACAGCTCAGAGCGATACACCAGCAGACCGACCCTCAGATGAAGGCGATTCTGTCACCCGCGCAGTACCAAAAGCTACAGGCAATTCGTCAACAGGCGATCAAAGACGCTGTTCAGTCCCACGCCCGCTGATTAGCTGTTTTGGCTTGCTCTGATCTTGCGGCTCGGTTTAGCCGATAGCATTTCATTCGGTCGTTCTGGAGGGCTTGTCTTTTTGCGCGACGAGAACCTGGAAACCGGGTGTGACTCTGCGTGGTTGGATCCACCGGCTTGTCGGTGAAGAGGATGGTTGCGCCAGGTGTGATGACTCCCCTCGCTTTCTCCAGGAACTCACTCGGAATCCCACTCTTCTGTGCCGCTAAAAAGAGGCTCTGGTTTGAGCCTTCTTTCCCTGCTGACGTCACTTCCACCCAGCCCAAATGTCCTTCTGCATCCAATCCATTCGGCGCGGTGAAAACGCGATCGTTCAGCGGCAAGACAAGTTGAGGATTCGCAACGCCCGCTCGCCCGATTTCGACACCATTGCGATAGATATAAGCTGTCTTGTCCGCGCTGCTGACGATCACGGACACTGGACCGCTGGGAAATTTGTCAGGACCCCTTTCGAACTTGCCAGCAGCAATTGGCTCGCTCTCCTCGCCGCTTTGCGTGAAGAACAGACCCGGATGGACCGTTTCGACGGGTGCGGAATGCTGGTCAGCGATGATCACTGTCGCGCCTTTCATAGTGACGCCGAAGAGCAATTTCGAAAATTCCAACGGGAGCCGGACGCAGCCGTGCGAGTCTGGATACCCCGGCAGGTCGCTTGCGTGCAACGCAATCCCGCCCCAAGTCACGCGCTCCATGTAAGGCATCTCGGCTCCTTTATAAATACTCGACGTGTGGTGCACCTCCTTTTCCAGGATTGTGAAAACACCCGTCGGAGTTCGATGACCCGGCCGGTCCGTGCTAACACTCGACCGCGCGATGCGGATACCATTACGATACACATATGCCACCTGATCAGTAACGCTGGCTACGATCAGTAAAGGTCCTTCCGGGGCGCGCTCTGGTTCCCAAACGTATTCACCGGGCTTCAGCGTCACCGTTTCCGGAGAGACGCGTGCGCCCTCGGTGAAAGTTTCGCCAACAATGATTGGCCGCTCAAGAGCGAGCAGACCAGCGGCAAAGGTTACGAATAACAAAAACTTCATCGTAGTTGAATCCTATAATTAATTGGTTTCCGGCGATGATTTCGATCGGGTTTGCCCCAGTCAATGTCTTTTTGATGCAACCCATGCGAAAGTTCACATGCCTCAGCCGGCCCTGACTCTGGAAGAATGGCGTGCGTGCGGGCTTTCACCAAATACCGGGGAAAAGGCGGTAGCGCACCAAAACCACATAGACTGGCCATTCGGCATGTTGAGAGATTGCTCGCTCCTCAGCATAAATGCGGTAGAACAGAGACATCCAACCAACCAATACCAGAAGGAGCGTGACGAAATTCCATTCCTGTAGGTTGTAACCGATATCTGCAAGTATGTACGAAAGATACATCGGGTGGCGGACGAATCTGTAGGGCCCACTCGTCACCAGACCTCTCAAAGCCGGGCGTACCCCGAAGAGTCTCCCCATAGTGAGAAGGCTAACAAGACTAAGACCAGCCGCGAGCG
>Ga0137366_10004060_pt1 | contig 11415 bp, 8 predicted proteins | sample SagtaG_8_FD_104938 | JGI IMG/M metagenome (GOLD analysis project Ga0137366, IMG submission 104938) | Vadose zone soil microbial communities from Sagehorn Ranch, Mendocino, California, USA - Sage1_L_60_16 metaG | ecosystem: Environmental > Terrestrial > Soil > Vadose zone | place: USA: California... | reverse complement strand
GTGCAGGATCTTCCTGCGCTTGGCGTTCCTCGCCGGCGCCTGCATCGCATGGTCGAGCAGGTTCTGATACAGCTTCTGGTGCGCGCTGCCGCGCATCCAGGCTTTCGATTCACCCCAGGCCATATGCGACTCCTTTTCTCAAGCTCCGGTCCAACCGGGGACAGACGACGTTTTTCGGAATCTCTCCGAACGTAGAAAACGTGGTCTGTCCCCGGTTTTCAGTGGTTGTAGTTTTCCTCGAAGTGCCGCGGAACGAAGCCCGCGCCCTCGGGCGTGGCTTCCTTGGGCCGCGGGATGACGGTCTGCTGGAACATCAGGTTCATGAACAGGACCATCGGCTTGGGCTTCATGACGAGCGCGCGGGCGGGCTTCACCGGATCGGCGTTGAAGTGCTGATGCACGCAGTTCATGTGCACGATCGCGACATCTCCCGCCGACCAGTCGTAGCGCACGCCGTCGTGGATCTCGTAGCCCTTGCCGTCGAGGATGTAGAACGCCGCCTCGTTCACGTGGCCGTGCTTTTGCGTGCGGCCTCCCGGGCCGTATTCCTCCAGGTGCACGTGCAGCGTCTGCGCAAGGCCATCCACCGGCTCGATGAAGTGCTTGCTGAAGGACTGCGGGCCGTCGTTGAAGAGGAGGTCCTTGCCCTTGATCACGCGCGGCAGGCCCCTCAGGCGCGCGAGCTCCTCCTTCAGGCTGTACTGTCCCTGGATGCCGCGCACGAAGACGCGGTCCTTCTTGCTGCTGTAGTGCGATTCCTTGGCCATGGGCCTCCCCCGTCGTCTAGCGTCCCTTGCCGAAAATCTCCTCGTACAGCTTCACCCACTTGTCGTACTCGTCGAGGGTGACGCGCGCGTCGACGAACTTGAGCGGCAGCTTGTTGAGCGGCGTGTCGATTTTCCTGTTCGTCGGCACGAAGTCGCGCTGCGCGAGGATCTTCTGGCCTTCCTCGCCGATCTCGAAGTCGTAGAACAGCACCGCGGCGTGCGGGTGCGGGGCGCGGCGCGCCACCCCGACTCCGTTCGGCCGCGCGATCGCCGTGCCGATGGAGAACCAGTCGATCGGCGCGCCCTTGCCCTTGAACTGTTCGGCCTTGTAATTGTATACGGTCAGCGCGAGCGGCACCTCACCCGACACGACGAGCTGCGCGAGCAGCGTGTGGCCCTTGCGCACCGACATGCCGTTTTTTGCGACGATCTCCTTGAAAAGTTTGGTCCCTTTGGCCTCGCCGATTTCGGCGAACAGGCCTGCGAGCCAGTCCGAGTCCTCCTGCTCGATCCCGAGTCTGCCTTTCCACCTCGGGTCGAGCAGGTCCTCCCAGGTCTTCGGCAGATCCTGTTTCCTCACCGTTTGAGTGTTGTAGGCCTGAACGAACACGTTCAGGCGCGTCCCCACCCATTCGCCGTGAGGGCGCATGGCCGGCGCGATGAGATCGGCGTGGTGCGGCGACTTGACCTGCTGCAGGACCTTTTCACGGTGCAGCGATTCCATTTCGGGGCCGTTGGTCTCGACGATGTCCACGGTGTTGCGGTTGGCGCGCGCTTCGGCGACGGCGCGCTGCAGCACCTTCTCCGAGCTGGCGCGCCAGACGCTGACCTTCACCCCGTACTTCTTCTCGTAGGCGCCGACCAGCGCTCCCATGTCGTCGGACTGCGCCGAGGTGTAGAGGGTGAGCTCGCCCTCCTTCTTGGCGCCCTCGATCAACTTTTGCAGGCGGTCGGGCGCCGCGTAGAGGCCGGCGTCGGCGGCAGTCGCGTTCGGCTTGACTTGCGCGAGGGCGACCGCGGGAAAGACGGCGCTCGCAGTGAGCAGGCTCATCAAGCCGAGGCGATTTCTCATTCGGCCTCCTTCTGTATCTTCTGACCTTTGAGGAACAGTTCCGACCAAAGTTTCTCCCAGCGGTCGGCCTCGTCGAGCGTGATCACCGGGTCGATCATCTCGAAGGGGAACTTGTTGAGGTGCGTGTCCACGGCGCGGCTCGAGGGCACGCGGTTGCGCTCCTTCAGGATCGTCTGGCCCTCGAGGGAGAGCATGAAGTCGGAAAAGAGCAGCGCCGCGTGGGGGTGCGGGGCGCGGCGCGCCACCCCGATCGCGTTCGGGCGACCGAAGGTGGGCTTGAGCGCCTTCCACTTGATCGGGGCTCCCTTTACAACGAGCCGCTCGGCGTTGTGGTTGTAGATCGTGGCGGCGAGCGGGATCTCGCCCGAGGCGACGAGCTCGGCCATCAGCGTGTGCCCCGAGCGTATTTCAGGCTTCGCCGCGGCGAGCTTCCTGAAGAATGCGAGGCCCTTCTCCTCGCCCATCGCCTTCACCATCGCGCCGAACCAGTCGACGTCGCTCGCTTCGATTCCCACCTTCCCCACGAAGCGCGGGTGGAGCAGGTGCTCGTAGGTTTCGGGGACCTCGTCCGCTTTGACGAGATTGGTGTTGTAGGCGATGGTGAAGAAATTGAAGCGGTCGGCGACGTAATGGCGATGCCTGGGAAAAGCAGCCGGCGGCAGGTCCATGAAGTGCGGGCTGAAGAATTCCTCGAGCAGCTCTTCGCGGTGCATCGCTTCCATCTCCGGGCCGTTGGTCTCGAGGATGTCGCAGGCGAAGCGCCCGGCGCGCGCCTCGGCGACCGCGCGCTGCAGGACTTTCTCTGAGCTCGAGCGCCACAGCTGGACCTTAACGCCGCCGTATTTCCTCTCGAAGACCTCGACGATCGGCACCGAGTCCTTGAGGTTCAAGGAAGTGTAGACGACGACCTCGCGCTCCTTCCTCGCGCCTTCGAGGATCTTTTTCTCGCGATCGGCGCCCTGGTACAGATAGATCTCACGATTCTTCGCCGCATCCTTCTGGCCCTGGCCGAAAGCGAAACCGGGAAGAAGCGCCGTTCCCAGCGCCCCCGCAAGGAGGCGCCTGCGGCGGTAATCAGCTCCACCGCGCATGTCTCGTCTCTCCTCTGCCGGAAGGCCTCTTGGGACCTCCCTATGAAAAATTCGGGCGGACGCTCGAGCGCCCGCCCGGGTCTTGTCGCCTCACACCCGAAGGTGTCCCGACGCTTGCACGCCTTTAGAAGCTGTACGCGATGCCTACCGCGATCTGCTTGATGTCTTCGCCGGGGTTCGGATCTTGAGCCGTAGTGGACCCATTATTGCTGAAACGCGCCGACTCGCCATTCGTGAGCCGGGCGGCGAGCACGAACAGGTAGGTGCTCGGATCGAAGGAATACGTGACGCCGGCCGCAATCAGGTTGCCGTCGAGCCCGCTGGCGCTGCACGGGTTGGTGACCAACGAGCAGCTTCCGGCGGTCGCCTTGACGTAACTGAGGGCCGTGCGCCACTGGTTGGTCCAGCGCGCCTCCCAGATCACCGCGAACGCGTTGTTCTTGTATTCCGCGAAGCTGTTTGCGGCGGCTCCCCCAGTTTCCTTGTATTGCTTGGTGTTCACATCCCCCTCGATCGAGTGGACGCCGATCTTGTACACCGCCGTCAATTGAACCGCCCTGTCCTTGGAGTTGGCGGCGAGAGTGGGGATGTTCGAAGCCGCGCCGCTGCCGGCTACGGCGCTCGAGCCACCGAACAGGTCGTAGTGCATTTCGCCCGCTGCGGCGAGGTACAACGGGCCCTGTTCCCACTTGACCCCCATCGATGCCACCCTCGGAAAGCGGTTCGCCCCCGGATTGATGCCGGCAACCCCGGCACCGCTCTCAGTGGGGTTTCCGATCGAGTACTGCACCCCGACCTGCACTCCTCCGGGCAAGGTCGGCGATGCAAAGTCGATGGCGTTCGCGCGCCGCAGGTTGAAGCTCGAGGCCGAAGCTACGCCAAAGCCTATCTTGCGCGATACGTTGTTCGCCGTCACGAAGTTGCCGCTCGAAACGCCGAGAAAGGCCAGCGTGTCGCCGTACTTCTTGAACGGGGTATCCATGTTGCCCAGCCTCACCGTGCCCCAGTTGGATTCCAAGCCGGCAAAGGAATCGCGGTTGGCAAAGGAAGGTGCAGAGCCAGTGCTTGGATTGCCCTGATCGATATTGACGGTCTGCTCCAGCTGGCCGATCGCTTTCATGCCGCTGCCGAGGTTCCGACTCCCGCGGAAGCCGATGTAGGTGTTGCTGATCTGCATTTCCCATCTGCTCGTGGTGGCGTTTCCTGCGGCTGCCGGAATCGAGAGCGTGGACACGGTCGTGCCCGCAGCCGTGGCCCCGTCGCCGCTTTGGTGGGTGAGCTCGGGATAGAACTTGCCGTAGATCTCCCATTTGTCGCTCGCCTGTTGCGAGTAGGCGCACGGCGCCGCCAGCGCCGCCCCGACGGCCAGGGCCATCGCCTTTCTGTTCAAACTCATCGTCTCCTCCTTCGCTTGGTGATTTTTTCAGAGCGCGCCCGGACATTTTTTATCCGTCTTCACTCTCTGCCCCCGATGTTCCTTCATGCGGAACAATAATCGGTGTTACGGAACATCTGCGTCGCAAGTTACCCCGCGACCGCTGTGCTGTCAACGGAATGTAAGCTAGGGAGCGCGGCGAGGTGATCAGCGCCCGTACACGTCCAACTTATAGCGCCGCGGCTTGAGCTCGCGGCAGATCTCGCGGTTGACGCGGGCTTGCGGCAGCGCGATCCCCGCCTGCGCCGCCATCTCGGCGGCGATCGCCATGTCGTCCTCGGCCCAGGCCATGGTCTGGCTGCCCCACTTCTCGAGCGGCCCGTTCGCACAGCTCGACATGAGAAGGGCACGGCGCAAGGCTTCGACGTCGGCGCCGTAGTGCTGCGCGAGCGCGAGCGCCTCGTGATCGGCGACCAGGCACGCCCACAGGATCAGGTTGTTGGCGGCCTTCGCGACCTGTGCGGTGCCGACGCCGCCGGTGTGCACGACGTCTGACGAATAGGCGCGCAGCACCGGGGTCAGGCGCTCGACGACTTCCACGCTACCGCCCACGAAGGAAAGCAGCGTGCCGCTGTCCGCAGCTTCGCCGCCGCGGCACACGGTGGAATCGACGACGTGCAGACCCGCGCCTTCACACTCCTTCGCAAGTTTCTGCACGGTCTTGGGATGAATCGTGCTCAGAATGGCCACGATCGTGCCCGGCTTCGCCTTGCGCAACAGCCCGCCTTTCGCGAGAAGCTCCTGCACTTCGCGATCGAAGCCGACGCAAACGAGAATCGCGTCGCACTCGATGGCGAGAGCTTCCGGGCTTGCGGCCCATTGGGCCCCGAGCTTTTTCACCGCGCCCGCCCTGGCCGCGTCGAGATCGCAGGCCCGGGTCGCAAAACCCTTGCGAGCCAGGTGCCCGATGATCGGCGTGCCCATGCGTCCTGCGCCGACGACGCCGACGGTCTTGACAGCGGTCTTCGTCATTCTCTACTCCTAATAAAACCGGGGACAGACCACGTTTTCCTGATTTTCTCGGGGTAATAAAACCGGGGACAGACCACGCTTTCCTGATTTTCCCGGCAGGTGTTTAAGAAAACGTGGTCTGTCCCCGGTTTTCACCGGTTTTCAGCGCTTCTGCGTGATGGTATCGACAAGGGCCGGTTGCCCGGCTTTCACTTTCGCGATCGCGCGCTTGAGAGCCGCGGCGACGTCCTTCGCTTTGTCGATCGGGCCCTCCGCGTACCAGCCCATGGATTTCGCCATCGACGCGAAGTCCGGATCGGGGTCGCTCATGTCCATGCCGATGTGCGCGCGCTCGACCGGCGTGCCGCGCAGCTCCGCCATCCTGATCTGGTGCTCCCAGTCGTTGTAGTAGGCGCGGTTGTTGTACATGACGACCAGCAGCGGAATGCGGTGCTTCGCCGCGACCCACATCGCGCCCGCGTCGAACATGAGGTCGCCGTCGGGCTGAATGTCGACGACGAGGCGCTTCTTGTCCCGGTGCGCGAGCGCCACGCCGAGCGAAATCCCGAATTGCGTCGCCGTGCCGAGCGACCGTCCGGGGTGCCGGTAAGGCCGATCGAAATCCCAGAGCTTGCGCGTCCATTCCTCGAGCGTGTTGGCGGTGAGCACCCAGTCCTCGTCCTTGATCGCGTCCCAGACTTCGGAGGCGAGCCGCGGCAGCATGATCGGGCTCGCGTCCCACTCCTCGCGGGCTTCTTTCGCCCAGCGCTCGCGCTTCGCGCTGCTTTGTCTGGCGATCTCAGCGCTGCGCGCAGCTACGCTCGCCGCATAGCTCCTGTCGCTCGTGGCCCGGCCCTTGAGGAGCGCGCTCAACATCGGAATGGCGAGCGAAGTATCGGCGAGGATGCGCACATCCGCGTGATGCAGGCGCTGGTAGTCGAGCGCCCAGCTGGAGAGCTCGAGGTCGCCGAAGCCGATGTCGATCCACTTTGCCCCGGGCGGCACGATCGAGGTGCGCTGCCGCGTGGTGCTCGCGAGCTCGGTCGTCGGCCGCTCCCAGTCGCGCGTGTCGAGGCACAGCACGAGATCGGCGTCGCGGAACACGTCCTTCACCATGCTCATGTTGAGCGGATGGCGCGTGGGGAAGTTGAGCCGGCTGTCGACGTCGTATACAGGCAGGCCACCCGTCTCGGCGAGATCGACGAGCGCATGGAAGCCCCCGGGCTCCCGGCCGACATACTCCGCGATGATCACGGGCTTCTTCGACGCCGCGATGAGATCCGCGGCGTCGGCCAGCGCCTTCGGATCCGGCGCAAGCCTGCTCGGCACCTTCGCCGCGTGCGGCGGCGGCAGCGGCACCTCGTGGTCGAGCTTCTGCTCCTGCAGCCACGCGTCGTAGCACATGTAGATCGGCCCTCGAGGCTCGGTCATCATCACCGCGTAGGCGCGCGCGAAGGCTTCGGGGGCGCCGTCGATCGTGTGCGGCTGGTAATCCCACTTGGTGTAGGCGCGCACCGCCTCGCCCTGGTTCTGCGCGCTATGGATCCAGTCGATGCGCGGGCGGCGCTTGGTCTCGTCCATCGGCCCGGTCGCGCCGACGATGAAGATCGGGGCGCGATCGATGTAGGCGTAGTAGATCGCCATGTTGGCGTGCAGGAGGCCGACGAGGTTGTGCAGGATCGCGACCATGGGCTCCCCGCTCGCCTTGGCGTAGCCGTGCGCGATCTGCACCGCGGTCTCCTCGTGCTGGCACAGCATCATGGTGGGGCGGTTCTGCCCGTAGTTCACGATCGAGTCGTGCAGCCCGCGGTAGCTCGCGCCGGGATTGAGCGCCGCGTGCGGCAGGTCATAGGCGTGCAGCAGATCGACGATGACGTCGGAGGCCCAGCGTTCCTTGGCCGGGCTCACCATGTTCTTGGCAAGCTGTGATTTCGTTTTGGGCATGGTTTCAGGCGGCCTTGAGGGCCACGCACTTTTCGGGGTGGAGTTTCACGTAGAGGGCGTCTCCGACGGGCGTTCGCAGCGACGGATGGCTTCGCGCGAGCAGGATGCGGCCGCCGAGCTTCACCTGGAAGTCGATGAATTCGCCGAGAAACACTTTCTGATCGACGCGCGCCTCCCAGACGTTGTCTCCTTGAGGCCGCGTCTCGGCGAGCTCCACGTCCTCGGGTCGCACCGAAAGCACGACGCGGTCGTGGTCGCGCAAATCGTCGTCGGACAGGACTTCGACCTCGCCGAACTCGGTGCGCACGCGGAAATGCCCGGGCTCGGCGCCGCGCCCGAGAACCGTGCCGTCCAGAAAATTCGTCGTTCCGACGAAATCGGCGACGAACTGGCTGCGCGGCCGCTCGTAGATTTCGCGCGGCGCGCCGATCTGCTGGATGTGGCCCTCGTTCATCACCGCGATCGAGTGCGACAGCGCGAGCGCCTCGCTCTGGTCGTGGGTCACGTACACGGTCGTGATGCGGAGCTCGCGCTGCAGGCGCTTCAGCTCGAAGCGCATGCGCTCGCGCAGCTTCGCGTCGAGGTTGGAGAGCGGCTCGTCGAGCAGGAGCAACTGCGGCTCCATCACGAGCGCCCGCGCGAGCGCGAGGCGCTGCTGCTGGCCGCCGGAGAGCTTGGTCGCCTCGCGCTCGGCAAGCTCATCGAGCTGCACCGCTTTGAGGACGCGCAGGACCTTGTCGCGGATTTCCTTCCCGGAGAACCTGCGGTCGCCGACCTCCAGCGGAAAGGCCGCGTTCTGGTACACGTTCATGTGCGGCCAGATGGCGTAGGACTGGAACACCATGCCGAAGCCGCGCCGGTTGGGCGCGACGAAGACGTTCCGGGTCGAGGAATAGACGACTCGGTCGCCGACGCTGATCTCGCCCGCGCGCGGCCGCTCCAGGCCCGCGATCGAGCGCAGCGTCGTGGTCTTGCCGCAGCCGCTCGGACCGAGCAGCGTGAAGAGCTTCCCTTGCGGCACCTCGAAGCTCACGTCCTGCGCGGCCTTGACGATCTGGCCGCGTTCGTTGGGGTATTCGGTGAAAAGGCCTTCGACTTTCAGCACGCGATTCTCCGCATCACTCCTTGACTCCGAATTTCTTGCCCAGCCACTGGGCGAGCATCACCAGGACGAAGAGCGCCAGGATGAAGAGCACTCCCAGCGCCGACAGCTCCACGTACTGGCCGTTCTCCCACAATTCCCAGATGGTGATCGACAGGACCTCGGTGCCCGGGCTGTAGAGCAGGATCGAGCTGGAGAGCTCGCGGATCGAGACGATCATCACGTAGATCCAGCCCGCGACGAGCCCGGGCTTCAGGAGCGGCAGGACGATCCGGCGAAACGTGGTGCCCCAGGAGGCGCCGCTCATCGCCGCCGATTCCTCGAGCTCCTTGTGGATCTGCAGCATCGAGGTCGTGTTGTAGCGCAGGCCGTAGGGCATGAAACGGGTGATGTAGGCGATGAACATGATCCAGATCGTGCCGTACACGCCGATGTCGAAATTCAGGTAGAAGATCATGATCGAAAGGCCGAGCACGAGGCCCGGAAAAACCATCGGCAGCGAGGCGACGTTGTCGAGGAGCCAGCGTCCGGGGAGCCTGGTCTTGACGACTATCCAGCAGATGACGGAAGTCACGAGCATGATCACCGTGGCGCTGCCGAAGGAAAGGATCAGGGTGTTCCACACCGAGCGGGTGAGGTTCGGGTAGGTGAAGATGAAGCGGTACGGGTCGAGGGTGAGGTTGGAGAGCGCCTGCCACGAAGGCACCGAGTAGAACCTCTGGAACGAGGACCACAGCAGCACCGCAAAAGGCAGCACCACGATCAGGAGGAAGTAGACGATAAAGATCGCGGCGGCGAACCAGCGCCAGGGGCCGAGGTCGATTCTCCGCGGCCTGAAGCCCTTGCCGGTCATGGTCGCGTACTTGCTGCCGCGGCTCGACAGGCGCGACACGAAGTACACCCCGATGGTGGTGATCACGAGCAAGGTCATCCCGTAGGCGGAGGCGAGCCCGATCTGGCTGGGATAGCGGTGCACGGCCTGGTAAATCGCCGAGGTAAACACGTGGATCCCGACCGGCAGCCCGAGGAGCGCGGGCACCTCGAAGGACTCGATCGCGCGCACGAAGAGCATCAGCAGCGTCGCGAGGATCGCCGGCCAGGTCAGCTTGAGGGTCACCCGCCAGGCGACCTGGAAGATGTTCGCCCCGCTCATGGTGGCGGACTCCTCGAGCGCAGGATCCATCGCGCGGAAAGCGGCCGTCATCAGGAGGAAGGCCATCGGCGAGTAATGCAGGCCGTCGACCCAGATCATCCCCCACAGCGAGTAGACGTTGAACAGGGGCTTTTCCAGCCCGAACCAGTTTTGCAGCGCGAGGTTGATGATTCCGATCTTGGGGCTGCCGAGCAGGATCCACGCGACCGTGAACAGGATTCCCGGGATGATGAGCGGGATGATGGACAGGGCGAAAAACAGCGCCTTGAACGGCGTATTGGTGCGCTCGTTCATCCACGCGAGCGCCGTCCCCAGAACGAAAGCGAATAGCGACGCGCCGAAGGCGAACTTGAGCGAATTCCAGAAGAGCCGAAGCGTTTCGCTCGAGCCGTAGGCGGAGGTGTAGTTGCCCAGCGTGAACACCGCGGCCTTCGCCGCGGTCTGCGGGGTGAAGAAGCTCTGCCAGAGGAGGAACGCGAGCGGAACCACCGCGATGTAGACCGTGAGGGCCACGCACAGCCCGATCACGACCCACTTCCATTCGAACGAGCGCAGCAGCGCGGCCGGGGCCGCGGTCGTCATCGCGGGATTGCCCGCAGCCTGCATCGATCCTCCTCCTCGCTGAAACGCCGCCGGCTCGAAGTTCGCCGTGCGTTCTCTTATGTGGAACTTCGGTCCGGCTCGAGCGATGCGGCGCAATCTATCAACCGCGTCCGAAGGTGTCAACGAAAAACCCCCGGTTTCGCCGCTAGCGCAGGTGAAGCTCGATGTCCCGCAGCACTGGGTCGTCGGCGCGCGCGACCTCGTTTTCCACGAGCGCGCCGCACCCGGGGCAGAAGAACTGGCGGAACACCGGACGGTCGTCGATGTAGCGGCGGTAGTCGCCGATGTTGGGGTTCGACTCGCTCACGTCCGATTCGCGCCGCAGGCAGTGGTCCTTGTAGTTGTCCTGCACCGGGCCGAGGTCGGCCGTGCACTTCGCGCAGCACAGGTACAACCCGTCTTTCTCGCGGCGCAGCTCGAGATTGTCGGTGGTGCGTGCGAGCCGTTCTCCGTCGAGCCGCTTCACCTCGCCGTCCTTCCGGCGGCGGGCCCCGCGCCGCTCCGCGCGCAAGTCTCTGGTCGCGGCCTGATCGAGCCGGCCGTCCGTGATCACGACACCGTAGAGGTCGCGCGCCGCCCCGGCCGACACGGAGCGCTGCTCGATCACGTCATCGCGCACTTTTTCCGGATCGCGCTCGAGCGGATCGCCGAAGCCACCCGCGGCAGACCAGATCACGGCGTAGACGTCGTCGGGCTTCTGGATGAAGTTCTCCTGGCGGAGCGCCAGCGTCACCTCCTCGCCCTTCACCTGCGCGATGTCGCCGGGAATGCGGCGCTCGCTTAGGCGTTCGAAGATATCGGTCGCCCGCTTGAACTTGTACACGTTCACCGAGCCGGGGTAGCCCGCCATCATGCCGGGCGAAGTCGGGATCGCGTTGCCCGAGGACAGCGTGTCATGCGTGATCGCGTCGGTGCGATGCGGAATGAAGCAGGACTCCGCCGAGAGCCCGCCGCGGAATTTTCCGGCGCCGCCGGAATCGATCACTTCCTTGCGGTAAAGGAACAGAAGCGGAAAGGTCTGCTCGGTATGCTCGACGTTGGGCAGCTTGCAGATGGGCGTGCGCGACTGCCCGCCGGTCGAGATGCCGTCGCCGGTGGCGAACGCGCCGATCGCACCGCCGATGGGATCGACGAGGATATAACCGTAGCGCTCGCCCCACTGGTCGGTGCCGCGGAAAATCGTCGCCGGCCACTGGCTGGTGCCGCCGATGCACATGATGTCTTTGCGCATCTCGGGGTCCGCGTGGATCATCTTGGAGAGCACGTTGTACGCGGGGTAGAGCGAGATCTCCATGGC
>Ga0137366_10004054_pt1 | contig 11418 bp, 11 predicted proteins | sample SagtaG_8_FD_104938 | JGI IMG/M metagenome (GOLD analysis project Ga0137366, IMG submission 104938) | Vadose zone soil microbial communities from Sagehorn Ranch, Mendocino, California, USA - Sage1_L_60_16 metaG | ecosystem: Environmental > Terrestrial > Soil > Vadose zone | place: USA... | reverse complement strand
CTGGATCTTCCCGAAGAACCCCGCGTTGTCGTTGATGTCCTGGACGTAGCTGACGTGGACGCCCGTCTTCTTCTGGAATTGCACGAGTGACGGGAAGGCCTGGCCCTTCGTGTCGATGTAATACGGCCAGTTCGAGAAGTGCAGAGTCTTGGCCAGCTGGTGGGAAGAAGTCGCGCCGCCGGCCTTCTTCGAGGTGCCGCCGCAGGCGGCTAGGATGCCCGGGACGGTGATGGCGGCGCCGCCGAGCGCTGCGCGCTCCAGCAGCTGACGCCTGGTGAGCTGGTCGGTCATTCTGCTTCTGCTCCTTCCATCGAATCGACGACGAACGTGGAGTCGGGGCTCCACGAGATCTCGCCCGTCACGGCCTGCTGCGCACCGGGCTCGCTGTTCTGGACGTAGACGCTGACGTTGCCCGCCCTCGTCTCGAGCACGTACTGGGTCGCGACTCCCACGTACGCGGTCTCGAGCAGGCGGCCGCTGAGGCGGTTCTCCTCGCCGTGGCCGAGGCGGATCTTCTCGGGGCGGACGCCCACGGCGACACGGCCGGAGCGGCCCCTGAGCGCCTCCTGCGGAAGCTTGACGACGGTGCCGTCATCGAGCCTGACCGCGTCCATCGCGGAGACCGTGCCGGGGAGCAGGTTCGAGATCCCGAGGAAGCCGGCGACGAAGGCGGTCTGCGGATGCTCGTAGAGCTCTCCGGGCGCGCCGAGCTGCTCGATCCGGCCGCCGTTCATGATCGCGATCCGGTCCGCCATCGTCATCGCCTCTTCCTGGTCGTGCGTGACGTGCACGAAGGTGATGCCGATGTCGTGCTGGATCGCCTTCATCTCGAGCTGCATCTGCTTGCGGAGCTTCAAGTCGAGCGCGCCGAGCGGCTCATCGAGGAGCAGCACCCGGGGCCGGTTGACGAGCGCGCGAGCGAGGGCGACGCGCTGCTGCTGGCCGCCGGAGAGCTGGCGCGGCTTGCGCTTCTCCATCCCGGAGAGCCCGACGAGGCGGAGAATCTCGGTGACGCGCCCGCGCACGTCCGCCCCGCGCACGCCGCGGCGCCTGAGGCCGAAGCCGACGTTCTCGAAGATCGAGAGGTGCGGGAAGAGCGCGTACGACTGGAAGACGGTGTTGACGTCGCGCTTGTAGGGCGGCTTGCCGGTGACGGGCTCCTCGCCGAGGTAGATCGTGCCAGCGTTCGGCTCCTCGAAGCCGCCGATCATGCGCAGCGTCGTCGTCTTGCCGCAGCCGGATGGGCCGAGCAGCGCGAAGAAGCTGCCGCGCTCGATCTCGAGCGAGACGTCGTCGACGGCGGTGACGTCGTCGAAGTGTTTCGTGACGCGGTCGAGGCGGACGTCCGCTGTGACCGGAGTCGCGGGCGCCTGGCGCTCCGTCTCCTTGACTGCCATCAGCGCGCCTCCGCGAGTGCGGCCTCGCCGGCCCGCGCGCCCCAGTCGTAGAGCTGCTTCCAGAGCTCGAGGTAGAGGAAGCTCTCGGTCGAGACGACGCCGTCGAGGGCGCGGATGCGGTTCGTCAGGTCGAGCAGATGGCGGCGGTCTTCGCAGACGAGCTCGACGAGCAGGTCGAACTGGCCGGCGGTGACGACGACGTAGTCGGCCTCGTCCCACTTGGCGATCTCGTCGGCGACCGGCTCGGGCGCGCCCGCGGTTCGGATCCCGACCATCGCCTGAGCATCGAAGCCGAGGCCGAGCGGGTTCGTGATCCCAGTGACCTGGAGGATGTTGTCCTCGCAGAGGCGGGCGTAGCGGGCTCGGATGGTGGCTTCCGAGACACCGTCCTCGGCGGCGATCCGGCGGAAGGCCTCGCGGCCGTTCTTCTGCAGCGCCTCGATGATCGCCTTGTCGACCGCGTCGACGTGCCGAGGCAGGGTGACCGCGCCTCTTCGTGCCCCGCCGTCCCGGTCGCTGCGCAATGCGCAGCGATTAGACCACGTGGTCTCGCATTGCGTCAATCGAGTACCGCGTGGCCTCCGCGTCAGTCGAGCTTGGCCATCACGTGCTTGATCTGCGTGTAGTCCTCTAGCGAGTACGCGCTCAGGTCCTTGCCGTAGCCCGACTGCTTGTAGCCGCCGTGCGGCATCTCCGAGACCAGCGGGATGTGGTCGTTGATCCAGACCGTCCCGAACTGGAGCTTGCGCGCCGCGTTCAGCGCCCGCCCGATGTCGCGCGTCCAGACCGAGGCCGCGAGGCCGTAGTCGACGTCGTTCGCCCACGCGATCGCCTCGTTGTCGTCGGAGAACTGCTGCACCGTGACGACCGGTCCGAAGACCTCGCGCTGGACGATCTCGTCCTCCTGTCCGACGTCGGTGATCACCGTCGGCTTGACGAAGAAGCCGCGGTCGCCGTTCGTCCCGCCGCCGGTGAGCACCTTCGCGCCCTTTGCGCGGTCGAGGAACCCGAGCACGCGCTCCTGCTGCGCCCGCGAGATCACGGGCCCCATCTCGACGTCGTCGCCCTCGGCCGGATCGCCCACGTGAAGCGACTCGACGGCCGGCACGAGCTCGTCGAGCAGCTTGGAGTAGATCCCCGGTCCCGCGACCACGCGCGAAGCGGCGGTGCAGTCCTGGCCCGAGTTCCAGTAGCCGGCGATCTTGATCCCCTCGGCCACCGCGGCCGGGTCGGCGTCGTCGAAGACGACCACCGGCGCTTTGCCGCCGAGCTCGAGGTGGACGCGCTTGAGCGTGTCGGCGGCGGCCCGCGCGATCTCCTTGCCCGTCGCGACGTCGCCGGTGAGCGAGACCAGCCGTACGTCTTTGTGCCGGACGATCCCCGCGCCGACCGGCTCGCCGTCGCCGGTGATCACGTTCAGGACTCCCGCCGGGAGGACGTCGCCGGCGAGCTCCGCGAAGCGCAACGTCGTCAGCGGCGTCTGCTCGGACGGCTTCAGCACCTGGACGTTCCCCGCGGCCAGCGCGGGCGCGAGCTTCCAGACGGCCATCATCAGCGGATAGTTCCACGGCGCGATCCCACCGACGATCCCGAGCGGCTCGCGCCGCAGCATCGAGGTGTAGCCGCGCATGTACTCGCCGGCCGACTTGCCCTCGAGCAGGCGCGCCGCGCCCGCGAAGAAGCGGATGTTGTCCGAGCAAACCGGCAGCTCGTCCTTCGCATACGAGAGCGGCTTGCCCACGTTCTTCGACTCGAGCTCCGCCAGCTCGTCCGTGTGCTCGTCGATGACGTCGGCGAGCTTCAGCAGCGCCTCGGCGCGCTCTCCGGGAGTCGTCTCGAGCCATTCGGGCAGCGCCTTCTTCGCAGCCTCGACGGCGCGGTCGACGTCGGCCTGCGTCCCGCGCGGAACCTCGGCGATCGTCTCGCCCGTCGCGGGGTTGACGACCTCCATCGTCCCGCCCTCGACCGCGTCCACCCATTCGCCGCCGACGAAGTTCTTCTGCTGGGAAACCGTCACGCTCATCTCAAACCCTCCCGTTCGCTGAGCGGAGCCTACCTCCGCCGCAGCAGCCCGGACTCGTGCGTCAGGCGCTGCGAGATGATCACCGGGACTACCGTCGCGAGGATGACCACGAAGACGACGGCGTTCACGATCGGCAGCTGCTGCCCGCGCTGGATCTTGTCGAGGATGAAGATCGGCAACGTCGTCTGCGCCCCGGCCGTGAACGTGGTCACGATCACCTCGTCGAACGAGAGCGCGAACGCGAGCAGGCCGCCCGCGATCAGGGCCGTCGAGAGCACCGGCCAGACGACGAAGCGGAAGGTCTGCCAGCCGTCGGCGCCGAGGTCCATCGACGCCTCGATCAGCGACGGCGAGGTCCGGCGCAGGCGCGCCAGCACGTTGTTGTAGACGACGACCACGCAGAACGTCGCGTGCCCGGTCACGATCGTCCAGATCGAGAACGAGACCCCGGCGAAGACGTACGCCGAGTTGAGGGCCATCCCGGTGATGATCCCGGGCAGCGCGAGCGGGAGCAGGAGCAGAAACGAGACGGACTCCCGCCCGAAGAAGCGGAAGCGATGGATCGCGAAGGCCGCCGCGGAGCCGAGCACCAGCGCGATCCCGGTCGCCAGCAGCCCGACGCGTGCCGACAGCCAGAGCGCCGAGCGGACGTCGCCGTCGTGCCAGGCATCGCGGAACCAGTGGAACGTGTAGCTCGAGATCGGCCAGCTCTGGATGCTCGAGCTGTTGAAGGCGTAGAGCATGATGATCAGCAGCGGGATCCAGAGGAACGCGATCACCAGCACCGTGGCGATGCGCAGCCCGATCCGGGTGGCCCTCGTCTCCATCGTCAGAGCGCCTCGAACGCGCCGAGGCGCCGCGCGATCAGGAGGTAGAAGCCCATCACGATGACCGGTACCGTCGCGAACGCCGCGGCGAAGGGAACGTTCGGCTGGCCGACCTGCTCCTCGACGACGTTGCCGATGAAGCTCGAGCTCGGACCGCCGACGAGCAGCGGCGTGATGAAGTCGCCGAGGGTCAGCGAAAACGTGAAGATCGAGCCCGCCACCAAGCCCGGCAGCACCAGGGGCAGGATCACGCTCCGCAACGTCCGCCAGCCGCGGCCGCCGAGGTCCTGCGACGCCTCGAGGTAGCTCTGCGGGATCCGTTCCAGCGCCGCGTAGACCGGCAGGATCATGAAGGGCAGCCAGATGTACGAGAAGACGATCCACATGCCCCAGTTCGTGTAGAGCAGCCCGACGTGCGGCAGGCCGATCTTGTTCAGCGACCAGTTGAGCGCGCCGTCGTGGGCGAGGATCGTGCGCCACGCGTAGATGCGGACGAGGTAGCTCGACCAGAGCGGCATCAGCACGAGCACGAACAGCAGCGCCCGGGTCTTGCCGCCCGCGATCCGCGCCATGAAATAGGCCAGCGGGAAGGCGAGCACCGCATCGGTGAGCGTCACCGCGGACGCAAGGCCGATCGTCCGCAACGCGATCCGCCGGTAGACGCTGTCGTGGATCAACGTGCTGAAGTTGTCGAGCGTCCAGACGTGCTCGACTTTCGCCGTGAAGTCGTTGATCTGCCAGAACGCGGAAACGAAGAGCGCGACGAGCGCGCCGAGGTAGACGAACACGAACGCCGCCAGCGGCAGCGCGAGAAGCGCGAGCGCCTTCAGCCAGGGCCGCCGCCAGAAGATCGTCGAGAGGCGGAGGCGGGCCTCCCGGAAAGGAAGGCCCGCCGCAGCCGAATCGAGCATCTAGATCAACCCGTGATCCGCGTCCATGCCGATTGCCACTGGCCGTAGTCGATGCAGTTCTTCTTGCCGTTCCCGCAATCGGTGACCGGCGTCTTCCAGAACTTGATCGACTTGAAGTAAGCGCCCGGCGCGTTCGCGTGGTACTGGGCGCAGGAGCCCGCCTGGATCTTGTCCATGAACGGGCACGCCTTCGTGTTCGCGGGCGTCTCGCCGAAGCCGAGCGCCTGCTCCGCCTGCACCTTCGGCGTCGAGACCCACTTCATCCAGAGGTAGGCGCAGTTCGGGTGCTTCGCCTTCTTGGCGATCATCCACGTGTCGGCCCAGCCGGTCGCGCCCTCCTTCGGGATGATCTCCTTGACCGGCACCTTGTCGGCCTGAAGCGTGAGCGTCTGGTACGGCCACGCGGCACCCATCGTCACGTCGCCGTTCTTGAACGCGGTGATCTCGTCGGAGGCGAAGCTCCAGTACGTCTTGACGAGCGGCTTCTGCTCCCTCAGCAGCGCGATCACCGCGTCGAACTGCGGCTTGGTCAGCTCGTACGGGTCGGTGATCCCGAGGTTCGGCCGCTGCTTCGAAAGGAAGAGGGCCGCGTCCGCGATCTGGATCGGATTGAGCGGCACCGTGATCTTGCCTCTGTTCGCGGGGTCGTACAGTGCGCCCCACGTGGTCGGCGCCGGCTTCACCTTCTGCGTGTTGTAGAGCAGTGTGTTCGGGCCCCATTGCAGCGAGACCCCGTAGTGGACGCCCTTCACCGTGTTGTGCGCGGGCGACTTCAACTGCTCGATGAAGTCGTTCCAGCCGGGGATCAGCTTGATGTTGACCGGCCGCACGTCGCCGCCGTAGATCAGCCGCAGCGTCGCGTCTCCGGACGCGGAGACCATGTCGTACTGGCCGCCGCCGCCCCCGCCGCCGGTGCGCATGAGCGCGACCATCTGGTTGGACGAGCCCGCGTCCTTGAGGTGGATCTTGCAGCCGGTGTTCTTCTCGAACGGCTTCCGCCAACCGGCCAGGGCATAGCCGGGCCACTCGATGAGGTTGAGCGCGCCCTCGCCCTTGCCGATCGAGGTCGGCAGGCCGGAGCCCGGGCTCTTCGATCCCGCCGATTTCTTCGAGCTGCTGCCGCAGCCTGCGGCGGTGACCGCGAGCGCCGCGACGAGGAGCGCGAGTGCGCCCCCGCCGAGGACGCGCTTCCTTGACTTGGTCATCGTTCTCCTTCCGTTTCGCCCCCGCTGTCGATCTCGAGTTGGTGTTCTGGGCGCCACTCGAGAAGGACCGCCCGGCCCTTGGCGTCGAGCGCCTCAGCCGAGGAGGTCTCGAGGTTCTGCCGGACGACCTGCAGCTCCCCGCCGCCGTCGAGCTCGACGACGTAGCGGGTCACCATCCCGGCGTAGACGACATCCCGGATGCGGCCGGTCTCGGCGTGCGAGCCCGTCTGTGCAGCCGCTCCGGCTTCGGTCATGTGGATCTTCTCGGGACGGACGGCGAAGCGCCTGCCGCCGCGCTCAACCACGTTCGAGACTCCGACGAACCCCGCCACGAATGCGTTCGCCGGGCTCTCGTACACCTTGGCCGGCGAGCCGATCTGCTCGATCCGGCCGCTGTTGAACACGGCGAGCCGGTCGCTCATCGTCAGCGCCTCGTCCTGGTCGTGCGTGACGTAGACGAACGTGATCCCGAGATCCTGCTGAAGGCTCTTGAGAAAGAGCTGCATCTCCTGGCGCAGCTTCAGGTCGAGCGCGCCGAGCGGCTCATCGAGGAGCAGCACCTCCGGCCGGTTGACCAGGGCCCGCGCAAGCGCGACGCGCTGGCGCTGGCCGCCCGAGAGTTGGCTCGGCTTGCGCCCACCCAGCCCCTCGAGGCGCATCCGCCGGAGCACGTCCTCGACCCGGCCGCGCCGCTCGCCCTTGCGGATCCCGCGCACGCGCAGCCCGTACGCGACGTTGTCGGCGATGCTCATGTGCGGGAAAAGCGCGTAGTCCTGGAAGACCGTGTTCACGTCACGCGCGTAGGGCGGGCGGTCGCCGACGTCCGCGCCGCCGAGCTCGATCCGGCCCTCGTCGGGCCGCTCGAAGCCGGCGATCAGGCGCAGCGTCGTCGTCTTGCCCGACCCCGAGGGACCGAGCAGCGTGAAGAACTCGCCGGCCCGGATCTCGAGGTCGACGCCGTCCACTGCGACCACGTCGCCGTAGGACTTGCGCACGCCGTCGAGGCGGACCGCGGCAGCCTCGCGGACGGCATCACCCGCCCGCTCGTCGGACATTCGCTCCTGTACGGACACCCTCTCGCGGCGATTATCTCTCGCGCGAGACAGGCGGCGTGCAGGATTGCGGCTCGCCTTCACAGCAGCCGAGCTTCAGGCCGCAGCGCGCGCACTGCCATGTCTGGTGGCGCCACTCCATCGCTGCGCCGCAGCGCAGGCAGCGCTCGACCGCCTCGATCTTCGCTTCCACGCGCGGGACCCTAGCCCGCCCGGCCGACGCTACGACGCCGTGAGCAGGCTCTCGACGTCCTGCACGCCCTGCACCTTGCGCGCCTTCGAGACGAGATCGTCGATCATCTCCGGCGAGTCCACCTCGCCGCGCAGGACGACCTTGCCGTTCTCGGCGTTGACGTTGATCTTGCCCTTGGGCACGTCCGCGTCGCGGAAGATCTCGGTCTCGACCTTGCGCGCGAGCGTGACGTCGTCCGGCTGCGGCTTCGGCTCCTCACGCAGGTGTGTCGCCTTCTGCTTCAGCGCGTGCGCCTGCGACCCGGTGCCCTTCATCAGGCGGCCGCCGTGACGGCGCATGAGGGCGGCGAGCCGGTCGGCCGTCACCTTCCGGCGGCGCTTCCCATTCTCGGGGTCGAAGAAGTAGCTGAGGGCGGCTCCGAGCGCGAGCAGGCGAAACCGTCTTGCCCGCGGCACCTCAGTCACCCCAGTCGAAGTCGCGCGACCGGCTCCACAGCCCCTCGTCGGTCTGGGCTGCGGCTTCCTCCGTCGGCCACGTATCCGGCATCGGCGCCTCGTCCGAGATGGCCGGCTCCTCGCCGTCCATCGTCTCCTCGATCCGCGCCTGCTCCTCGGTCTTGAAGAGCGGGTGGTTCTCGAACGGGTCCTGGGTCTTGTAGCGATCGAGCGGTCTTTCGCCTTCGAGCTCGGAGTTCTTCTCCTTCAGCTCGAGGTGGTCCTGAATCACTTGTGCGAACAACGACTGGGTCTCCACCGGATAGGTCCTCCCTAGGTCTCCCTCGGCGGCCGATTCTAACGCGTAAGCGTGCCGGTTACGCCTGACGAGCTCTCGGCGCTGCGGTCTTGACCCGATTTTTGCCCGTCCGCTTGGCTTCGTAGAGCGCTCCGTCTGCGGCTGCGACGAGGTTGTCGGCGTCCGACGCTTCGGGGAACGCGGCCACCCCGAGGCTGACCGTGACGTTGATCGGCGTCCCGTCCGGGGCGAGGATCGTGCGGCCCTCGAACGCCGTGCGGGCGCGCTCGGCGAGGCGCGTGGCGCCGTCGAGATCCGTGCCCGGGAGGACGATCGCGAACTCCTCGCCGCCCCAGCGCGTTGGAAGGTCGATCTCGCGCACGCATTCGCGGAGGGTCTCGGCGAACTCGACGAGGACGCTGTCGCCGACGGGGTGCCCGAAGCGGTCGTTGACGGACTTGAAGCTGTCGAGATCGGCGAGCACGAACGACACTGAGCCGCCGAAGCGCTCCGCCCGCATCAGCTCGCTCGCGAGCGCCTCTTCGCAGTGGCGGCGGTTGGCGAGGCCGGTGAGCATGTCGACGAGGGCCTGGCGCGTCACGATCCGATGCAGGCGTGCGTTCTCGAGCGCGATCGCCGCGTGCGCGACCAGGGTCGCGGCCGTGCGCTTCTGCTCGAGCGTGAAGCCGCGGCCCGAGAGCGTCAGGGTGCCGAAGCTCTGGCGCCCGGCGGTCAGCGGGAGCTCGATTCGCTCACCGCGTTCCGAGAGCGTGCCGGTCTGGACGACCTCGCCTGCGAGGCCGACCACGATCCCGCCCGTCGCTCCGGTCGCCTCGACGACGGTCTCGACGATGGCACGCAGCAGCTGGTCGACGTCGTGCGTTGCGGCCAGGGCCTCGCCGAAGCGCGCGGTCGTGTCGCGGAGGCGGCCCCGCTCGGCGTCGAGCTCGGCCAGGCGAGCCTCGAGCTGGTCGGCCATCTCGTTGAAGGCGACCCCGAGGCGCGCGAACTCGTCAGTGCCCTGTACGGGGACGCGCTGGTCGAGCCGCCCGCGCGCGACGGCGTTCGCGGCGTCCGCGAGCCTGCCTAGGGTGACAACGATCGAGCCGCCGACGATGTACGCGACCAGACCGATCATGATGAGCGAGCCGAAGATCCCCAGGAGCAGCCGCGTGTCCGCGGAGCTCACCTGCTGGTCGATGCCGTGCTGAGGTGCCAGCAGCACGAGGGCCGCACCGCTCGCCCGCGTCTCCGGGCTCGTGCCGAGAGTTCGGTACCGCTTGCCGGCGAGGAGCAGGGTCCGGGCGCGCAGAGGCGCAGACAGGCGTTCTCCGACGAGACCGGCCGGGCCTGCAGCTACGGCGCCGTTCATGACGACGACGAGCTTGTCGGGCGCGGTCAGGCCCACGCGCCTGCTCAGCGTCGAGACGGTCGCATTGCTGAGCGGCACTCCGGCGACGAGGGTTCCGAGGACGTTGTCGCTCGCCCCCGTGACGGCGAACCGCAACGGCGGGCCGATCGTGCGTAGGGGCCCGACGGTGAGGAACGGCGAGCGCAGGCGGAGGTCCGGGTTCGACGCCATCAGGCGGCGCAGCTTCTCCCGGTCGTGCCGCTGGAGGGCCCGCTGGAAGCCGCGGCTGTCGGCGAGCGTCCCGGCCCTGGTCGCAGCGCCCTCGAGCTCTTCCTTGTACGAAGCGATCACCGAGAGCAGGCGCGCCTGGAGCCGGACGTCGACGCGGCGGGTCTCGCTGCGCCGCGCAACTGTGTGCAAACCCCACGCCGCAGCCCCCAGAGGAAGCAGCGAGACGAGCAAGAAATACGCGACGAGTTTGAGCTTAAAGCTCATGTGGACCCCACAATTTAGGTTCCGGCTGGTTCGGCCGATACCACGCTAGAGTGCATCGGCAATCCCAGGGGAGGGCGTGAGCAGAATCCTCACAATCATCGTCGTCGCGGCTGCTTTCGCCGCGGCGGCTGTCGCGGCGGTCAAGTTGCCGGGCCTCGTCGTGGGCGAGGGCAGCCCAGCATCGGTCCCGCGGCTGGTCGCGGTCGCGCCCGATTCGCAGCTGACGATCGTCCCGGCGAGGCCGCTGGCTCCGCCTGCCTTGAGGGCCTCGCATCGGCCCGGGGGCCGCTCCGCTCAGCTCTCGCCGTCGGGAGCGCCGGCCGCGCTCGCAACCGCGACTCAGGCACCGAAGCAGGCTCGTCCCGCGGCGAAGCCCGGCGGCAAGGTCGTCGTCAAGCCGCCACGGCCGCAGGCGCCGCCGCCACCGCCGCCGCCACCACCTCCGCCTCCCCCTCCGCCACCGCCGCCTCCGCCTCCTCCCCCACCACCGCCGCCGACCGGTGGCGGCGAGACCAGCACCCACAAGCACGGCAACAAGAAGCCGAAGGCCCCGAAGAAGCACAAGGACTGCCACGGAAAGAGCTGCGGCCAGGGCCAGGGGAGCGGCCAGGGCAGCGGCGAGGGCAGCTCCGGCAACGAGGGCAACGGCCAGGGCAACGGCAACGGGCACGGGAACGGGAACGGCAACGGGAACGGCGGCAACGGCCATGGCCACGGCGACGACGGCCACGGCTAGCGGCTAGGCTCGCGCCGTGGCACGACTCCGCGCCTTCCGCCGAGCAGGCCCCATCGGGCTCGTCCTCACGGCCTGGGACATCTGGCGCCGAATCCCGCCGCGCCACCGGAAGACGATCGTCAAGCACGCCCGCAAGCACGGCCCCCGCCTCGCGGCCCGCGTCATCCAGGCGCAGCAGCGGCGACGGCGGCCCTAGCTAGCTCAGAGCTTCTCGGAGGATCCTGTCCTGCTCGCGCAGGTGGGCGGTCGGATAGCCCTCGCTCGGGCTCGCCCGCCAGGGGCGGCCCGCGTAGCGCAGGGTGACGCCCTGCGGCAGCGCCTCCTCGAGGCGGTGCCTGATCGCTCGCCAGGCGCCCATGTTCTGCGGCTCCTCCTGCGCCCAGACGAGCTCCTCGAGGTTCGGATAGTTGTCGACGATCCGCTCGACGACCGCAACTGGGAACGGATAGTACTGCTCGAGCCGGACAATCGCGATTGTGCTCTGCTCGGAGCGGTG
>Ga0137366_10004051_pt1 | contig 11420 bp, 8 predicted proteins | sample SagtaG_8_FD_104938 | JGI IMG/M metagenome (GOLD analysis project Ga0137366, IMG submission 104938) | Vadose zone soil microbial communities from Sagehorn Ranch, Mendocino, California, USA - Sage1_L_60_16 metaG | ecosystem: Environmental > Terrestrial > Soil > Vadose zone | place: USA: California... | reverse complement strand
TACAATTATGATCGCAATCAGGCTCAATCCCTGCGTTTTTTTGTAAAGCCGGTCTTTCACTTTGAGACAGACGGGATCCCTGTTAGTCGGTCTGTTGACCTCAATCAACATCCGCTCTTTTCTTGGAGGAGACTGATAGGGGGTTGTCGCCAATTCGTTGCGGATTCGCTCGAGACTGGCTCCACGCTCGCGGAGCATCCGTGTTCGCGCAGAAGGCCCAGTTTTAAATGTGATCCATCCGTTGCCCTGTCACGGCAGAGGCGAGCGATCGTATCCAAATCGTCCTCGGAGGTGCCGCGCGGTCGCTTATGTCGGAGGGAACGATTGGCACACTCGATTCAGAAATTCCTTCGGTATAACTCTACGGAACACAACCGCGCAGAAAGTTATTGCTGCCGCGCGCTTTGTCGGATGGCGTCCGATATTCATCAACGCAAGCACCCTCAGGGCATTAACACCGAAATGCCGCTTCACGTTCTGTCCCCAAAAAACCTGTTTATCGAATTCCAACCAATTAGCGAAATTTTGGCGAAGATTTTAATAATCGGCCACCTTCAGGTCCCACATATAACGCGACTTAACGCGGAAAATCGCACGCGAGAGCGCAAAAAGTGCTTGAAAGCTGCGCTCTGCGCCGACTCGGTTACTGCTATCTCGTTGACGCGACTTGAGATGCCTCGATCTCTCTAGTAGACCAAGATTGCTGCTCCACCCACGATACGGCGCCCTCGCGCCTCAAGAAATTGCTGAAGAAAAGTATGTAACTCATTGAAAATATGGTGGCCAGGGACGGAGTTGAACCGCCGACGCCAGCCTTTTCAGGGTGGCGTACTACCAGCTTATCCCTACCATTCTTCAACAACTTAACTTCGCAGGGTGGCCTATTTTTTGTGACCATTCTGTGACCAGCGCCGATGTTCGCCTAAGCGTCGGCAGGACTCCTGAGGATGAGAAATTGAGCTTGGCCTTTTCGAAAAAGGCGGAATATAGAAACGACCCTGAGGCCTGAACCTACATGAAGTTCTTCGTGTGAAAGGCCGAGAGCCGGATCGCTGCCTCTGGCCCGAATCCGAGGTTCTGCAATCGTTCACGCCGGGTACGATCCATATCCTGTTGCAGTTGGTGAACTTCCTTCGCTCCGAGCCGTACCTGATCCGGGGCGACGCCTCCGCCAGCTAATACGACCAGGGCGTCGTGAACGAACGGGCTGATTCCAGAAATAGAGGCCAGCATTTGACTCCTTCGTTCCACAGCAGATGCTAGCTGAATGCGCTTTTCTGGTTCGCGTTCAAGAACGTACCGCAGGTGTGCGGTCCCAAATGCGACATGTCTGGCTTCATCGCGATGGGCAAGTCGCATAAGAGCCTTTGTTGCTGGATCGGGTGCATGTTTCTCCAAGAAGCTAAGTAGGCTAAGAAATGTTCCTTCACCCATCACGCACAACAAAAATGCAGCTGTCGTGAAGTCCGGTTCTTCGAGGAGTGTCTGCAACGACATCTGACTGCTCGTAGCGGTCGTCCCCAGACCCAATCCTCCGATTTGCGCACGGCGTGTGAAAGCCTCGGCATGGCGTGCTTCGTCCACAACCTGAACTGCAAGCACCTCGACGACTTCGCGGTAGTGAGGATGAATACGAGGAATAAAGCGAGCAGGCACATAAAGAGCGGCAAACTCGTTTTCTGTCAGGAATGTCATGATCTGACAAACGGCCGATTCGAGTTCGTCAGAAAGCTTGGGCAAGTCGGCCCAAGGAACGTCTCTCATAGCAGACCATTGGTTCGCAATCGCCTGCCGGTAGATCGTGGAAAGTTCTTGCGCCCAAACTTGCCGCTTTTCCGTCAAGGTGAACGCAAATCGAGGCCCCCCCGATTCGACAGCAGCACCACGCGGAGCGAGTCCCCAAGTAGGATCAGACGATTCTGCGATTTCAGTGAACCGGACAACTGCAGGTGCAGAATTGCCGTGTTGAACTCTATGATGATCGCTAGCCGACCCAGACTGCCAGAAATGTCCTGATGCTCGGCACCACGCAGGAAGGGTATGAGCAAGTTGAGTAGCGGTCCCATGCACTTCCAGCCATTCTCCGGGTTGCATCGCTGCTAAAGCACGGCGCAGCAAGACGTCTGCCCCCTCGTGAAGATTCAGGTCCTCCAGATCAACAAATGAGCGCATGGTCATGAGTTCGGCTGCCTAGGAAGCACGCTGCGCAGATTCCTGGAAGAATCCGGTTCGAGTAACCGCGCGTTCAAGTTGCGCGTATCCCGTGGTGCGACCGGGTAGCCATTTCCGGAGTCCCTCCATTTCCATGTAATGCCGGACGCCCGCATCCTGAAAAGACATTTCGAATAACACTTGGGTGAAGCTGTTCGCAAGATCCCGCGGCATGGAACCTTTCGCCGTAAAGTTGCAGTGGTCATAAGTAGGCGTGGTGGCCAGAATTTCGGTTGTACCCGGATCGAGAGTTCCTTCGTTAATGAACACCGTGTAGTTCGCATCCAGGATGCACGCCGCGTCCGCGTTACCACTCATTAGCGCTCTTGCCGCGTCCCGCTCCCCACCAACGTGATCGCCGTGTTTGCCGACCATCACATTGTGGTGCAAAACTCGACAGTCTCTCTCTGGCGCGATCCCGGTCTCCGCAAGGAAAGATAAGGGGATAAGCGTCGCTTGGGGCGAGTCCAAGGCGCCGACAGCGATGGTTTTCCCTTTAAGACAGGAGATGTCTGTAATCCCGGATTGCTTGCGGATGAGGATCTTACTACTGAGGTCGCGATCGCTATCGCGCATTACGAGGGCCTGACAAGCACCTTGGCTCCTGAGCGAGGCGTCAATCCAGGCCAGCGGCGAGTTCCAAGCAACCTCGATTTCGTCGTTCAGCAGCGCATCGACTTGCGTATCGTAGTTGGAATAGAGAACGTAGTCGAGGCTGCAATCGCGCGCCTCGAAATAAGATTTGAATCCTTCCCATATCGTCACGACCTTAGGGTCGTAAGCCACCGCACCCACTCGAATCAGGTTCATTGTCCGATCGTGATTCATTGCATGCACCTCGTCAAAATAGGGGCAGCCCCAGGGCTGCTTTGCCGATGAAATCTTTCAGGACGTCGCTCGCGGGAGCCATTACTGCAGCTGCCTGGGCATCACGGAAGATTCGCTCCAGGCCTCCTCGTCGTCCGAATGCGGAACCACCGCCCAGGGTCATTGCCCGAGAAACCACAGCAAGACAGGCCTCTGACGCTTTGGCTTTCACTGCCAGGACATCGAGCATTGCGTCGTCTTCTCCGGCGACGGCCTTTCGGATTGTCTCGCGAAGATAAGCGCGGATGGCTCGTAGTTCCATGGCCATCTCTGCGACCAGGTATTGCACGCGCGGAATTTGTGCCAATGCTGATTGGTTGGCGTGTTGATATTTCCTGGAGGTCACATGTGCTACTGCGCGCTCGAACGCCGTACCGGCAATGCCGACTGATACAGCGGCGGACCCGATCTGAAAATGGGGCAGCACGACTTGTAATAAGACTTCCAGGCCGCTCTTCTCGCCCCCGAGGCGGTTTTCAGCGCTGACAACTACGCCTTTGAGATTCAGAGGAGCACTTGCGTTTCCTGCTAGTCCCAGTCCTTCAAATAGGCCGGCCGGCTCTAAGCCCGCCATGTCGCGCGGCACGAAGTAAATATCTAGTTCCTGCGGGCCCTGAGCATCCGCGTTGAGGGTCGAGATCAGGTAGCTGTCTGCTTCGCCTGCACTCGTAGCAAAACTCTTCAAAGCGTTCAATTCGACGCTGCCGTTCCGCTGTATTGCGCGGCTGGTCGGGGAATAAAAGTGGCCACCCGAACCGGGCTCGCTGAAGGCAAGCGTTGACAGGTGCGTTCCCTCAACGATCTGAGGCAAAATCGCTTCTCGAAGCCGAGCCGAGCCTTTGGCTGCGATTGCCGCGGTAGAGCAATAGTGCATCAGAACAACCATGGCTGTTGACGCGCAACCCTGGGCAAGAATCTCAAGAACATCCGCCATTTCCTGCAATCCCGCAGCACAACCTCCAAATTCACGCGGGACCATTAACCCCAACAGCTGACACTTGCCGAGAATGTCAATTGCGTGCCGCGGAAATTTGCGCAAGCGGTCAGTTTCATCGGCGCTCGGTGCAATAACATCGCGTGCAATGCGCCTGGTTTCTTCCAAGACGTCCGCAGAGCTCAATGAAGATGCTTTTGTCACAAGAACTCCTTTTGCATAAACGAAGGGGAAAAGTTTCTCATCATTGCAGCTAGGATTCGCCGCGTAGCTAGTCGCGAACGTCCGACCGGACTCGGGAAGAGCGGATTCAGGTGAATCCTTGACGAGAGGCGAGCTTTGGGAGCGTAGCCAACATGATCAGGTTGGAATACTAATATAAGACCTTGGCACAAGGCGCGGCAAACTTGAGCAACTAAGGCACCGAATCCGCGGTTTTCACCGGGGGGGCCAAAGTGTGCTTATTCGTCGTGGCAGTCACGCTTGTAGGGATCGCGGTGCTGGAACACTGAACGTAGTATCCAGGAATACGAAGTGCCAGCGCCGCGTTCGTGGCCGCATGAGCGGGCAGTCGTGCCTGACGGCTCACTCTGGTAATACGGGGTCGAGGCCGAACAAGCTGGGTCACCTCGATACGAAAGACTGGAGAATTCAGGGAACATCCGCCTTCGGGCTAGGACTGGCAGATCTAAATCACGGCGTCAATTTTCCGGTCGAGAGGTAGTGTTGGGAAGGAACACCAAAAGCATCTGCAACACGGTTAAAGAAAGCGAACATGGCAGTGACATATACTGCCTCTGCAATTTGTTCTTCCTTCCAGCCGGCGTCGCGGAGCTTCTGCACATCCTCGGGGGTTGTTTTGTATGCAGATTTCGTGACCAGTTCCACGTATTCCAATAGGGCCCGCTCGCTCGCAGTGAGAGCGGCTTCGTCAAGTTTGCCTTCGACGATTGCCTGCACGCATTGATCTGTGGCTCCCTGAACACGCAGGAAGTAAGCGTGACTGTCCAGTCAATATGGACAACGGTTCAAGTACGAGACATGGCTGGCTATCATCTCCTTGTGCCGGCGAGACAGGTGCCCTTCAGAAAAATGAACAGTGTTGGAAAATTCAATCACCTGTCTCAGAAAATCAGGCCGCGCGCCAAAACACTTGATGATCCCGGGCACCTGCTTCCGGCCTGATCCGGCGCGCCAAAAATCGTATGCGACAGCGACATCTCCCGTCGCTTCCGCATCTTCGATAATGGCGATCTTCGTCGGACAGGGCTTTGCCGTTGAACTCTCTGCCCCTTTGGATGACCGTAGTTTGCTCTTCCTTTTCGTTGCCATACATATCACCCTAGAAATTGGCGTGGACGATATTGGCTGGTGCCGACTTGCGCTGAAAAAGCGTGTACACCGGCAGGCCTGCAGCCACCACAGCAGTTCCCAACAGCGCCTCTCGCGGACTGTGCAGGACCAGCAGCACGAGCAATGCCGACATTAACGCTAGGAACACAGCAGCAGGAAGTGGATAGGCAGGAGTCAAGAACCCAGGCGCGACTCCCTGATTGCGAGTACGAGCTGCAAACAATCCAGCCCCAGCTAGTGCCAGGAACACAACCGCGACAAATATAAAGTAGGCGATGATCTGCTGAAAGGTTCCGATCACCACCAAAATTGTCGCGATGGATCCCTGAAGGAGGATGGCGTTCGCAGGCGTACCGAAGCGCGTGTGTGTGCGTGCCATTGCCTTCACAAAAAGTCCGTCTTTGGCCATCGCGTAATAAACTCTTGGCGCGGACATAATGAACGCGGACAGACTGCTCAGAACGCAAACGACTACGATGGCTGCAAATATCGTTCCACCGGCCCGCCCGAACAACACCGCACCTGCCTGAGCCACGAATGTTTCGTCAGAAGTGACGTGCGAAAGTGGCAACAGATACAAAAATGCTGCGCTCACCAAAATGTAAACGACAGTGACGACCAGCACGCCCAGCAGCATTGCCCGAGGCAGGGTTCGGCCCGCGTCGCGAACTTCGCCGGCGATCTTACTCACATCCCACCAGCCGCCGAACGAGAAGAATCCTCCTACCATCGCTGCGCCGAGTGCCGGACCCAAAGGCAGAGAGCCGGGATGCTGAGCCACAAAAGGAACAAAATTGGACCACGATCCCAGGCGAAACGCGAACGCCCAGACGACCATTGCAGCGAGTACGCCGAGTTTCAACCATGTGGTCCAGCGCAAAACTCCGGCCCCTATGCGAATGCTTAACACATTCAGTAGACAGAGCGACCAAATCACACACAACGCGACGAGCTTAGCGACGAACGCTGAAGACGGAAAAATGTAGCCGGCGTAGCTGGCCAGTCCTACTGCCAGTGCCGCGGTGAGGCCGGGGTCGAGCACCAGGAGGCACATCCAGCCGTAGAGAAATGCAATTCGGCGGCCGCACGTCTCCAGCAGATAAACGTAAATTCCACCATCGCGCGGAAAACGTGCCGCAAGTTCTCCGTAGCAAAGCGCGCCACACACCGCGAGGACTCCGACCACCACCCACACAAGTAAAAGCCAAAATGGCGAGCCAAGTGATTTCGCCATGCCGGCAGGTGTAAGAAATATTCCCACCGCGATGGATTCCCCCGCCACTGCCGCCGTCGCCGACGCCAAGCCCAGGTGCCGCGGCAAACTACCGTTTGCCGCCCGCAATTGCGAGATATTCTCTAACTTATGAGTACTCATCCCCACGATTAGTCACCGAAACAAAAGAATTGAGCAAGGTAACCGAGAGTGCCGCAACTGGGCAATAGTAGAGAAAAATTGGCCCAGAGTGGCTCTTCTACTACTTTCATGTTATTGCGTGCGCCGTACTTCTCTCTAATAATCGCGGCACTTTCGTGCGGATAAGTTTGCCTTGCTGAGGCCGACTCGTCTTGCTTGTTTCCAAAAATAAACGAATCCCAATCTCGGGGAGGTGCCGCTATGGTCAGGATCTTGAGTGTCGTTTTCGCGGTGTTACTCGCATGCATCTCGGCTTCCGCTCAGCAAATCACAGGTAATATCCGCGGAAGCGTGTCGGATCCTAGCGGCGCAGTGGTACAGAACGCAAGTGTCGTCGCGCACCAGATAGAGACGGGCCTCGCGCGCACGGCGACGACGGATCGCACCGGAAATTACCTGTTGCTGGAGTTGCCGGTCGGGCATTATCGGTTGGAAGTCACCGCCACCGGTTTCCAGAAATATCTCCAGGACGGTATCTCGCTCGACGTGAACGAAACTGCCGCTGTTCCTGTTCATCTCGTGGTCGGTTCCGAGAAGGAACTTGTACAAGTGCGAGCCGACGCCGAACTAATCCAACCCACAGTAACCAGCCTAGGGCAAGTCGTCCACGAACGTGAAATTCTCGATCTACCGCTGAACGGGCGCGACTTTTCCCAGCTTGGAACGCTCCAGCCCGGAGTAGTTCCGCTCACGCCTGGCCTTCGGGACGCGGGAGGCTCACTTCGCGAACAGCAGGGGTACGCAGTTAATGGCCAACGACCCGAGTCGAATAATTTCCTCATAGATGGCGCGAATAACTTCAATGGTGTCGACGGTGGATTCGTCCTGGAGCCGCCGATTGATGCAATCCAGGAGTTCAGAATTCTGACGCACAACTCCAGCGCAGAATTCGGACACAATCTCGGTTCGACCACAAACATTATCACGCGCTCGGCCGCGAATTCATACCACGGTGCGCTCTGGGAATTTTCTTCGCAACGATGCCCTTGACGCAACTCGGTTTCCCAATACCGTAGTTGAGCCCCTGAAGCAAAACCAATTCGGCGGAAGCATTGGCGGACCGGTGCGCCGGGACAAGACTTTCTTCTTCGGATTTTACGAGGGCTTCCGCAACCGCCAGGGAGAAAGCTTCATCAGTACGGTCCCATCTCTCGCTGAGCGGCAAGGCGATTTCTCACAATTGTGCAACAATCCGGCAACCGGCGAACACATTGACCCTGTTACCGGCTTTTGCAACAACCCTAATGACCAGCTCTTTAATATTTTTTTCCAGCAGCCTTATCCTTTCAATCAAATACCGGCGCCCAATCCGGCCAACCCGCTTGCGCAGAGCGCTTTCTCCGTAAGCCTGTTGAGTTTGTTTCCTAAGCCGGATGTTGGCGCAAATGGATTTCTCTCCACCGGAACTCTCCGGGACGATCGGAACCAGTTTGGCCTTCGCATTGACCATTACCTCACAACGGCGGACACCCTGAACTTCCGCTACATGTTCAACAATGTCAACCGCTTCGATCCACTCTCGCCGGCAGGTGCAAGTATTCCGGGTTATCCGGTTGGGGAAGACCATCGGGCGCAGAATTTCGTTGGGCAGGAGACGCACACCTTCTCTCCCGCGATGATTGGCGTTTTCCGCTTCTCATACCTGAGAAACAAGTTTCTGGTAGATGAACACATCAATCACACATCGCTTGCGAGCCTTGGATTCGGATATTCTCCGAGCCTGGCCATGGCTGCTGGGCCGCCGTTCATTCAGGTGAGCGGCTACACATCAGTTGGCGATCCAATAACCGGACCTCGCAATACTTACGAAAATGCCTTCGATTATTCTGGTACGTTGAGTTGGGTTCGCGGCGCACACGAACTCAAGTTTGGTGGTGGATATCAGCATCTGCAAGTCAATGCGTTGCAGGGGATCGCTACAAACGGATTCTTTGTGTTCGCCGGATTTCCGGTTACGGATGCCTTCGCCAGCTTTCTTTGGGGTGTACCGGTGGTATTTCTGCAGGGTCGCGGTGATTTCGATCGCGGCATTCGAGGAAATGCGCTGAACGGGTATGCGCAAGACACTTACAAGCTCAATCGCCGTGTGACTTTGAATTATGGCTTGCGTTATGAATTGCCCTTTCCATACACGGAAATTCATAATCGGCAAACACTCTGGATTCCGGGAAGGCAGTCAACAGTGGCGCCCAGTGCGCCCGCCGGACTGCTTTACCCTGGCGATAAAGGCGTGTCGGCTGGCCTGATCCCTACATTGAAAAAAGCTTTTGCGCCTCGCATCGGCGTAGCTTGGGATCCGATTGGCGATGCGAAGTGGTTGATAACTTCCGCCTACGGAATCTTCTATGAGCCTTATTACACCGGCCAGGGTGGACCGCTGCAATCGCCGATCAGCGCGCCGCCATATTTGCAGACGCCGCAGGTTGGACCCTCTCCGTTCTTCAACTTTTCCGATCCGTTCAACGGCAACCCACCAATTGCCGGGCAGTTTTCTACCCCGCTCACCAACCTGACCGTCACGCCCAACTTGCCACTTCCTTACACGCAAGATTGGGATCTTAATATTCAGAGATCGTTCGGTTCGGATTTGCTGTTTGAGATCGGGTACGTAAGAACCAAAGGGACCAAGCTTCCGCGCTTCATCGAGGGTAATCCAGCAATATATGTACCAGGTTTCGATGCCGTGACGGGTCAGCCGAACTCGACTTCGGGCAATGCGGATCAGCGGCGGTTGTACTCCGGTTGCACATTGGCCGACCCGCAGAGCAGTTGCATTTACTCCTCGGCTGGATTGATCTCCGGCATCGCGAATTCTTCTTACAACGCGCTTGAAACTAGCTTGCGGAAGCGCTTCAGTCACGGTGTTTCGTTTCTTGCCTCATACACGCTTTCAAAAACAATTGACGACGCATCGTCGTTCAATATGACGGGTTCGGCTGCGAAGCCGGTGGCAGGTGAGAATGACCTGGCGCAAAACCCGTTTAATCTTGCGGCTGAGCGCGGCTTGTCACTGTTCGACGCCCGGCACCGCTTTGTGCTGAGCTACCAGTGGGAGCTGCCTGTCTGGAAGCAGCCTCAGGGATGGTATCAACAAGCTCTCGGTGGCTGGCAGTTAAACGGAATCGTAACCGCAATGAGCGGAACGCCGTTCACCGTGTTCGATTCCCATGACGTTTCCGTTCAAGGTGGAGCGCCGGAAGTTACGGGGTTCTCCGCAAATCGCCCGAACCTGGTTCCTGGCCGAAATCCCAACGCTGGACCTCATTCGGCGAACGCATGGCTCAACGCAAGCGCGTTTCAAGCAATCACGCAGGACCCGAATTCTCCCTTGCAGCAATTCGGCACAGCTGGCCGCAACATAGCGACAGGGCCCGAATATGCGAACTGGGATTTTTCGGTGTTTAAGAATATTCGGATTGTGGAGTCCAAGGAGCTGCAGTTCCGAGCAGAACTCTTCAACGTGCTGAATCACACGAATTTCAGACTGCCCGACAGCGACATCAGTTCGCCGACCTTTAATCAGATCCAGGCGGCGCAACCTGCAAGGGAGGTTCAACTGGCGCTAAAATTCCTCTTTTAAAAGATGGGGGAGTTTGTCTTTTAGATAGTTGAACCCTGCGCCCGAGGCACCTGAAACGACTCGGCCAGCGATGGTCTCGCGCACATGTCATTTTCGTGACAGATAGCTCCAGGGTGGTCGGCAAGCTACAAACTGTCACTGGCGTGCAGCTGAAAATTCCTAAAGACTAATCTCACCCCGTCTGCGCCATTTCATCGGACAAAGTTAACGCTCCCCTTCCTTGATCTGCAGTCTTGGATTCTTGTCGTCCCACTCGTGTCTCACGTTTCAGAATGCTCGACAATGCGAACAGCATTCTGCTTACCGAAGGAGAGACAACAATGGCGCAAAGACATCAACGCGGCTGGCTAAAAAAGGAAAAGCGCGCCCAAGGCGAAACCTGGGTATTGTTCTTCCGCACTACTCGAAAATCTGATGGCAAGCGGGTGGAGAACAAGATCCCTATTGGTTTGGTCCAAGGCTTTCCCGACGAAAGAAGTGCATGGGCCGAGATCGAACGACTCCATGTTTCTATCAACCGGGTAGATGTGCGACGCGGATTGACCTTTGGAGACTTGGCTCAGCACTACGCAGAACACGAGTTGGTGGAGTGTTCCGAATCAATCCGCCCTAAGGCGCACACAACCATAAAAGGCTACGAGCGAGTTCTCCGAAACCGCCTGCTCCCACGATGGGGGAACAGAATCGCACTTGGCATTGAACCATTGGAAGTGGAGCAGTGGCTGAGGTCCTTGAAAAAGCTAGAACATCTCGCCAATCCGACGCTCGACAAGACTCGTCGTGTTATGTCGCTGGTTTATAGGCATGGTCAGCGATACGGACTGATTCCGCGAACCCAGGAATCAAATCCGATGCGCTTTGTTCGTTGCAAAACCACCAGCGGATACGAAGCCATGATTCTCACGCCAGAACAGGCGTATGCAATCGTGTGTAACCTCCGAGAACCGGAACGTACCCTGACGCTTTTGGCCGCCGGCACAGGTCTCCGTATATCGGAATGCTTGGGCTTGCAATGGCAGGACGTGAGTTTCGTTGACGCAATGATCCATGTGCGTCGAACG
>Ga0137366_10004048_pt1 | contig 11426 bp, 8 predicted proteins | sample SagtaG_8_FD_104938 | JGI IMG/M metagenome (GOLD analysis project Ga0137366, IMG submission 104938) | Vadose zone soil microbial communities from Sagehorn Ranch, Mendocino, California, USA - Sage1_L_60_16 metaG | ecosystem: Environmental > Terrestrial > Soil > Vadose zone | place: USA: California... | reverse complement strand
TGGTTCAGCTTCCAGTGAGTCGGGATAAGGTGATCCTTGATGCCCGTAGTGGATAGGATCTTGCTCCTGAGAATGATAGTCAGGTTTGCAATGTCGATCGTTGAGCCTGCGATTGGCAGGCAGTTTTCTCGATCGGGACCCGATAGGCGCTCGTCGATATACTTGTAGAATCTCTCTTCTCCCCAGCCATTGATTGCGTCCCTCACGAGCGATGCTCTCTCGCCCGCGGCGTCATCCATTGAGAATCCTATCAGCCTCTCGATTAGGTGTCTGTCGCCTGCAGCCGTTGCGATGGTCGATAGATCCTCGATAGAGTAGAGCCGGTGAAGTTCAGGTTCTTTCATCAGCGCAAGCGGTTGCCTGGTGGTAAGATACTCCTCCCAGGTTTTGCCCTGCGCCTTGAAGATCACGAGACCCGCAAGGTCGTAAGCATCGAATCGTCGCCGGTACTCCAATAGGAAGTCATGAGTGTCGGCGCTCGAGGCGGAGATTAGGCCCCTGACGGAACGAGCGAAGCCCAAGCGGATCGCCCTCTCGGTGTCGATTGGTGACGATTCTCCCTGTAGCTTTGAGAGCTCAGGTCCGTATGATCCCTCAGAGAGGAGTCCGACGATTTCGGTCTGGGATTTGGACTCTGATAGAGAGACCAGTTGCTGGCGGTGGAGGAGCTGGCTTCGCTTGCCGCGTAGGAGAGATATGAGATAGTTGTCTCGTAATAGGTGTGATAGGGTGTCGGACGGCACTCTGACTCGCTTAACCGGTGAATAGTAGGAGTAGACCTGTGACGAGAGCGTAGATTGCGAGAGCCTCTGCTAGGATGAGCGAGATTACTGCTCTCGAGAAGATCTCGGGTTTTTCCGCGGTAGCGGAGGCCATAGCGCTCCCTGCGGCACCTATACCGAACCCGGCACCCAGCGCGGCCGCGCCCATCGTCAGTCCCGCCGCAAAGATCCGCGTGCCCTTTTCAATTGTCAGGGCCGGACCTATGGCGAAGACCGAGAGGAGCCCGACGACCAGGCCGTAGATTGCGAGCGCTTCTGCGAGTATGGTTGCGATGAAGGTCTTCAGCATCACCTCGGGTCTCTCTACTCCTGCGCCTGCTATGGCGGGTCCTGAGATTCCTATTCCTAGTCCAGCGCCGATGGCGGAAAGTAGAACGCTGAGTCCTGCGCCGAGTCCTGCCCAGAATGTGGGACAGAGGGTTACGGACGAGAGTGTCGAGCAGTCGACAGCCACTATTGTGCCACAATCCAAGTCATGGGTTCTTGATAGGGAGCGAATGGGTGGCCGGTCCCTTCATAAAACTTACCAAACCATTCCACCCAGTGAAGTCTTAGGGTCTGGACGAACACGATGAGGCCCTCGAGGATCATTACAAGGATATTGCCGAAGACTGCTCCAACGATTCCGAAAGAGGTGAAGAAGGCAAACTTCACCGCGAAGTCTGCCAGGTTGAGGGACCATATCCGAAGATAGGACAATGTGTTGCTTCCGGCCCCAATGAAGACCTCCATCAAGTGCAGGCCGCCCTCGCCGTATCCCAATAGCCCGAAGGGGACGAAGAGTAGAACCACTACCAGTGGGTTCTGCAGTAGAATTGAGAATTTGAATCCGGAATTCACGACCAGGACTGCCGCATAGATGAACATCGCGTAGAACCAGGCCCAGCAGATCGGTCCGAGGAAAGCGTGTCTGTACTCATGGTGTCTGATCTTGTTGTAGGCGTTGATAACGAGGCCGGACAGGTAGTGTGCGACGCCGAAGAAGAGGATGAATATCATGTAGACGATGAGGTTCGCGGTGCTGGGCGCAACGTTTGGACTGGTCGGGAAAGCACCGGCCGTGGGAGCGAAGAGCGGAGGGATCCCGAGGATTTCGCTGGATTCGAAGCCGAATATGTCTCCAAAGACGAAGCCGAAGATAGTGACGCCGATCCCGAGCATCAGCACCAGCTCTGCCCCGTTGACGAATATCTGGCCGATCTCGAAGACTTTGACCTTCTTCCTCTTCAGGTAGAGCAGGAATCCGCCGAAGGCGATGAAGAGGAGTCCTTCACCGATATCGCCGAACATCAGTCCATAGATGAGCGGAAACGTGAGGACCATGAAGGGAAGCGGATTCGTCTCGCCATAAGATGGAATTCCGAAATTGTCGATTATGCCCTGAAGCGGCCGGGTCCAGCCTGGAGCCTTGACAAGGGTCGGAGGATCAGCATCCTTCGTCGACGCGTGATCCTCCGTCGAGCTCTCTCCATGATTCTTCGATTCTTCCTCGACGTACATTGAAGCGAGCCCATTGCAAGCTTTCGACAAACCCTCCCCAACCTCCTTGGCAGCATACTCGGGAACCCAGGCTTGAAGCAGAACCGTTGCCTCGGTCGCAGTCGACCCTGAGAGCGCCTTGGTCCTCAGATCGAGTATCTCGGACAGTATTGCCAAACTCTTGACTCTCGGGCCCCTCTCTTTCGCGAGGCTCGCCTTCCTTTCTTCGAGCTCCTCGGATACTTTCTCCAGATCAAATAGTCTGGAATCGATAACCTCCTTCGCCTTCTTGGGGTCGGGTGGAAGGTCAGTCCATGGAGGCCCTGGCTTGGCGCCCAAGGCGGTCACTGCCTGCTTCGCATCTTCTTGGAAGACACTTGGGAAGATGGCGAGGAAAGTCTGGCTGTTTCCAGAGGTGTTAGTGATGGCGAAGATGAGGTTCCCGTAGGTTATCTGGTCAAGCTCTCTCTGCACCGACGGAATAGTTTCAGCAGAGGCTCCCCCTGCGAGGCTTGTCAGAAAGCCGCTTCCGGCAATCGCGTCAAGCGATACTCCCACGTTCTCCAGTCCAGAAAGGAATCTTGACAGCTCGGAGGTCTGCTCCTTCTCTGTCTGTATCTTGCCCTGCTCATCATCGATCTGACGTACCGACTGTTCAAGCTTGAGCGTCTCATCGTCTAGAAAATTGGCAAGCTCTTCCAGATTGTCGACGGGCGCTTTCAGGCTCTCTACCCCGGAGTCTCCAGTCTGGAGGGCTGTGGTCAAGCTGGTTATCCGGTTCTTGACAGTAGAGGCTTTGGCCAAGAGTTCTAGCGCCTGATAGCGTCGTGCACCCTCAGGAAGGCCGCTCTCCTCTACCTCCGTGAGGTGGAAGAGCTTCTTGGAACCAGCATAAGCGAGGAGATTGGGCAGCTGATCTTTCGCGACCAGTAGGCTGACGTGTCGCATCCGGTCCGGGTGAAGCAAGACTTGTGGGTCTACTCGCCAAAAATTGTTGAGGCTATCAACGTCAAGAGCTGACTGTCAAGTCTTTCGAGGCGTGATCTGAATGAGTTGTTGAATATGATCCGGCCTTCAGCGTCGCTCGCGACTACTCCCCCCAGCCCGTCGACGGGGTCCTCCTCGAAGACGAGCTTCGAACCCTTCGGAAGAACTTTCGAGACACTGTCCAGATTCTGCTTCGACGAGCCCTTGAATCCCAGTCTCACGACCGGTTGGTCGGAGTCAACCGCCTTCACCGCCTCAGCGACGAATCGCTGGACCGTTTCACCAAACCGTGACGACTTTGCAATGTTCGACAGCTTTTCCTCGACCCCTCCTAGAACTTCCTGGACGATACGGTTCTTTTCGTCTAGGACCCTCAACCTGTTGGCTCTAACCTTTGAACTGAGAATGCTCCTCCTCACCGCCTCCGCTTCCAGTTTGGCCTTTGCAAGGAGCTCATCGGCTTCTTTCTGAGCCCGCTGCCGGGCTTCCGCGATAATCTGGTCGACCTTCGCCTGGGCCTCACGGATCGTCTCGTCCGCCTTCAACTTGGCGTCAGAGAGTATCCGGTTGTGAAGCTTGTCCAACGACTCTGACACTCTGTTCACCCGCCCAGTATGAGTTCCAAGGCCTTGCTCACTGCGTCGTCTCTTCTGGCCTCCGCGAGCTTTCGATAGTTCTTTAGAAGCTGTTCAGTCTCAACGTCTGATTGGCGAGCCTCGGCCTCAGCCTTCTCCTTTGCCACTCTCAGAATCTCCTCGCGCTGTTTCTGCGCGCTGGACAAGGCTTCTTGCCGGAGCATTTCGGCCTCCTGCGAAGCTTGTGATATGATCTGCTGTGCTCGGACCTTCGCCTCGTCGACGATTCTCCGGGCTTGTCCCTCGGTCTCTACGATCTTTCTGACCGCGTCTATTCCAGACAAGTCTTTCTCTCCAAGGGTTCCGAGTCGGCTGATTTTGGATTCTCTGGGGATCGTCCTATAAAACTCTGGGGGCTTAGCCTCGATAGCCTCTGGATTCTATTTACCTTCCCGGCAGATCCGAGCGAGTTTGTTTGTCGCTTCATCAAGCTTATACGATTCGCGGCTGGCTGATCGTCTTCGCCGGGGGCCATACGAGGCCGGGGTTGGCTTGTCCACCGAGGGCCGATCGGTTCAGGCGACGGGCTGCAGACACGCCTCGTAGCAACCCGTAGTAAGCACCCACACTGGTGGCTGACGTGGGTTCGACTCCCACCCCCGGCTCCACGACAAGATAGAGTCCGTCGGATTCATCTGTCGGATCAAATGCAATAAGCAACGTGAGTTCACAGCAAGGAAACGAATGTGAGGATGATGTAGTGGATTCAAAAGGGCCTTGGCTGTCGGCGCTGGCTCTACTCTCGTTTCTGCCCGCTTTTGGTATCGCCAGGCTCTTCACCTTCCTCCTTCCCAAAGTAGTTGTGGTTCAGTCTGAGATCCACTTTCACCACTTTTGGTACGGAATAGTTCTCCTTGCGGCTTCGGGCTGGTTGGGAATCGCGGGAAGCGAACGCTGGACCAGACTAGCGGCGATCATGTATGGTCTTGGCGGAGGGCTCCTCGCCGATGAGGTAGGTCTCCTGCTCACACTTGGCGACTATCAGACCGGGATTACCTACACCATAGTCGTCGGGACGGTTGCGATCTTGAGTACTGTCTCGATTTTCCGAAGGTACGGAAGAGAGATCGCTTTGGAGTTGAAGAGGATCACCTTGTCTGAGAGGGTAGGTTACTTCGCTCTCCTCATCTTGGTTCTTCCGTTGTTGATTGAGAACCTGGCACAAGTCCAGGTGAGCACGGTCGGGATTATTGTGGCATTCCTGTATAGGGCGAAATTTGGAGGCTCGTGGAGAATCTCCGCTAGACGAATGGCGACTGAACTGTCAGGCTTCCTCCCCATCCTGCCGATCATCATCTTGCCAAGCCTTCTAGCAGGATATCTTTTGAGCTTGTTTCTTGGACCTTTGATTGATCAAGGCAACCCGCCGTTGTCTATCCTGCCATTATTGATCGTGGCTGGAATAGGCACCGACCTAGTCACGGGTTTGTTTGGTGGATGGGTCTGGGTCCGAATCCTTCGTCGATCAGCATATTCCAACGACAAGATAACGAGGAAGGATCTGGCAAGCTAGTACTCCAACAACCAAGAGTTCAAGGACTCTGGCTCCCGCCGGACTACGATACCAAGAAACATGGTCTGGCAGAACAGAACTGCCTTGCCGATTCCCTCGTCTCTCAGAAGGATAACGTGCTCTTTTCGGGAATCCCTATTTGAAAGAAGACTGAACTAGATAGATTCTAGATTCAGTAGCAGGGTGGACAGATTCTATTCTGTGGACGCGACTGGCTGGTGATCGTGAGCGCGGGGTTGTGTCCGAAGTAAAGATACCCGTCTACAAAGTTGTTGTGCGACGAGACGAAGATGAAGTAGAGGCCATTCCAAGGCAGAGTAGTCAATTGTGGGGGCGGCGTCCACTGCAACGTGACGTTAGCGCTCTGACCGACGGGGATTGTGATGGGAAAGGAGTTGTGGGAGGGCCCTCCAGAGAGGAGTTTCCATGACAAGTTGGGTCCTGGGACAGCAGCGTTGCTCATATAGGCAGCGACTAGATTTACCGGGATAGACCCTGTGTTTGTGATGTCTATCTCGATGTTTCCTATGCATGCCCCATTAGTGCTGCCGGAGACAACGTTGTTACCACTGCCGCACCAGCGGTTTAATCCGTAAAGAATTCCTGTTCCCTGGTCGAAGTAGGGGTCGTTTCCATATATCGTATTGCCGGAGATTACGATAATGCCATTCTGGTCCAAGTCTAGAACGCCGATCTTGTTGTTCAATATCTGGCCGAAATCGGCGCTTTCCACTTCTAGTCGGCCGACGATAGTGCTGCTTGTAATGAATGTCTGGTGCCCAACCTCAGACTCTAACTCTCCATTCACTGTACTGTTGGTCATGGTGAAAATGCCAGGGCCGCCTTCGAATATGGACATGTCGCACGGGGCGCCGACACCGCCGGGACCCTCACACCAGTTGGGGTTTCCATAAAACGTGCTTCCAGAGATGTTAATCACTGCCACGTTTAGGAACATTGTGAAACCGGCGTTATTGACGTTCTTCAGAGTGATTCTAGCCGCGTCAACCGCTAGCAAGCCGTTAATTGTCGCGCCAATAACGGTCACGTTTGAACCCGACTGGACGTAGACGCCCCCAACGTTTGCCTGAATAACGCAGACACTATTGCTGGAAACGAGTACCGCCTGCGACGTCGCTGTAGTTATGGGTGAAGGTGGGCATGTTATGTATGTGCCTGAAGCAGGAGTGCATCCTGCCATGCCATAGTATTGTGTGTCGGAGCAAGATCTTAGACTCTCGGGTATGGGGACTGCGAATGTTGCGAAGTTGCCCCATAGAGTCGAAAACTTTTCCGCGTACGCGGCGCCAGAGTTGTCCTGGCCGGTGTTGGATTGAAAGGTGGGGCCGACCCAGACGAAGACGATTGCTGACATGATTATCACGATAAGCACCATCATCACTTCTGCGATGATAGTGCTGAAGCCTCTCCTCGAGCGTCTCAGCGAGCGTCGCACGACGGTTCCTTGATAATAGTTCGCTTCGTGAGCCAAAGGGAGAATGTTACCCTGCGTTGTAGGGAACCGGATTCAGGCTTGCAGTCAGACTACGCCGGATTGAATGAGGGCGTGCATCGAGACACGAATGTCGACGTATTCTTAGTGGTTGTCTAATGGTAACAGTATCCTCTTGCCCAGCATGGTCTCAGGGTAACATGTCATCTCCTTAGAGCTGAGACCCCTGGCTATACAGACCACAGAACTGATTGCTCATGAAACGGGGAGTCTTGCGGCAGAGGTGGTCTTCGGGTCTATAGACGGGACATTCTCAGTGCTGGGGATAATCGCTGCTGGCGCGGCTGCCGGTCTTTCTTCTTTAGATATTTTCGCAACTGGGCTGGGGGGTGCCGCTGCGGGGGCACTCTCGGTATTTGCCGCCACCTACCTCTCGGAGACAACCGAGAAGAAGACACGGTTGATGGCGGCATGGGATCATTCGAGAAAGGTCGGGACCAAAAAGTCCCGGAACGGGAATAGCCAATTGAGAACACCAACTAGGAAGGAGCATAAAGTGTTCCATGAGCTGCTCTCAAAGGTTCACCGGCGAGCACTCATCTCGGGCCTCGTAACCTCGGCCACCTCAACACTGGCATCGTTAACCTTGTTACTTCCTCTGCTCTTCCTCTCCCAGAACTATTCCACGCCTACCTCTATGCTCACAGGCATTTTTCTCCTCTCCCTCATGGGAGTCTTCCGGGGACTAACGCTCAAGCAGTCAGCCGCCAAGTCTGCAATCAAAATGGTGATTCTCGGTGTGATCATAATTGTCGCTTGTAGAGTCTTGGGATCCTACGTCGAGACACTGTTGAACCCTTAGAGCACAGTCTAAGCAGTCATAAGACAGTCGCCCAGAAGCCTCTGTCCCTGCGATCAGCTTGCCAGATTATCGAGTAGTCTTGGTTGAACCGCGCTTCGATAAATCGATCGGCTTCATTGCAAGAGCAATGAGCAGTCAGCCTTCCGCTAGAGCAGTGACCGGAATCCGACTTGGGCCGGATCTCGGCTTCGCACTATCAGACGTTGCGGACGGGTCGCTTCTCTGAGAGCCTGTCGGAGGGCCCTCGTGCCCTGCAGACGTTGGCGGACCAGCATTCCTGTTGTAGGAGATCAACGCTCTGACCAAGGCCTGTGCAAGCTCAAGGTTCGTCACAACCGGGATGCCAAACTCGGCCGCTCTTCTTCGGATGACATACTCATCCCGAAGAACTAGCCTCGACTCTGCGTCTTCTTCGTGGCTTGGAATGTTGATTACAAGCTTGATCCTTCTGCTCGTGATGTAGTCGAGGATGTTAGGGCTCTTTTTCTCGCGAACCTTGTAAAGAATTGTTGATTCTATGCCTACTTCGGAGAGTTCTTCCGCTGTGTGCCGAGTTGAATAGATACGATACCCATTCTCTGCCAGCATCTTCGCGTAAGGGATGATTCCCCTGCGGGTCTTCCCCATTGTGATTAGGACAGAGTCGCCTCTTCTCGGAACATAGAAATTGCTCGCAATTAGGGCGGTGATGAAGGCGTCCTGGAAATTGTCGCCGAAACAGGCGACTTCACCCGTAGATACCATCTCGACGCCTGTAACCGGGTCCGCCTTGTCAAGTCGCGTGAAGGAGAACTGGGGAGCCTTTACCCCAAAGCCCGTAGCCTCTCCTTCGCCACCCGGAATCTTTTCGCCCATTATCGCTTTGGCGGCAAGATCCATGAGGTTCGTTCCCGTCATCTTTGAGACGAAGGGCATGCTTCTGGAAGCTCTGAGATTGCATTCGATTACTTGCACTTCACCGTTCTTGACTAGAAACTGGATGTTGAAGGGGCCTTTGATTACGAGGGCCTTTGCGATCCTTCTCGCATAATCCAGGATTCGCTCTCTGCTCGCGTCCTTGATCGTAATGGTGGGAATGCTCATTGTGGCATCTCCAGAATGGACGCCTGCATTTTCAACGTGCTCTATGACTGCACCGATGAAGACGTTCTCTCCGTCAGAGACTCCGTCGACTTCGACTTCTCGCGCTCCCTTGACGAATTTTGAGATTACAACTGGATATTCCTTTGATATTCTCGAGGCCTGCCGAATATATTGGATCATTTGTGGCTCGTCGAACGCGACGTTCATCGCGGCGCCGGATAGGACATAGGAGGGTCGGATCAAGACAGGATATCCGATCTTGTCTGCGAATTTCGCTGCTCCTTCAAGCGTCTCGAGTTTGCTCCACTCAGGCTGGTCTATACCCAGCCTGTCCAGGAGCAGGCTGAATTTCGACCGATCCTCCGCTGTGTCGATGCTGACGGGGGAGGTGCCCAGAATGGTCACATGCTGAGCGAGTCCTGGTGCGAGGTTGTTGGGTGTCTGTCCGCCAACGCTCAACACGATGCCCTCGGGTTTTTCTTTGTCTATGATGTCTAGGATTCTCTCGATGGTCAGCTCTTCAAAGTACAGCTTGTCGAGAACGTCGAAGTCAGTTGACACAGTTTCCGGGTTGCAGTTGACCATTATTACCTGCCGTTCAGGTTTTCGGAGTGCGAGTCCCATGTTGACGCAGCACCAGTCGAATTCGACGCTCGACCCGATGCGATAGCAGCCCGAGCCTAGCACGACAACCTTGTCTTGATCCACAAAAGGGACATCGTCTTCCGTTCCGCCGTACGTGAGATAGAGATAGTTTGTGTTTGCTGGCCATTCTGCCGCGAGCGTGTCGATCTGTTTGGTGCACGGGATGATGTGTTCCGTCTTCCGGAATTGTCTGACATCTTCTTCTGACCTGCGAACTAGTCGTCCGATCTTTCGGTCTGAGAACCCGAGAATCTTCGCTTCTCCGACTGTCTCCCGGCAGATTCCCCTTTGCTTGAGCTCCGTTTCCCCTCGCAGTATGTTGAGGAGCTTGTCGAGGAACCATGGGTCTATTCCGCTGAGCCTTGATACTTCGTGTACCGTGAAGCCTGACTTGAGAGCCTTGACGACGTAGAATACCCTCTGATCTGTCGGTTCTTGCAGCTCCCTCTTTATTCTCCGCCAGCTTCTCCCCAGATCATCAACATCCGTGAGCTCTCTTCCAAGATCCAGCATTCGAATGGCCTTCTGGATTGCTTCTTAGAAGCATCGTCCGATGGCCATGACCTCGCCCACGGACTTCATCTGGGTCCCAATCTCGTTGCTGACTCTTCGGAATTTCCTAAAGTCCCAGCGGGGAGCCTTGACGACTATATAGTCGAGAGACGGTTCGAAGCATGCCGTGGTGACCCCTGTCATCCTGTTGGCGAGCTCGGGCAGAGCGTAGCCGATTGAGAGTTTCGCTGCGATGTAGGCTATCGGATAACCCGTCGCCTTTGATGCCAAGGCAGAGCTTCGAGAGAGCCGCGAGTTGACCTCAATGACCCTAAACTGTTCGCTTCTTGGGTCGAGCGCGAACTGAATATTGCACTCGCCGATTATTCCTAGGACACGGATTACCCGTTGGGCCGTTGCTCTCAGAATGTTGTACTCCCTGTTCGTGAGGGTCTGAGAAGGAGCGACTACGATGCTGTCGCCGGTGTGTATTCCCATCGGGTCCATGTTCTCCATGTTGCAGACAATTGTGCAGTTGTCGTCGTGGTCCCGCATGACCTCGTACTCGACCTCCTTCCACTTGTCGAGATACTCTTCGACGAGAATCTGGCGGATTCTGCTGTAGGCTAGTCCGCGCTGCGCGATCTCCTTGAGCTTTCCCTCATCGAATGCGACGCCGGAGCCTTGTCCCCCAAGAGTGTATGCAACTCTTACGATAACAGGATAGCCGATATGTCGCGCGGCATCAATAGCGCTGGCAACGTCCGACGCTTTCCGGCTCCTTGGAACAGGGATCCCATTCTCGACCATTGTTGTCTTGAATAGCTCTCTGTTGTCTGCGATTTCGATGCTGTTGATGCTCGTGCCTAGGACTTGAACGGAGTATTTCTCAAGGATTCCGCATTCAGCGAGTTCCATTCCGCAGTTGAGAGCAGTCTGGCCTCCGAATCCGAGAAGAATCCCTTGAGGTCGCTCTTTTGCAAGTATCTCTTCGACGAATTCTTTCCTTATTGGGACGGAATAGACTTTGTCCGCGAATTTCTTGTCGGTATGGATCGTTGCGATGTTAGGGTTCACAACGATAGTCTCGATTCCTTCTTCGCGGAGAGCCTTGATCGCCTGGGAGGTCGAGTAGTCGAATTCGCCTGCTTCGCCTATCTTTATGGCACCGCTGCCAATGATGACGACCTTGTCGAGCCCTTTGATCTTCATTCTTTCATGGACTCCCTGACGAACTGGTCGAAGAGGAATTGAGTGTCGTAGGGTCCAGGAGAACTCTCAGGGTGCCACTGTACACCTACAACTTTCTTATTCTTGTGCTGGATTCCTTCAACCGTCTTGTCATTGGCGTTGAGGAAGCTAACTTCGAACTGGGTCTGATCGATCGAACTGGGGATGACCGAGTATCCGTGGTTCTGAGTGGTAATGTAGCATCTTCCCGTCTTCAAATCAAGGCAGGGATGGTTGACTGCTCGGTGTCCAAATTTGAGCTTGT
>Ga0137366_10004031_pt1 | contig 11456 bp, 9 predicted proteins | sample SagtaG_8_FD_104938 | JGI IMG/M metagenome (GOLD analysis project Ga0137366, IMG submission 104938) | Vadose zone soil microbial communities from Sagehorn Ranch, Mendocino, California, USA - Sage1_L_60_16 metaG | ecosystem: Environmental > Terrestrial > Soil > Vadose zone | place: USA: California... | reverse complement strand
GACCATCCCGTAGCGATGGCCGCCGCGCTGCAGCTCGCGAAGAATGCTGGCTGTGAGCTTGGCCCCTGTCGCGCCCAGCGGATGGCCGAGCGCGATTGCCCCGCCGTTGGGGTTGATCTTACCCGGATCCAGCCCGGCCTCCTGGATGACGGCCAGCGCCTGCGCGGCGAAGGCCTCGTTGAGTTCAATGACGCCGATCTGGTCCAGCGTGAGTCCGGCCAGCTTCAGCGCCTTGGGAATCGCGTACACCGGGCCCAGCCCCATCTCCTCCGGCTTGCAGCCGGCGGTGGCGAAGGCGATCAGGCGCGCCATGGGCTTGAACCCGAGCGCTGCGGCCTTGCTGTCGCTCATCACTACGGCGGCCGCGGCGGCGTCGTTCATCTGGGAAGAGTTGCCGGCGGTCACCGTCCCTTTCAGATGGAACGAGGGTTTTAGCGCGCCGAGAACCTCCAGCGTGGTCTCTGCCCGGGGACACTCGTCCACTTTGAACTCGATATGCTGCACCGCAAGCTTCACGGCCGTAGCTCCCCGCGGGCCGCCCGCCGAAACCGCTCCGGCAGGCACCCGGAAGCTGACCGGCACCGGGACAATCTCGTCGGCAAATTTGCCCGAAGCGATGGCGGCCAGCGCCTTCTGGTGGCTCTGATAGCTGAACTCGTCCGCCTGCCGGCGGCTGATGCCGAAGCGCTGCGCTATTCGCTCGGCGGTGAGGCCCATGGCGAGGTAGGCATCGGGATAGTTGTGCACCAGCGACGGGTTACAGGTGACCTTATGGCCGCCCAGCGGGATCATCGACATCGATTCGGTGCCGCCGGCGACAATGGCCTCCGCTCCGCCGCGCTCGATGCGGTCGGTGGCCAAGGCGATGGTCTGCAGGCCGGAGGCGCAGAAGCGGTTGACGGTCATCGCCGAAATTTCCACCGGCAGCCCGGCGCGCAGCGCGCAGATGCGCGCCACGTTCAGGCCCTGCTCGGCCTCGGGCATGGCACAGCCCATGATCACGTCGTCGATCTCGCGCGGCTCGAGTTGAGGAACGCGCGCCAGCGCGCTCTGGATGGCCACCGCGCCCAGATCGTCGGGGCGCGTGCTGCGCAGAGTTCCCTTGAACGCTCGGCCAACGGGGGTACGGACGGCGCTGACGATGACGGCTTCCGGCATAGACAAATATCTCCGATCCGAATGGGTCTGCGATCAACTACCCCACTCAAGCCAACAGATGGCTTGAATGGGGCACCCGATTCATGCGACGTCAGTTGCGCAGCGGCTTGCCAGTTTTGAGCGTGTGCTGGATACGTTCCTGCGTTTTGCGCTCGCCGCACAGGCTCTTGAAGGCCTCGCGCTCCAGGTCGAGCAGGTATTGCTCGCTGATCGGAGTGCCCGGCGTGAGCGCGCCCCCGCAGAGCACCTCTGCGATCTTGGTTGCGACCGTTACCTCGTGGTCGCTAATGTACTCTCCCTGGTGCATCAGATGTATGGCCAGCTCCAGAGTTGCGAGAATGTTTTCTCCCGGCGCGGGAATGTCCGTGCGCGGGGCCGGCGCGCGATAGCCGCCACGGGCCAACTCCAGCGCGTGCGCCTTGGCGTCGGTCAGCACCCGGTCGCGGTTCATGGTGATGCGGTCGGCACGGGTGAGATAGCCGAAGCCGCGCGCCTCCAGCGCCGAGGTGGAGACCTTCGCCATCGCGATGGTCTCAAAGACCTGCTTCATCGCATCCATCAGCTCCACGGATTCGCCCTTGAATTCCGCGGGCTGAATCGACTGCGCAACGTCGATGGCGCGCAGCGTCATCTCCTTGCAACCGCCGCCTGCGGGCAGCAGTCCGACGCCGGCCTCAACCAGGCCCATGTAGAGCTCGGCATGAGGCTGGCGCGCAGCGGCGTGAAGCGAGAGCTCGCAGGCCCCGCCCAGCGTCATGGCGAAGGGCGCGGCCACCACGGGCTTGGGCGAGACCTTGATGAGCTGCGTCATATTCTGGAACTGGCGGACCATCGCGTCCACCTCGTCCCACTCGCCATCCTGAACGGCCATGAGCAGCAGCATAATGTTGGCGCCGACGGAGAAGTTCGCCGCGTCGTTGTGGATGACAAATGCATCGAAGGGCTCGCCGATGCCGCCCGGCTTCAGGGTCTGCATGGTGAGCTGCATGATGTCGCCGCCCAGCGCATTCATTTTGGAGTGGAACTCGAGGCAGGCGACGCCATCGCCCAGGTCAACCAGGGACGCGCCCGCATTGGACTTCACCACTCCGTGCGACTTGCGCGCGGCGCTCACGCTCCAGATGCCGGGCGAGACCTTCTCCTCCTGCGTCTTCTTTGTCCCCAGATCGAAGTAGGCGCGGCCGCTGGGAGTGTGCGGCAAATCGACATACCAGCTCGTCTGCCCGGCGCCGAGCAGCGTCTCCACATTGGCGGGCACCGGCTTGCCCTCCTGCCGCATGCGCTCGACCGATGCGGGAACGCCCACGGCGTCCCACAGCTCGAATGGCCCGAGTTCCCAGTTGTAGCCCTGGCGCATGGCGCGGTCGATTTCGACGATGTTGTCGCTGATTTCTGGAATGCGCTCGGCCGAGTAGAGGAACAGGTCCGACATCAGCGTCCAGAGGAACTGTCCGGCTTTGTCGAGCTTTTCGCCGTTGAAGCCGGTGAGCATGCGCAACCGGCCGCCGAGCGAGTCGATGTTCTTTGCCATCTCCAGCGAAGGAAACTTGGGACGCTGCGCGGGGCGGTACTCGAGCGTCTTCCAGTCGATCGCCAAACGTACTTCGTTGCCATCCGGGCCGCGCTGCTTGCGGTAGAAGCCGGCGCCGGTCTTGTCCCCGAGCAGCTTGCGCTCGATCATCTGCTCGATGAAGCCAGGAAGTATCGGGCCCCCTGGATCATCTGGCGGAGGCGTGAGATGCCGGCTTCCGCGGATCACATGGCCGAAGACGTCGAGTCCGACCATGTCGAGCGTTCGAAAGGTCGCGGATTTCGGAAAACCGGTGGCCGAGCCGGTGAGTGCATCGACCTCTTCGATGGAAAAGTCGAATTTCTGCATCAGCCGCAGAATGTTCACCACGCTGAAGGTGCCGATGCGGTTGGCGACGAAATCCGGCGTCTCCTTGGCGTAGACGAGGCGCTTTCCCAGGCGGGCGCTGGCAAAACGGGCCACAGCCTCGGCCGCCGCAGGATCGGTCTCCGCCGTGGGGATGATCTCCAGCAGGCGCATGTAACGCGGGGGATTGAAGAAGTGCGTTCCGAACCAATTGCGCCGGAACTCATCGCTGAACCCCTCTGCGATTTCGTGAATCGGCAGGCCGCTGGTGTTAGTGGTGACGATGGTTCCCGGCGTGCGCACGGCCTCAACCTTGCGCAGCAGAGCGCGCTTGAGCTCGAGGTCTTCCACCACAGCCTCGATGACCCAGTCGCATCCGGCCAGCAGGCTGAGATGGTCCTCGAAGTTTCCCGTGGTGATCAGGCGGGCCAGCGAGGGATCCATAAAGGCCGCAGGTTTGGATTTGATCGCCGCCTCCAGTCCGGCCTGGGCGGCCCGGCTGCGAACTTCAGGTCCGGCAGATGGCGCGATCTCAGCAGAAGCAATGTCCAGCAGTAAACAGCTCGCTCCTGCGTTGGCCAGGTGCGCGGCAATGCGGGAGCCCATGGTTCCCGCGCCCAGGACGGCGACTTTCTCGATTCTCTTCAGCATCGGCCAGAGTTCTCCGACATCGGGGTTCCCGGCAAGCCCGCTGTCGGCTGGCTGGGGTGAAACGACGACAGATGATTGTATGGCCTGAGATGCAGGAACGGCGAGAACACTCGAAAATCAGAAAAAGGAGAGGGGTGGCGGGCGCGATTCCAAGTGCGGCAGTGGTTTTTCCAAAGCTATCGCGGGCCATTCACGGACGACATCAATCCACGCCGCCTCAACAAAGATTCCGGCAACACGCGCGGTGCTTAGCATCAAAAAGAGGCACTAAGCACGAACAAACAAGTTGCAGGCAATCATTGCCTAGTCCCCGCAGATTCGAAGTCCACACTTGCGATAGCCTAAAGGCGCATCTTCCTTCGTGTAGACGGTCACAACCACACTATCCTGTACGCCATCGAAGTCCGCAGTGATCGTCGCCTCGCCCGGCCGCAGGGCATGCACCATTCCGTTGCTATCTAAGCGGATCACTGGATCGCGGTCCGGTTGCTGCATGGTAAATTTGATTTGATTGGAATCTGCTAAAAAGATTGGGTAATCCAACTGGTCGTAGTAGACCTCTGGCGCCAACCACGTCCTTCTATCCTCCTTCTCCTCAAGGACCATCGCCAAAGTATGACCACCGTGACTCAGATAGAATTTCTTCAGACCCTTTGAGCTTGGAACGACATTCATGCGATAGCTCTTGCGGCCCAGTCCGCCATCCGCAAAGAGAACCAGGATTTCAATGTCCACAATTCCGACTTGCAACGGGACGATTTCAATCGTTTTCGTCAGGCCGTTGTCCTGAACCACCTTGGCTTCGCCGCTCCCAACCGCAATGCCTGAGCTCTGGTTCTCGAAACGACGCTCATTGTTCCGTTCAATCACTCCTATTGCTTCCACGCTTGGGTCTGTCAGATGCAGAGCAATTTGGATGGGCTGGGCAAGACCGACAGGCTGGTCCGGGATTGTGGCCTTCACTCTTTCATCCGCAGCAAACATTCGCAGGTCAATTGAATCGGCCGTAACAGAAGCGTCTTCAATACCGGCAAACAGCATCGTGCATAGCACTAGAAGAGCAAGGGGGACTCCGAATCTGAAACGAGTGAACATGGCTTTCCTCAAAAAACGAAAAACAGCCCTACGCGGTGTTACCCGCGTCTGCTCAAGCGTTCCAATACTGCTGTCTTACGGAAGCTCCCCCAAAAACGCGTAAAAAAGAGCGGCGCGCGCCGAGAATGTGGGGGTGAGGATGGCAACGGCGCGCGCCTTATTTAATTGAATTGAGAATAGCCCGATTTTCCTGGTGCGTCAAGGAAAAACGCGTCCCCGGCAGCATTGCCGATCAGGAAAATTGAGGAAAAACTCGAACTTCCCTAGAGCCACTCTAAAGTGTTCCACCGGGGAACGCCAAAAAAGAGCGCTTCCATGGCCCCCGGCAAGCGTGTTGTTGGCTTGCTGGGGTTGAGTCAGGTCTCAGTGCGGGTCTCGGTGTGCTGAGGGCGGTGCGCGCTCCGATGCGGTTCCGCGTTGGAAGCAGTGTGGGGGCCATGGCCAACCTTCTTCTCGCCCTGTGATTTTTCTCCGTGCGCTGCGCCGTGCGACGGGCCCGCCGCTCGCTGCGCTGGAGCCGCCCCGCGCTGCGCCTGCTGTTGGGGTCCGTTCTGTGCCGAACGCCCGCGCGATGCACCTGGATTTCGCGAGGATGCGTTGCGGGGAGGCGCGTTTCGCGCGGGCGAACCGGGGTCCCCAGCGCGCCCGCGGTTCGCGGGCTGGGGTGGAGGATTATTCCGCGCCGGCCCGAGAAAGCGCTCCGAGGCGCTGCGCTGCTGCGCAACCGGTCGCGGCACCTGCGGTCCAGTGGTGACTTGTGCCGGCGGAGGAGGCGTCAGCAGCTCGGGCTGCTCGCGCACGATCTTCTGCGCCATCTTCAGCACCTCGCGTTCGCCGCGATAAGTGAGCTTGCGGTGCGCCTTGTCCAGAGGGAACCAGAAGGCCTTGCGGACCTCGTCGTGCATCTCCGGGCTGATCTGGCCGAGCCGCCCGGAGTGGTAGAGAAACAGATAGAAGCTGACCGCCTTAGAGACGTGCTCGCGGCCGCCCCAGGTACGCTGGTAGAGATAGCGGATCGTGGTGAGGCGGAAGAGCAGCCGGCCGCGTACTCCGGTCTCCTCGAAGACCTCCCGGTCGGCGCTCTGCTCGGGCGTTTCGCCCTCGTCCACCGCGCCCTTGGGCAGAGCAAAGACGGTGCCTTCGGGACGCGCCTTTGTCCTGCGGCTTACCGTATCGGCGTTGATGATATTCGGCTCGATGATCGCAACTTGCCAGTTTCCCCGGATGTGGCGCAGCACAACGCCTCCCGCCGAGGTCTCATAGACCATCTTCTTCCCCGAAGGAGACTTGCTCGCCTCGGAGGATGCGGCAGTTGGGTTCGTTGTTTTCCTGTGGGCAGGGGCGTCGGGCACAATAGAAGACCTGAAGACAACACTATCTATGCGATGTTCGCAAACTATGGGCCAAGGAGCAAGTGTTAGCTGGTGTGCGCGCAATTCGGAATTGCCGAAATGGTATGGAGCGCAGGCCTGCAGTGCGCCTGAATGTGGCCCTGAGCATGTTGCCCTGGGTATGTGTCCTGATTGCAGTCGGGCGCCCAGGGAGCCCGTATTTGGCTTGCTGGGGGAAGGTGAGGAGCAGAATGGCCGGCGAAGAGAAAGGCAGCAGCCCGACCGAAGCGCGCACGAGCGTTGTCACTGGAGCATTCGGCTTCACTGGCCAACAGATCGCCAGACGGCTGCTGCGCCAAGGCGAGCATGTTCGCACGCTGACGAACCACCCGCGTCCGGAGCTGCCGCTCTTCCGGCGGGTTCAGTTCTGTCCTCTTGATTTCGAAAACCCCGAAGAGCTAGCCGATTCCATGCGGGGCGCAAGCGTCCTTTACAACACCTACTGGGTCCGCTTCCCCTACGGCGGGATGACTCACGAGCGCGCGGTGCACAACACGGAAGTCCTGATCCGCGCCGCCGAGGCGGCCGGCGTGAAGCGAATCGTTCACATCAGCACCGCGAATCCGTCGCTCGATTCCCCGATGACGTATTACCGTGGCAAAGCCGAGATTGAGCAGGCGATTCGCCAATCGTCATTGTGTTACGCGGTCCTGCGTCCTGCCGTGCTCTTCGGCAAGGGCGACATTCTCATCAACAACATCGCCTTTCTGCTGAGACACTCCCCAATGTTCGCCATACCCGGCAACGGCAAATACCGCATTCAGCCTACCTATGTCGGCGATCTGGCTGAGCTGGCGGTCGAGAGCGGCAGGCGGACCGACAACTTCACTATCGACGCGGCCGGTCCGGAGATTTACACGTTTATGGATTTGGTGAAACTGATTCGCTCCGCGGTCGGGAGCAGGTCGTGGATCGTGCCCATGCGTCCCGAACTGCTGAACGCCGCATCCAGGACGCTGGGAACGATGCTTGGAGACGTGCTGCTCACCGACGATGAGATTGCTGGGCTCATGGCGGAGCTGCTGTTGTCGCATCAGCCGCCTGCGTGTCATACCAGTTTTGCGGCTTGGATCCAGTCCAACGCAGGAACGCTCGGCCGCAGCTATGCTTCGGAGCTGGCGCGCCACTATCGGTAAAGTTGGAGGTAAAAGTAGGCGGTAAAGTTGGGACGCGATCGAGGTGGGAAGGTCGATCGAGGTGGGACGGTAAAGTTGGGATCGATTCGTTCCGGTCAGAGCTTCCGTTCAAGTAAGACTTCAGGCTTTCGCCCAAAACTCCGGACGCGCGGATAAAAGTCGGTGATGCTGATCCTGCAACTCTCATGCAATTTCGGCATCCAATAGCCAATGTAGGCGGCCGGATGAACGGCGCAACTTTGCTCCCGGCCGCGGGGTTTTGAGATGTGCAGGCTGGCAGTATGAAGCAGCTCTCCCAAGTTTCGCGTTCCGTACGGGCGTTCTTCCACGAGTTAAGCACTCCCCCGAAAATTAAAACTGTCCCGGCACAGCGTACGCTGGGTGTTGCCCTCGGTGGAGGCTTCGCGCGCGGCATGGTGCACATCGGCGTGCTCAAGGTGCTGGAAGAGGCCGGAATTCCGATCGCGGCCATTGCCGGAACCAGCTCGGGCTCCATCGTCGGCGCCGGCTACTGCAGCGGGCGCTCGGCGGCAGAGCTGGCCGAGATCGGCCGGCGATTGCGCTTCTGGGACTTCGCCCGCTGGACGCTCGACCGCGGCGGTTTCTGCACCAACGATCGCCTGATCTCATTTCTCGCGAAACTCTGCCTTTGCAAGGATTTTTCCGAACTTCGAACTCCGCTTGCGGTGGTGGCAACGGAATTGGCAACGGGACGTCCGGCGATCTTTCGCAGCGGCTCGCTGTGCAATGCGATTCGCGCCAGCTGCGCCTATCCCGGAATCTTCACTCCGATATCGATTGACGGTGTGCTGCACGTGGACGGCATGCTGAGCTACGAGGTGCCCACCACGCCGCTCAAGGAGATGAACATCGACTACGTGCTCGGCGTGCACCTGCGCTCGCGCTGGAACGTCTCAGCGTCGCCGCGGCACTTCTTCGACGTCATCGGGCAGTGCTTCGCCATTGCGCAGACCCGCATGAGCCTGCATTGGGCGCAGGATGCCGATATTCTGCTGGAGCCAGATGTGGGAACCTTCGGCTATGACGACTTCGAGCGCGCCGCTGAGCTGATCGCAATCGGCGAAGACTCCATGCGCTCGGCTTTACCGGAGTTGAAGGCAAAACTGGGGATCATGGATATGGATAAAGTCGAGGCGCCGCTGCCGGCCGTGAATGCCGCGATGGCAAAGCCGTCCGCCGCGCAGGCGCCAGCCTAAGCCGACGCTCCCAGCGCGCGGACCTTATCCGATGTGCCCCGAATGCGTCCGAGCAGCTCTTCCGACATCGCCGTGAACTCCTGCGAGGCCTGCTCGTCGCCCATCTCAAAGATCGATTTCTGCAGCGAGACCGACTCGGGAACGGCCACGCGTTCGCGCAGCTCCGACTGCAGCACCAGGCCTTCAAATTTCATGCGCAGGCTCGCCAGCAGGTTCTCGCGGTGATTGGCCTTGCGCCCGACGCGCGAGACGATGATTCCCGCATTGGTGATCTCGTGGTCGAGGTTCTCGCAGAGGTCCTCCACCTGCGTGTTGAGAAAGGCGACCCCGAGGATCGAGAGGTAATCCGGTGGCACCGGCATCACGTAATGGGTGCTCATGGCCAGCGCATTTTGCGTGGGGATTGTCAGGTTCGGCGGACAATCGCAGACGACCATGTCGTACTGATCGAGTACCGGCTTGAGCGCCTTTCTCAGTTTCAGCTCCCTTCCGGCGGCGCCGCCCAGAGCCAGGTCGACTGAGAACAGGCTGATGTGGGAAGGCACCAGGTCCACGTTTTCGAAAACGCCGTACTTGATCACCGTCTTCGCGTCGTTGAGATTGGTCGCTCCGGCAATGGCGCGCACACCGAGCAGCGAGGCGATCGTTCCGTGCTGTTTCGCGTGCTCCACCCACTCTTCCGCGCTGATGCAGGAAAAAGTGGCGTTGGTCTGCGGATCGCAATCCACAAGCAGCGTACGCATTCCCTGCCTGCCGCAATACGCTGCAAAGTTCACTGCAATGGCGGTCTTTCCGACTCCGCCTTTCAGATTGACGCACGCAAGAATTGTGGGCATGGGCACCTGCGAATGGCACCGCAGCACGCCAACTCCGGGCGGGCTGAGGGCCCCGTTTGAGATTGGCAACAGTCTACGGAGTTCCTGGCGTGAAACAAAGCTGGTTTTTGCCTCTATTCGTAGAAGGCTGTGCAAAACCCGACGGATCGTCAACCGGTCCCGTGTTCTCAGCCGGTCGCGATCGCCCACGATGATCGGCGTATCGGTTCTTACGAATGGACATGTACCACTTCGGCACAATTGGCTCATTGCGCCCTAAATTCTTTCCCTTCTGAGAGGTACTGCGGGGCCGTCTTGCCGAAATTTCCCCGGGCCACATTTCTCCACAGTCTGTTCCAGATTTTTTCGATTCCCGGCTTGACAAGCAGAGCGGAAGCGGGCCATACTTCGTTCATGCTGCATTGCAGCACAAACTGCAGCATAAGTTGAGCAGCCATATCGGCACCTGAATCTTTTCACAGAAAGTCCCACTAGGAGGGAACCATGAGCGCAACCAAGACAACCAAGCTGGAAACCATCGACATCACTGCCTGCCCGGTCGCCTGTGCGGCCCTCTATCAGAAGGGCCTGGAGCGCGCCGTTGAAACCAGCGAGATGTACCTGGACATGGCCGTTAAGCAGAACGGCGAGATCGTCGCCGCCATCAAGAAGGCCCTGAAGAGCACCGAAGTACCGGGCATGTTCATCCTGGACCTGAGCTCGCAGGCGCTGGAAGGCCTGGTGCTGGTGCAGAAGCAGCTGATGGGCCTTGGCATGGAGCAGATCGCTGCCGCCATCGAAGCCCTGAAGAACCTGGACCTGACCTCGGGCGACATCAAGGCCGACATCGCCAGCGCCTTTGAAGCGACCATGGATCGTTCGTTGACCGCGCAGAGCACTGTTACCGAATATGCCGCGAAGCAGACCAAGGCCGGCATTGAGGCCATCAAGGCGCAGCCCGGCGTTGCCGGCACCGCTGCCGAGACCTTCGCGGATTCGGTCCAGAACAGCTTTGACACCGCTCTCGGCGTTCAGAAGGAAATCCTGAACATCGCCGTGAAGCCGCTGCGCGCTGCTGTCCGCGCGTAACTCCCGAAGCGAAAGCATCGACTTGATGCAGGGCTGATCTGGGAACCCGGTAGGCCCTCGAAGGGTCTGCCGGGACAACGGAGCGCCATCGCGGCAGCGGTGGCGCTCCGTGAAAAAGCCCGCTCAATTTCGAAATTGTTTTCGAAATTGTTGAGATCTGTTTGGCTTTGTTTCTGCCCCCGGCGAGTTGATCACGGCCTTGCTGGGGCTCCGTAACGCAGCAGGGCGTGCTCACCCAATGCTCTGCTCCTGTACGTTCTCAGGACCGAAAACACCCGGAGGTGAGTGAATGAATACCGGACCGAATACAGGATCTTTAATCGCGACCAACGTAATTGCCGAAAGTGTGCTTGAGAGCCTGAAGTCCGGTCTTCTCCTGAAGGGCACCGTGCGATCGCATGCTATTGACGGCTCAGTCGCCGCTACCTGGATCGCCATCGATCTTCCCGGCATCGGCGAGCGCCAGGTTGCTGTGTACTGGGACCAGCATCTCAAGATCGGCCAGGAGGTCTTGATTCAGTGCGTCCCCAATCCCCAGCATTCCGGACGCTATAAGTTTCAGATCGCCGCGGAGCCGGCTTCGCCCTCAGGCAGCCAATAGTTCTGGACAAGAGTTCTGCTTGGCCCAGTGAGGACCATCCCGCTGGGCCATTATTTATTCCGCCCGCTTCCTCCCAAGCTCGCCGCTCCCTTGAATTCGCCACAAACGAATAGGGCCACCGCTTCGCAGTGACCCTATCAAAGGAAACTTGGGAACCGGCCCGAGGCCAACTCAGTTACGGACGGGCGGCTGCGGGGAAAGGCGAGCCGAGATCGTGCTGGCGCGCTTCCGACGGGGTGGTCTGATCGGAGTTATCCGCACTGGCAGACGGATTGCCTGCTGACGGGAACGGCGAGCCCGCTTCCGCAGGGGACGTCGCGACGCGGATTTCCGATTGGCTGGCAGCCATGGAGGCAGGCATCTCGCCCGTTGCGGACCCGGTGTCACCTCCGGCCAAAGCGGTGTTGGATTCTTGCGGGAACGGCAG
>Ga0137366_10004027_pt1 | contig 11460 bp, 9 predicted proteins | sample SagtaG_8_FD_104938 | JGI IMG/M metagenome (GOLD analysis project Ga0137366, IMG submission 104938) | Vadose zone soil microbial communities from Sagehorn Ranch, Mendocino, California, USA - Sage1_L_60_16 metaG | ecosystem: Environmental > Terrestrial > Soil > Vadose zone | place: USA: California... | reverse complement strand
CATAGTTGAAACCGCTGGTCGTGTAAATAGCGATAATGGTTTGAACGTTTTGCGAATAGGAAAAGTCCCCGTTGTACTCCCATCTTCCGATCCGCCGTTTGAGGGCAACGTTGCCCACGAACCCAAGACTGCTTCCCCCGGTATTGGTCCCATTGTTCACCATGCCGAAGCTGAAGTAAACCAAACCGAAAAGAGGCCGGGCGTAGCTGTATGTCAGGGTTCCGCCGAACTGATTGTAATCGTAGGGCGTCCCGGCGAAAGTTTCCATTTGCCGGTTGGCGTAACCAATCAGCGCAAAGCCGTGCCCCAGCTGGTAAGTTCCAAAGGTGCTCAGAGCAATACCGTGGGAAGTCTCCTCGTTTGGAAGCAGAACCGATGTATTATCCGCGAGGTAGGATTGGCGCAATGCACCAATCAGGTTTCCGGTGTAGCGCACCTGACCGCTTACGGTGAGTCGCTCAGTTGGCTTGAATGAGGCGGTTGAGTCAGCGGTATCGGTTGTGCCTCGGCTGCGGTAAGCCCCGGTCTCACTGCTGTAGTCGGTCCGGTTATAGCCCAAAGTAAACGTGCCAGAGAGCGGGAGCGTGTGGTTCGCCGAAATACCATACGACGTCGCCGCTGAATCCGACTGAGAGTTGGTCGGAGAGAGGAAAGCGGGCAGCTCCACGTGGTAGTTCTGGTGATTCATAAACCCGGAAAGCTGGAATCCACGAACTTTGTAATTCGATAAGAGGCTAAAGATCTGCGAGGACGTGTCACTCGTACCGGTCTCGCCAAGAATCGTCGAGGAACTTGAATTGTCCGAAAACGTGGCCGTTAACGAAGGCAGGCGGGGGAGCAATTCGCTCCACGTGGTCGAGAAATTCTGGGTCGAGCTGTCGGCGGTCAAACTGGCAGCTCCAGGAATTCCATACTGACTGCCTTTTGCGAATGACTTGCTAAAGTTCAGAGATCCGGGAAAATGGCTCCCGCTAAAGATCGATGTTGAGGCGTCCACGCCAGTTTCGCTGAGGATCGATGCGTACGAGCCGTTGTCCTGGTTGCGGTTATAAAAAGGCCGCACACTGAATGAGAGAAAGTTGGGATCGTAATAGGAACCGGACAAGAGTCCCATGCCGGTCCCGAAGATTCCATGCCCGGATAACCCGGAATCTCCAAAGTTGCCCGAGTAGCCGACGCCAAGGTTGCCATTCAGGTTCATCTTCACTTCGTCGCCAATGCTGACTTGCGCCTGCACGCCCACCACAATCATCAACGACGCTATCAGAGTGGCCCCGATGATCTTGAACCGTGCCGGTCTCTGCCCGTACATCGTTCCATCCTGACTACAAGGTTTCGATCTTCGCGTTTTTGTGCAACTTTTCCGATAATGTCGAGCGAAGCTGCTGGGTTTTTTCCTTCTGCATGTCCGACTGCAGTCCGGCCTTCACTTCAGCAAACGGAGTTTTACCTGCCGGCACGCGCGCCTCCAGGCGAAAAATCGTATAGTTGTTGCCCAGCTGAATCAGGCCGCTGACATCGCCCGGCTTCATCTTCGCAGCGAGGTTCACAATTGGCGGCGGAAGCTCACTCGCCTTCATGGGCTTGTGGTCCCCCATGTTTACGCGGAAATCGTCATCCGAGAGCTTCTCCGCAAGAAGGCCGAAGTCGCGGTAACTCTTGACATTCTTTGCCTGCTTGGCCGCTTCGTTCGCGCGCTCTCTGGCTTCCTGTAGTACGGCAGACGACTGGTTCGGCGGAATAATCGAAATGCTCTGGATGTGCAGAAGTTCCGGGTGTGTATATTGTGCGGAGTTGTTCTCGTACCGCACTCTAGCCTGCGCGATTGTCACCCGAGCAGGACCATCCACTTCGTCTGTGAGAAGTTTTTCTATCAACAAGGCACGGCGGATCTTTTCACGCATCGCAGACTGGGAGCCGTTCACTTCCGTCAATAGGAATTGCCGATAAGCTGCATGGTCGCGAAACTGCTTGCGGAACTCGGCATCAGCTTTGGTGAGGCGCGCGGGCGGAACTGTCAGGTGGCGCCGCTGAGCCTCTTGATATACCAGTTCCTCGAAAATGATCATCTGCAGCGCGCCGCGCCGGATCTCCGGCTCCAACTGCTTAGGGAAGCCGTTGTGTTGTCGCGCATAAGGGAAGATGGTGTACATCTCCCGGGTCAGATCACGCTCCACAAGGAGGGTTCCGTTTACTCGCGCCACCGGCTTCCAGTTGGTCGGTACGGCGGGCGTGATCGTGGAAATCTTGAAATTTTGGACCCCCTCTGCTCCTGGCACGACCGGGGCCTGCGACTTTGCGGTCTGCGCGCTGGCCAACGCCGTCAGCGTGACTGCCACGGCGGTTATACGGAGCCAAACTTTCATATCCACCCCACGTTGGTTCTGGTTGAGCTCAAGTTCCAAAATAACCGGGGGAGCTAAACTTGCTCCCCCAGGCCTGTACATAATCAGAAGGCAGTCGTAACGCTCATAACTCCACTCGCTTCGTTTGCACCACCCGCACCCTGGAAGTGGCACTGGCGGCAAAACTGCGTCGCGGATGAAGCCTGCGTTGCACTTGGGTTGGAACCCGGGTTGTATGGCGCCGCGAGGAAGAAGTACGTTGGATAAGTTCCCTTGGCTGCGCCGGCGATCGGGGCATCGGCATTGGCGCTGGCGGTATACATGGAGTGCGGCGTGTGGCAGGTCGTGCATAGCAGGAACGCGTTGGCCGGATTGGTGTCCGGCAATGCCACCGGCGAACCATGTCCGTTGGAGACGATGTTCGGCGCGCCGTAGTGATTGGCAAAGGCCTGGTAATTCGTGGCGGCAGCAGAGATCCTCAGGCAATCGCTGGCCACGCCATGCCAGATGCAACCACCGACCGTGTAGACGAAATTGCTGGCAACGCCCACCTTTCCTAGCGTCGCTTGAGGCCCCACCGGGTGGTCGTTGTAATAGTTGCCGGCCGTCGTTCCGTCGCTTCCCAGCAGAGTGGGAATGGCATTCGGTCCATAGATGCCTGGAGGCAGAAGGCCTGCCGCCTGCTCATACGACTTGTTGGTCATCATTGCGCCCTTGGCAATGTTGCCGTCGTGGCAACTCAGGCACGTCATGATGCCGGTGATTTCTTCTGGCATGCTCGCAAACTGGGAAGATGCCGGGAGAGTGGTTTGAAAAGAATTATGGCCTGCTACCGTAGTATTGTCTCCCTGGTTCAACACAGCGCCGTACAAGGGACCGAGGTCCTCGCCCCAAAGTGCATAGTTACCAGCGTTGGTCTTGTCAACGGTCTGGCCGGTGATGGCGTTTCCGCCCGCGCCGAACGCGCCGCTGTGGGGAGCATGACAACCAGTGCAGCCGCGGCCACCATTCTGGTGGGCTCCCAGCTTATCGACACCGGTGATTCCGCTTCCCGACGTATAGGTCTGCGCCATCGCAAACGCCGCGAGCAGCAGAACCATTGTGATTACGTACATTGCTTTCTTCATATAGTTATGAAACCTCCTGGTATGTAACAGCTGTTACCTCTACTGCTCCGAACAAATACTCGGTCTACCTCTTAGCCGCCCGCGGGACGGCTAAACTTTGCGCCGCTTACTTCGGCGGCGTCGCTGCAGGAGCGGGTTCGTCCTTCTTGGCCGCCAGCGCTCCTGTGTTCTTGTCCGCTGATCCCTCGCGCCGTGCTCTTTCTGCCTGAGCCTCGGCGTCCGTGAAATAACGGAAGATCTGTATTCTCCCGGGATACTGCTCGGAGGTAATCACGCGGTTCTGCTTGTCAATCGCAATGCCTCCGACCATGCTGAACTGCCCGGGCAGCAGGCCGTGGCTGCCCATCCATATGAGCAATCGCCCCTCAGGGGTAAACACCTGCACACGGTCCTGCATCGCATCAGCGACCCAGACGTGTCCATCGCCATCGACAGCGACTCCCTTCGGCCGGGTAAAGTATCCCGGCCCATCGCCTGCTTTTCCGAACTCCCGGATGAAAGTCCCGTCTGCGTCGAAGACCTCGACGCGGTCATTGAAGGTGTCGGAGACGTAAAGATTCCCGTCCTGATCGACGGCGGCATTGGTAGGGCGAGAAAAATCGCCGGGGGAAGTCAGTTCATGCTTGCTGCCGGGCTGGCCGCTCGTGCGCAATAGCTTGTATGGCGGATCGGCGTCGTACACGAGCACCTGATCGAGTTCGGTATCGCACACGTACAGAAAGCGATTCTCGTTATCAATAGCGAGTCCGGCAGGGCTAGACATGCCTTGGCTAATACTTGCCTGGACCCGGTGCTCCTTGTCGAACACCAGGACATGCCGCAGTTCGCTGTCGGAAACAAACAAATTATCGGCATCATCAACCGCCAGGCCGGTGATCAGTTTGAAGCGAGCCTGCTGGCCATTCTTGAGTAGCTCCACTTCTCCGGTCTCCGGATCAAAAATGAAAACTGCCAGCACCTTCTCGTCTGCGGTGTACACGCGTCCTTTGCTGTCCACGCCGATGCCGTAGGGCTTGACCAGCTGGAAGTACGGCCTGTCGGACTGAGACGCTTCGCCGACCGCGACGCCGGCCAGCCGGTCCATCCATGCGCTCTTCTTGGGGACCGCTTTGACCTGCCTCTTCTCCCCGGACAAGTAGCTCAGATATTTAATGCGGGTGATGGCGGGAGGATTTGGCCAGACGATCTTTGAATAGTCCAGCAGTTCGAGAATGTTTTTCTGCGGCGGCGGGGCGGACGCTTTTTTCTTGTCCCTGGCCTGGAGCGAAGCAGTTCCTGCCAATAGCACAGCCAAGGTGCAAAGAAACGCCAGGGCCAGTTTGCTGTGCTGCACCGATTGTGCCTGGGCTCGAGCAAATTCTCGTTGGGTCATCGTTGCACCCCCAGGGTCTTGTGACATGTATCGCAAAAGGCCGTGTTCGCCTCTTGATCCTTCACCAGCAGATTTGCTTTCGAGGACGAGTGGGGCTGGTGACAGGTGGCGCAATTCAGCGTGACTGCCACTTTGTCCGGGTTGGAGCGATCCATCTGATCGACTACGGGATGATGTTCTACCGGGTGACCAAGTCCGTACTTGATAGGTAGTCTCGGGACCTTCGCGAAGTAGTCTTCAGGCAGCCTTACTTTTCCATCGAAGATCGCGGCCATGTGTTGGCCTTCGAGCTTCTGCGGTTTGGCATCCGGACCATGGCATTCGAGGCACAATGGATTCGGATTTGCCGCCCTCAGCAGGCGCAAGTTGTCATTGCCGTGCGCATCATGGCAGATCGAGCACGCCTGGTTGAAAACTGGCTGATGCAGATGCGCCTTCTTCCCAAGCTCGGCAACCTCGCTATGACACCCAAGGCAAATATTGACGGCGTCGGTCTTGGGCAGTCCCGGCTGGGAACTGGCATGTGGGTTGTGACAGTCGGTGCACTCTCCCGCCGCGCCCGGATGCTGAACCTTGGCTGAGTCGATCCTTTTCGCCTGCTCGTCGTGGCAGGTAACGCACAGCGATTTGGCCTCTTTCTCCACGAGAACCACTTTGCCGTCCTGCGCCGGCGCATGACACATTTCGCAGTTCTTATCTGCGAACGGCGGGTGCAGAAATTTCGCCATCAGTTTGGGTGCGGCCGACTGGTGCGGATCGTGACACTGCAGGCAATCGGCGGCTGCGAAGGGCTGGTTGTGATGCGCCTTTTGCAGGTCGGCATCTTTCGCGTCGTGACAGTCCAGGCACAGTGCGGGCGTGCTCTTGGTGAGGTGGAACTTGCTCTCTGGACTCAGGTCGGCGCCGGTCTTGTGGCTGACGTGGCAGGTGTCGCAACCCATGTCGAGCGCGACATGGCGGCTGCCTTTTTCGGGAGCATTCGTCCCCTGATTATGGCAAGTGAGGCACAGATTCTCTTTCTTGTCGCCCGAGGTCGCCTTCAGGAGCTGGTTCTTATTGTCAGAAGAGTGGGGATCGTGACAGGTGAGGCAATCACGCACGGCGGGCTCATGGACGTGCCCGTTGATGTGGGTTGCGTCTTTGTCCGTGTGGCAGGTCAGACAGAGTTTGTATGGAACGGCGGTGTTCAGCTTGACCCGGGTCACATCCTTGTTCACCCGAACTTCGTGGCAGCTGAGGCATCCGGCTTGTATGGCCGAGTGAACCGCCTTGCCTTTCGACTTCTCCTCATGGCATTGCAGGCAAGTGGCTGAGTCTACATTCTTTTCCAGAGGAACCGGATGAACCTTGGCGAACGCACCCGGAATGGCTGAGATTAAGACGATGCACAGTGCGAGTCGAGTGCTTAGGAACAATGAACGCCGTTTAGCGAAGGAGTAGTTCGTGTGGAGCTCGACGGATTTGACAACTGCTCCCAATGCAAACTCCGAACCCTAAATGTGCAACAACCTAAGTGGACGCGCCCATCCGTAATGTTTGAGAACGTCGAACCCGATATCCGAGCTCAGACTGTTGCAGAACCCAGCAGGACGTAGAAAATCGCAACACCGATACCCGCGCTCCATTTCGGATCTTCTCCCGAAACGAAACCGGCCAGACACTGTGGGTAACGTGATTCATTCCTGTTTGCGCCCCATTCAACCCCGAAACTCTCGCGAGCTTCTCTGCAACAACGAGAATAGTTTGAAAAGAAATCAGGTATGTAGGACCGTCATCACCGCGGTATGTGCGCGGGATCACTACTTTGCGTATGTCCAAGGACTTCCGCTATTTAGGCGGACCCCGGAGAGACAGCCCGCGTTAACGTATTGGAGGCAGGGCGTCACTGGATCGGGCACGGTTACCGTGTTGAGTCGCCTCGGCTCAGCACGTACCATGCCCATTGGATTGCGGGGGCAACAGGTCAGAGGACGGACAAGTCCGCCTTGTGACAGCCGTCACAGTCAGCCATGAGTACCGACACAGACTGAAACTGAGACTCTGCCCGAAAGTTAACGTGCGAGTGTGTTGCGATTTGCCGTAGCGGAAACACACCATTTCCTACTTGGAGGAAACCAGGATGTCGAGAGTGAACGTATTCTTCAATCCCTTAATGTTCCTTTTTGTAATGTTATTGACGCTTATCCTTTGCGCTGCAGACGCCAAGGCACAAGACGCTGCCAGCGTTTACAAGGCGAAGTGTGTAATGTGCCACGGTACCGATGGCAAAGGCGCAACTCCCGCAGGCAAGAGCACCGGGGTTCACAGCTTTAGCTCGTCTGAGGTGCGGAAGGAAACCGATGCCGACCTCACTCAAATCACCACAAAGGGCAAAGGCAAAATGCCGGCATACGAGAACAAATTGACCCAACCCCAGATCACGGAACTCGTTGCTTACGTCCGACAACTTGGAAAGAGTGACTAAAGCAGGCGACTCGTTCAGGCAAGCCCAGGGGCCGAACCCAAAATCCAGGTTCGGCTCAGCAGTGTGTGTGCTCCGTTCATTTCAATAAAGGCGACGGCAGCACTAGGACAGGAAGAATTCCCTCGCCACCTCGGCCCAATCCTGGTCCGACAAGTGGGCTGTCGTATCCTCCACAGCGATTCCGCCATCCTGGGCAAGAGCTCCGACAGTCGCGGGCAACATGGCCCGAAGGCGCGCGGCAGATTGCTCCATCCACGCGCGAGCCAATGCGCCGCTCAAGAGGTTACGGAGATTGATCTTGGCATCTGGAGAATGCACCGCCACGAGCCATCCGTTGCCATACGGATCCGTACGTGCGGCTTCCGGGTCCCGAACTGCGGATTCGTTGATGTCCGTGACTTCGCCTTCAACAGGCGAAAACATGTCGACCGATTTTCCGTCGCGGAATAGCGTCCAGATCTTCTGCCCTTGACGAATCCACTGTCCGCGTTGGGGCAACGCAATTCGTTCTATCTTGCCTACCAGCCTCGAGGCAAAGTCATCCATGCCGATACGTACGAGCGTAGGGCTCTCGCTCAGAGCCCAAGCGTGGCCAGGATGGTATCGCAGATTTTCCGGGACTTTAAATCCGCCCACAATTGGGGAAGCAAATTCTGGTGCCTTCGATTCGAGAATGACAGGCGCCGTCTGCCCGGCCGGCTGCTTGGCGGTGCGGAAATAATGATCGATAAGAATGAAGACCGCGAACATAAGAATCACGATGAGGACTGTCATGGGATGCCTCGCTTGAGTTCTCTTGTCACTAACTCCAAAGTCTCTAAGGCAGGTCTCATGCCAGAGTCATCCTCGCTCGCTTCGTTAGCGGGTGATTTTGTGCATATCAAAACAAACAAAGAAGATCGACGTGCCAGGATTGCGCTGATCTGGCTCATCCACGCCCAAGCGTTCCCAGTGTGAATGTTGTGGATCGCAACAGCTCATACGCCGCCCCGGCCCTGGAAAGGCGCGCACTCGAGAGCAATCTGTGCCATATCAGCAACTTGCGTTTGATTAGCGGCCGGTGCTGAGAAGCGCAACGGGCGGCGATGAGAATTACAACGAAGTAGAGGGTAAAGCCCTGCTCCCGCCAGCACCTCTCCCTTGATGCCAGTCACCGACACCCGTGACCAGAGTCACTGTGAGCAGTTTCCAGCCAGACCAAACTGTTGCATGACTCGGCTGATGATGAGAATTGCAACGGCTGAGTCCCCTGGAGGACTTGGCGGTGGTGACTTTCTTAACACCGCTGCAAGCTGCGTCTCTTCGACGCAGCCACAAATCAAACGTGTGCGCATTCCTTAGATACTGGAATGTTCTCTCCTTCTTCGTCGCCATTTCCACTCCGCAATTGAAAAAAGGACAACTTTCATGAGCAGAGCGCTCTTATATGACGCAACCGTCTGCATCGGATGCAAGGCGTGCGAGCAGGCGTGCGCCGACCAGAACAAGCTGCCCTATTCTCAAGCCGTCGCCAACGAAGACATCCAATCGGAACACAAGTACACGGTGGTGCTTACCAGGAGTGAGCATTTCATGCGGCGGTTGTGCATGAATTGCCTCGATCCTGCTTGCGCCTCGGTGTGCCCCGTTGGCGCTTTGCGCAAGACCGCAACCGGACCTGTTATCTACGACGAAGGTCGTTGTATGGGCTGCCGTTACTGCATGGCTGCCTGTCCGTTCAGCGTTCCCAAATACGAATGGGGCAAGGTGCTGCCGCGAGTGCGCAAGTGCACAATGTGTCCGGACCGGGTTGCTGCGGGACAGCAGACGGCGTGCGCAGAAGCGTGCCCGACCGGCGCAACCAAATTCGGTGAGCGAGACGATTTAATCGCAGAGGCGCGCCAGCGGATCCACGACAACCCGGAAAAGTACGTCAACCATATTTATGGACTGACCGAGGTCGGCGGCACATCGGTGTTGCTGTTGTCGAGCGTGCCTTTTGAACAATTCGGGTATCGAGCGGAATTGCCCGGCGATCCTCTGCCGATGCTCACATACCGCGTGCTGTCGCGCATTCCTGACATCGTTCCTCTCGGCGGAGTCTTGTTGGGTGGCGTTTGGTGGATAACTCACCGGCGCGAGGAGGTTTCCGCTGCCGAAGGCCACAAGAAGAATGTGCGGCTCCGGGTAGTGAAGGGGGAGTCCCGTGAAAATTAAGCTCACCTTCTGGAAGTTCGTGTTTCTGGTTCTAATAGCCGCCGGCGTTTACGCGACGGTGGTGCGCTTCACCCGAGGCTTGGGCCAGACCACGAACCTCAGCGACCAGTTTCCTTGGGGAATCTGGGTCGGCTTCGACGTGCTGTGCGGAGTGATGCTGGCAGCTGGCGGATTCACGCTTACCGCCGCCGTGCACATTTTCAACCTGAAACGTTTGCAGCCGATTGTGCGACCGACCGTCTTGACCGCCTTCTTGGGGTATCTCCTGGTAACCGTTGCCCTCATGTTTGATCTCGGGCGGCCGTATCGCATTTGGCATCCGCTGATCATGCGGAACCCGCATTCCGTAATGTTTGAAGTTGCCTATTGCGTGATGCTCTACACCACGGTGCTGGCGCTGGAGTTTTCTCCCATCGTGCTGGAGCGTTTTCACTTCCACAAAGCGGTGAGGATCATCCATGGCGCTGTGATTCCGTTAGTCATTTGCGGAGTACTTCTCTCGACTTTGCACCAATCTTCCCTTGGATCTCTGTACCTGATCATGCCGGAAAAGATGCACCCGTTCTGGTACACCCCGCTGTTGCCGGTCTTCTTCTTCATCTCCGCGATCGCGGTGGGGTTAGCAATGACCATCTTTGAATCGTCGCTAAGTTCAAAATACTTCGGACGCCAGCTGGAACTCGGGATTCTTCAGGAGTTGGGGCGGGTTCTTCTGGTCGTCCTCTCCGTCTACGGTGTCCTTCGATTCGAGGATCTGCTGCACCGTGGCGCGCTCAGGAAGATGGTGCAGCCAAGTTATGAGATGACTCTTTTCTGGCTGGAGCTGGCGCTCGCCCTGATCGTTCCGTTGATCCTGTTGTCGCAGAGAAAGCTCCGCAATAGTGCTAACGGTTTGTACGTTGCAGCGGTGCTGGTACTTCTCGGGTTCGTCGCCAACCGCTTGAATGTCAGTGTCACAAGCTTGGAGTCTTCGGCCGGCCTGCACTACGTGCCCAAGTGGACCGAGATGGCGGTGACAGGCGCGATTATAGCGGCTGGCTTTGCGCTGTTCAGCCTGGCGGTCAGATATCTGCCGATCTTTCCGACCGAGGTGCTGAGCACTGTTCCGAGTACGAGTCAACCCAGGGTTCCTGTCCCGGTGCTCGACAATGCTGGAAACTGATTCCATTCGCAGCAGCGGTCGCCGTTGGAAGCGCGTTACCTACAGCGTCAGCGCGAAGCTCATTGCTTCCCTGCTGGCCGCCATGGTCGCGATTTTTGCATTGCTTGGATACCTAAATATACGTCTGCACCGGCAGCACCTTGAAGCCGCGACGCTAGCCACAGCCGAGCGGGTCAGCGATGTCATCAAGCGCAGCACGAACTACGAAATGCTGCATAACAATCGCGAGGGCCTCTACCACGTGATGAAGACCATCGCCGAGGAGCCTGGTGTATCCAAAGTCCGCATTTTTGACCGGGAGGGGCGGATCAGTTACTCGACGGACCCCGGCGAAGTGAATCACGTAGTCGATAAGAGCGCAGAGGCCTGCTACCACTGCCACGCGCAGTCGCAGCCGCTCGTTCATCTGAACCGTCCCGACAGATTTCGAATCTATCGGAGTCTCGCCGGAGAACGGGTTCTGGGAGTCATCAATCCGATCGAGAACCAGACCTCATGCTCTACCGCCGATTGCCATGCACACCCCGCCGAGCAGCGCATTCTGGGTGTGCTCGACACAGATATGTCGCTTGCCAAGACCGACATGCAATTGGCGGAAAGCAGCCGCCGCATGTTTACCTACACAGCATTTGCTCTGCTGACGGTCGCAGCCTTCAGTTGGATTTTCGTGTGGCGGGTGGTGGGCGTACCCATCAAGACACTGGAGGCCGGCACAGAACGCTTGTCGCAAGGAGATTTGGGCTATCAGATCGATGTGCGCTCGCGCGATGAAGTTGGCGACTTAGCGCGCTCCT
>Ga0137366_10004025_pt1 | contig 11462 bp, 9 predicted proteins | sample SagtaG_8_FD_104938 | JGI IMG/M metagenome (GOLD analysis project Ga0137366, IMG submission 104938) | Vadose zone soil microbial communities from Sagehorn Ranch, Mendocino, California, USA - Sage1_L_60_16 metaG | ecosystem: Environmental > Terrestrial > Soil > Vadose zone | place: USA: California... | reverse complement strand
TCGAGCAGGCGCAGGACCTTGACGGCGCCCTCGCGGTCGAGCGGGACGCTGACGGTCGGCACCATGGTCACCTCGGCCGACTGGTAGGCGATCCCGGCCCGCTCGAACGCGGCCCACACCTCGCGCAGGTCGCCGGGCGCGGTGGTCACGACGAAGCCGTCCTCGCCGCTCTCGACATCCTCGGCGCCAGCCTCCAGGGCCACCTCCATGACGCGATCCTCGTCCACCCCTTCGGCGGGGATGACGACCTGGCCCTTGCGGTTGAACAGGTAGGCGACCGAGCCGGCCTCGGCCATGTTGCCGCCCGCCTTGGCGAAGGCGTGGCGGACCGCCGAAGCGGTGCGGTTGCGGTTGTCGGTGAGCGCCTCGATCAGCATGGCCACGCCACCGGGGCCGTAGCCCTCGTAGGTGACCAGCTCGAGCTGCTGGCCCTCCAACTCACCGGAGCCGCGCTTGATGGCGCGCTCGATGGTGTCGTTGGGGACGGAGTTGTCCTTGGCCTTCTGGATGGCGTCGGCCAGGGTCGGGTTGCCCTCGGGACTGGCGCCGCCGGTGCGCGCGGCCACCTCGATGCCGCGGATGAGCTTGGCGAAGAGCTTGCCGCGGCGGGCGTCCTTGGCGCCCTTCTGGTGCTTGATGGTTGCCCACTTGGAGTGCCCTGACATGGGAATCCCCTTTCGTTCGTCGATCCGAGCCGAGCCGGGCTAGGCCGGATCAGGAGGCTGCCCGTGCACGCCGCGCTCCGCGGCGGCACGAGCCAGATCGACGAACCAGCGGTGCAGACGGGCATCCCCGGTGAGCTCGGGATGGAAGGCCACGGCGAGCAGGTCGCCCTGCCGCGCGCCGATCACCCGGCCATCGATCTCGGCGAGCACCTCGACGTCGGGGCCGGGGTCCGAGGCCCACGGCGCGCGGATGAACGCGGCCGAGATCGGGCCGCCGTCGATCCCCTTCACCTCGACCTCGGCCTCGAACGAGGCCACCTGCGGGCCGAAGGCGTTGCGGCGGACGCGCACGTCGAGCACCCCGAGGAGCTGCTGGGGCGGCCCCTCGACCTCGCGAGCCATGAAGATCATGCCGGCGCAGGTGCCGAGCATCGGCAGGCCGGCCCGGGCGCGCTCGCGGAGCGGCTCCAGCAGGCCGTAGCGCTCGGTCAGCTTGCCGATCACGGTCGACTCGCCGCCGGGCACGATCAGGCCGTCGACACGGTCGAGGTCGGCCAGCGTGCGGACCTCGAGCGAGCGGACCCCCAGGCTGTCGAGGATCCGCCGGTGCTCGCGGATATCGCCCTGGTAGGCCAGGACGCCGATGGTCGGGTGCTCGGACATGGGCGCTTTCTACCAGCCCCGCCCGGCCAGCCGCTCGGCCTCAGGGACGGCGGAGATGCCGACCATGGGCTCACCGAGACCGCGCGAGACCTTGGCGATCACGTCGGGGTCGTTGAAGAAGGTGGTCGCCTCGACGATCGCCCGCGCCCGCTTGGCGGGGTCGCCGGACTTGAAGATGCCCGAGCCGACGAACACGCCCTCGGCGCCGAGCTGCATCATCATGGCGGCGTCCGCGGGTGTGGCGATCCCGCCGGCGGTGAACAGCACCACCGGCAGCTTGCCATCGCGGGCGACCTCCGCGACCAGCTCGTAGGGCGCCTGGAGCTCCTTGGCAGCGGCGAAGAGCTCCTCCTCGCCCAGCGACTGGAGGCGCCGCATGCCGGCGGCGATCGAGCGCATGTGGCGGACGGCCTCGATCACGTTGCCGGTGCCCGCCTCTCCCTTGGAGCGGATCATCGCCGCCCCCTCGGCGAGCCGGCGCAGCGCCTCGCCCAGGTTGGTGGCACCGCACACGAACGGCACGGTGAAGCCCCACTTGTCGATGTGGTGGGCCTCGTCGGCGGGGCTCAGCACCTCGGACTCGTCGACGTAGTCGACGCCGAGCGACTGGAGCACCTGCGCCTCGACGAAGTGGCCGATGCGCGCCTTTGCCATGACCGGGATCGAGACCACCCGGATGATCTGATCGATCAGCTCGGGGTCGCTCATCCGCGCCACGCCGCCCTGGACGCGGATGTCGGCGGGGACGCGCTCCAGCGCCATGACCGCGACCGCGCCCGCCTCTTCGGCGATCTTCGCCTGGTCAGCGGTGACGACGTCCATGATGACGCCGCCCTTGAGCATCTCGGCCAGGCCGCGCTTGACCCGCGCGGTCCCCGTGACGTGATTGTTCGAATCCATCGTCCCACGACTCCCAGAGCGCTACGCAGAGCCTCCGGTCACGCAAGGCATTTTCCCTGCTCAGAGGCATATTTCGGGAGTTCAGGCTACACCAGCGGGCCAGGCTGCTTCAACGGGATCCCAGTTACCTGGGGACAATCGAGGGCCAGCGCCCGCGTCGGCGCAGCGGTCGGGCGCGGAAGGCTAGAGCTCGCTGAGGTTCTCGAGCCGCTCGTCCAGGGGCGGGTGGCTGTCGAAGAACCGGTCAGGAGCGGCGGTGGATTTCGGGTCCGGCAGCGGGTCGACGATCCACAGGTGGTTGAGTCCGAGGTTGCCGAGGGTGGCGCCGTCCGCCTGGCGCCCGAGCTTGCGCAGGGCGCCGATCAGGCCCGGCGGGTAGCGGGTCAGGTAGGCGGCGCCCTCGTCGGCCCGGAGGTGCCGCTGGACCGGCACGGCCAGCCGGCGCAAGGGCACCAGGACGAGCAGCGCCCAGCCCGCCGCGCCGAGCAGCGGGTTGCCGCCGCGCCGCCGCGCCTCCAGCAAGAGCCCGCCGGCGCCGCCAAGCACCACCGCGGTCGAGCCCAGCCGAGCGCTCGAAACCCGGACGTGGAAGAGCTCGGCGGCCAGCAGGCCCTCGAGCTCGACCCGGTTGAGGATGGCGAACAGGCCGGTGGTCACGACCACCGTGGCCTCGGTGGGGTTGCGGCCCAGCGCCATCGCGTTGGCGGCCGCGCTGTCCACCACCCAGAGCTTCGGCAGCGGCAGGGCCAGCTCCTCGCAGAGCCCCTCGACGAGGTTCTGGTAGCGCGGGAACCGCTTGGGGTCGGCCGGCTTGGCGCCCAGGCCGCGCAGCGCCAGCCGCTCGCCCACGCCCGGAGCGAACGTGACCAGCAAGACGCCCACGGCGATGCCGGCGCCGAGCCCGACGGGCCAGGCTCCGAACGCCAGCGCGATCAGGGTGCCGACCAGCGCCAGCGCGACCACCACCACGGTGGCGACGAGCTGGTACCTGCGCTGGTTGGCGACGGTCTCCTCGTCGAGGCGCCGCATCGCGATGGCGGAGATCGGCGCGGGCGAGGCCAGCGGGCTGGACACCCCCGGGACGGCGCTCATGGGACCAGCACGAGGCCGACCCACAGGCCGAACACGACCGAGGCGGCCAGCGCCGCGACGGGCGTCAGGACGCCGCCGCCCAGCCCGGCGAAGCCCGGCTGCTCCTCGTCGCCGGCGCGGACGTTCTGGTTGACCAGCCCGAGCACCGGCAGCAGGAGCAGGCCGACCACGCCCTGGACGAGGCCGAGCAGGGCGCCCCAGCCGACGTAGGAGGCCGAGTGGATCTGCTGGAAGACGTAGCGGTAGCCGAGGGCCAGCAGGGCGCCGACGACGATGTTCACGATCAGGCCGTACAGGTACACCATGCTGCTCCGCTCGCGCGCCAGCAGCCCGCCCTCGAAGCGGATCAGGTCGAAGCGGGTCCAGTGCAGCGCGAGGAAGCCCGCGTACACGATTGCCGCCGCGATCGCTCCGATGATCCCGCCCCAAAGGGCCGCTGCCAGGTCCACGCCCGCGCCTCCTCACCGATTCCCACCGCGAGCCTCGCTCGCCGTCCCACCGGGCCGTCCGCCCGCGGGGGAAATTCTACCTGAGCGATGCGCCCTGTCCGTGGCGTTATCCACGCCCCCGGTGGCGCGGGTGGCCTGTCATGGACCGGCTACCGCACCGAGCCGAGGGTGCCCTGGTAGACCTCGGCGACCTGGCCGGCGACCACGTCCCAGGCGTAGCGGGCGGCGCTCTGGCGGGCGACCTCGCCGAGGGCGGCGCGGCGGGCGGGGTTGTCGAGCAGCGAGCCGAGCGCCACCGCCAGCGCCTCCGGGTCCCGCGGCGGCACCAGCAGGCCCTCCTGGTCGTCGCGCACGAGGTCGCGGTAGCCGCCGATGTCGGAGCAGACCACCGGGACGCCGACCGCCATGGCCTCGGCCAGCACGATCCCGAACGATTCGCCGCCGAGCGACGGCGCGCAGAACACGTCGGCCGACGCGAAATACGAGGGCAGGTCGTCCTGCGGCACGGCGCCGACGAAGGAGACGTCGGTGCGCAGCCGCGGCGGCACCATCGACATCAGCTTCTCCTGCTGCTTGCCGTCATCGCGGCCGACCACCAGCAGGCGCAGCCTCGGGAACGACGGCTTCAGCCGCAGGAAGGCCCTGACCAGGTAGACGAGGCCCTTGCGGGGCTCGAGGCGGCCGACGAACAACACGGTGGGGTCGCCGTCGCGGTAGCCGGGCAGGGGCTCGGGCTTGGAGAAGAACTCGCCGCCGACGCCGTTCGGGACGACCACCATCGAGCCGCCGAACCAGCGCTGCCAGGTGTCGCGGGCCGAGGCGCTCACGGCGATGCGGGCGTCGAGCCGGTCGAAGGTGCGGCGCAGCAGCGGCTTGCTGACGGTGACCGCCAGCGAGCGGTCCATGTTGGCGTGGAAGGTGCCGATCACGGGCACCCGCGCGGCCTTGGCCGCCAGCATGCCGACGCTCGGCGAGAGCGGCTCGTGCACGTGGACGAGGTCGTAGCGGCCGGTCGCCAGGGCCCGGCGGACCCGCGTCCGGGTGCGCGGCCCGATGGCGATGCGGGCCACCGAGCCGTTGTAGGGCACGGGCAGCGAGCCGCCGAGGCCCACGAAGCCGTTCTCCGACACCGACCGCGATGCCGGCGCGAGCACGTCGACCTGGCAGCCGAGCCGTCGCAGCTCGGGGGCCAGGCCGCGGACGTGGTTGCCGACGCCGCCCGGCACGGTCCAGTCGTACGGGCAGACGATGGCGATCTTCACGGCGCCGCCTCCCTGGTGGGGGCGGAGTCCTCGGGCCGGGCCGAGCCGGGCGCCGGCTCGTCCCTAGGCGGGGCGGGCTCGGCGACGGCGAGGGCGGCCTCGCCGGCGGCGAGAGCGGCCTCCCCGGTGGGGACCTCGCGCCAGAAGCGGCTGAGCATGTGCCACTGCTCGGGCGCGCGGAGGATGAGCTGCTCGAACTCGTCCGCCAGCCGCTGGGTGAGGGCGAGGATATCCGTGCGCTGGTCGCCGCTCGGCTCCACGCTGATCGGCGGCCGCACGACGCTCACCCACCGCCCCGCCTTCCGGTCGTGGAAGACGCCGCACGGCAGCAGCGACGCGCCGGTCTTGAGGGCGAGCGACGCGGGGCCGCCCGGCATCATCGCCGTCGCTCCGAACATGCGCACCGGCAGGCCGTGCCCGGTGAGATCGCGGTCGCAGACCAGCGCGACCACCCGCCCCGCGCGCAGCGCGCGCAGCAGGCCGCGCATGCCCTCGGAACCGTTGTCGAGCGGCAGGATCTCCATGCCGAGCGCGCGCCGATAGGCGACGAAGCGGTCGAACAGCTCGGCCGGTTTCAGCCGCTCGACAATGGTGGTGAGCTGGTAGCCCTCGGCGACCACCCAGGCCGCCCCGGCGTCCCAGTTGCCAAGGTGCGGCACGGCGAGGATCCCTCCGCGTCCCTCGGCCAGCGCCGCGTCCAGGTGCTCGCGGCCCTCGATGCCCATGCGGCGCCGGATGTCCTCCCGAGTCAGGTTCTCGAGCCGGAAGGCCTCTCCCCAGTAGCGCCCGTAGAGCCGGAAGCCCTTGCGCACCACCCGCTCGACCTCGGCGTCGGTCGCCGACGGGCCGAGCACCTGGCGCAGGTTGCCGCGCAGCGCCTCACGCCGGCGCGGGTCGGCCCGGTAGTAGACCAGGCCGCCGAGGGCGCCCAACGACATGACGACAGGCTCCGGCAAGCGCCGGACCATGCGCCAGGCGGTGAGCCAGCGGCGGCCCGCCCGCTGGTCCCTGTCGGTCACCGATCGATGTCCGACCCGATGTCCGGCTGCTGCCAGACCGTCAGGACGCGCTGGCCGACCGTGATCGAGGTGGCCGCGACCAGCACCCACAGGCCGGCGACCACGTGGCCGGCCAGCAGGGCGACACCGAGCACGATGACCCGCTCCGGACGCTCCGCGATGCCCACGTTGCAGCGGTAGCCGAGCGACTCGGCGCGGGCCTTGACGTAGGACACCACCAGCGACAGCGCCAGGACCAGCGCGGCCAGGACCGCCGCCTGCGTCTGCTGGTGCTCGGCGGACAGCAGCACGACGCCGCTCAGGACGGCGGCGTCGGACAACCGGTCGGCCACCGAGTCCAGGAACGCGCCCCGGCGGGACACCTGGCCGGACGCCTTGGCGACGGCCCCGTCGAGCATGTCGGGAAGGCCCGAAAGCAGGCTGACCGCTCCGCCGACCCGGTCGTACCCGGTGGCGATCAGCGCGCCAGCGCCGAGACTGCCCGCAAGCCCGACGACGGTCAGGCTGTTGGCGGTCACTCCCGCCTTTGCCAGGGCCTGTCCGGCGGGTTCCGTGACGTGTCGGAATGTGCTACGAGCTTTGGACGAAAGCACGAGATCCCTGTCAAAGACGGTGGGCGCCAATTCGGCAACCCGGGACGTTGGCGAGGCTAGCACGTGGATTGACTTGGCTCAACGACCGTGGGTTTCATCGCAATTCGGTCACGTTCAAGGGTAAGGTAGACAGACGCTCTGGTGATAGCATCGCCCTCCCGTCAGGGCAGGGCAGCCATTCAAGCCCCCCACGGGCAACGACTGTGAGGGAGGGCCCGCATCCCGTGAAAAGCTACCCCACGGACCATATCCGTAACGTCCTGGTTGTCGGGCATGGTGGCGCCGGCAAGACGTCACTGGTCGAGGCGCTCCTGTACGCGACCGGTGCGATCAACCGGGTCGGCCGCGTGGAGGACGGGACCACCGTGACCGACTTCGAGCCGGAGGAGAACCGCAAGCACATCTCCGCCTCGCTGGCCGTGGCGCCGGTCGAGCACGACGGCTACAAGGTCAACCTGCTCGACGCCCCCGGGTACGCCGATTTCATCGGCGACGTGCGCACGGCGCTGCCCGCCGCCGACGCCGTGCTGTTCGTGGTGAGCGCGGTCGACGGCGTCGAGACCCAGACGGAGGTCGTGTGGACCATGGCCGAGGAGCTCGGCCTGCCGCGCGCCTTCTTCATCAACAAGCTGGACCGTGAGCGCGCCTCCTTCCAGCGGACGCTGGAGTCGATCCAGGCCACGTTCGGCAAGGGCTGCCCGCCGCTGTACCTGCCGATGGGCGAGGAGCACCAGCTGCACGGCCTGGTCGGGCTGCTGTCCAACCGGGCCTTCGAGTACGACTCGAACGGCGGCCGCAAGGAGGGCGAGGTCCCCGAGGAGCAGGCGATCGCGGCCGAGGACCTTCGCTCCCAGCTCATCGAGGCGGTCATCCAGGAGTCCGAGGACGAGGAGCTGATGGACCGCTACCTCGGCGGCGAGACGATCGCGCCGGCGGACCTCATCCCCGACCTGGAGAAGGCGGTCGCGGCCGGCCGGCTGTTCCCGGTGCTGTCCGGCGCCGCCACCAAGGGGATCGGCACCAACGAGCTGCTCGAGGTGCTCACCCAGGCGTTCCCGTCGCCGACCGGGCGGCCACCGTTCCAGGTCAACGTGCCGGGGACGGACCAGACCGTCACCCGCACCGCCGACCCGGACGCGCCCCTGGCCGCCTACGTGTTCAAGACGATCTCCGACCCCTACGTCGGCCGCATGAACCTGTTCCGGGTGGTGTCGGGGACCTTCGTGCCGGACACCACGGTGCTGAACTCCACCAAGGGCAAGGACGAGCGGGTCGGTCACCTGCTGACCGTCCGCGGCAAGAGCCAGGAGCCGGTCGACAAGCTGCCGGCCGGCGACATCGGCGCCGTGGCCAAGCTCACGGAGACCTCGACCGGCGACACGCTCTGCGCCAAGGACGACCCGGTCGTGCTGCCGGCGCCGTCCATGCCCGACCCGCTGCTGCCGATCGCGATCGCGCCGAAGTCGCGCGGCGACGAGGAGAAGCTCTCCAGCGGGCTGGCCCGGCTGGACGCCGAGGACCTCACCCTGCGGGTCGAGCGCAACGTCGAGACCCACCAGACGCTGCTGTGGGGCATGGGCGAGAACCACATCGAGGTCACCCTGGAGCGCCTCAAGCGCAAGTTCGGCGTCGAGGTGAACCAGGTGCCGCTGCGCCTGCCCTACAAGGAGACCTTCAAGAGCACGGTCAAGGGGCTCGGCCGGCACGTCAAGCAGACCGGCGGCCACGGCCAGTACGCCATCGCCAACATCGAGGTGCAGCCGCTGCCCCGCGGTGAGGGCTTCCAGTACGAGGACAAGATCTTCGGCGGCGCCATCCCCAACCAGTTCATCCCCTCGGTCGAGAAGGGCGTCCGCAAGGCCATGGAGGACGGGCTGGTCGCCGGCTACCCGGTGGTGGACATCAAGGTGCGGCTCTACGACGGCAAGTTCCACTCGGTCGACTCCTCCGACATGGCCTTCCAGCTCGCCGGGCAGCAGGCGCTCAAGGAGGCGGCGTCGCAGGCGCAGATCGTCCTGCTGGAGCCGATCCTCGAGCTGGAGGTGTTGATCCCCGACGAGTACGTGGGCGACGTGCTCGGCGACCTGTCGTCGCGCCGTGGCCGCGTGGTCGGCACCGACCCGGTCGGCACCGGCCGGACGCTGGTGCGCGCCACCGTGCCCGAGGCCGAGGTGATCCGCTACGCGATCGACCTGCGCTCGATGACCCGCGGCAAGGGCTCGTTCGCGCGCCGCTTCTCGCACTACGAGGAGCTGCCGTCCAACCTGGCCGCCAAGGTCGCCGAGGAGGCCAAGGCCGGCGACCAGAAGTAGTCGATCGCACCCACAACCAGGCGGGGCCCTCGTGAGGAGGGCCCCGCTTCAGGTTCCAGGCTCAGGCGTGCCTGTGGGTGAAGTGATCGGACACCTGGCTGGCGGACAGGGCCGTGGTGTAGACGGCGACCTCGTCGACGGTGCCCTTGAAGTAGCTGTTCGTCGGCTGGTTCGGCCAGTGGCTCAGGTTGTCACCGCCGACCCGCCAGAAGCCGTTGTAGGTCTCGGCGAGGGTGTTGGGGTTGCTGCCGACCAGCGCGCCGTCCACGTACAGCTTCATGCCGGCGCTGCTGAGCGTCGCCACCACGTGGTGGTAGAGACCGTTGTTGTAGGTGGCCGTGGTGGTGATCACCGTGGCGCTGCCGTTCCAGGTCCCGAAGGCCAGGCGGCCGTTGTTGGTCATGTAGATGTGGCGGTCGTAGTGGGCGCTGGTGCCGGTGCGCGAGGAGCCGAAGCCGATCAGCTTGCCGCCCGCGGTGGTGGCGGTCTTGAACCACAGCTCGAGCGAGAAGGTCCGCGGGTTGGTGACCGCGGTGGTGCTCCCCGAGGTCACGTAGCCGTCGCTCGGCGAGGTGCCGCCCAGCCGCACCGCGGTGTTGGGGTCACCGGTGATCGCGCCGGCCTGCGAGTATGCGATCGAGCCCTGGTACAGGCCGGTGCGGCCGTGGCCGGAGGCGTCCGCGGCGGTGGTGCCGGACGCCTCGCCCAGGCGCCAGTACTCCCATGGCGAGTCCGTCTTGACGGTGGTCGAGTAGCCGGCGTCGGTGCTGGCCACCGTGACCGACACCGCGCTCGACTTGGAGCTCACGTTGGTCCCGTTGGCCTCCTTGGCGTCGACCCTGTACGTGTAGGTCGAGCCGGGGGTCAGGTTCGTGTCGGTGAAGGAGAATGTCGGCAGGATCCAGAACGTCGAGCGCGTCGGCGCGCTGGTGAACAGCGGCGTGGTCGAGCTGCCGCGGTACACCCGGTACACGAGCGTCTCGTCGTCGTCGTCGGTGGTCGCCTGCCAGTTCAGCTTCACCTGGCCCTTGGTGATGCTGCTGGCGGTCGGCACCTTGGGCTGCCGCGGCCTGGTCAGGTCCGGCGGGCCGCCGAAGCGGGTGAAGCCCTGCTGCGCCTTGTTGTTGACGGTCCCGAAGTCGCCGCCGACGAAGAGCTGGGTGCCGTCGGTGGCGAAGGCGCGCGGCCCCAGCGGGTTGCCGCTGGTATTGGGGTACCAGGGGCCGATCGAGCCGTCGGAGAGCCGCTCGACCAGCAGGTGGCGGGCGTTGCCGGTCCCGACCTCCGGGAAGGAGCCGACCGAGGAGCAGTTGTGGGCGTGCGAGCCCTTGTACAGGAAGCTGCGGATGATCTCGATCGCCTGGGTGGCGCCGAGGCAGGTGTTCTTCCACACCAGGGCGCCGTCGCTCTGCCTGGCGGCGAAGGTGCCGTCGAAGCAGCCGCCGCCGGTGCCCTCGGCCGCGAAGTAGACGTTGTTGTCGTCCACCCGCATGTCCTTGATGTCCGAGGTGCAGGTGCCGCTGTGCGGCGGCAGGACGTTGGCGGACGCCCACGGCAGGGTGGCCCCGGTGCTCGGGTCGAGCGAGCCGGTGCCCCGCCTGGCGATGCCGTTCAGGACGGTGAAGTAGCCGCCCACGAACACGCGGCTGCCGCTCGGTGGCACGGCGACGCGGAAGACGGTCAGGTCGGCGGTCGGCGCCCACGGCAGCACGGCCCCGGCGGTGGTGAACGCCGCCAGGTTCTTCCGAGCGACGGTGCTGTTGACGAAGTTGAAGTTGCCGCCGACGTAGACGGTGCTGCCGCTGACCGCCAGGCCGCGGACGGGGCCGGACGCCTTCGGCGCCCAGCTCGTCAGGTTGCCGGTGGCGGTGGCGAAGGCGGCGAGCCTGGACCGGAACACGCCGTCGACGTGGGTGAAGTCTCCGCCGATGTACAGCGTGCTGCCGTCGGCCGAGGGGGTCATGACCCACGCCTTGGCGTCGAGGCTGTGGTTGAAGGGCAGCAGGTCGCCGGTGGAGGCGTTGAAGGCCGCCAGGTGGTTGCGCGCGACCTCGCCGGTCCCCAGAGCGGCCCCGGGCGGGCGGACCGAGGTGAAATCGCCGCTGGCGTAGACCACGCCGTTCGCGTAGGCCAACGCCCAAACCGTGCCGTTGGTCTGCCAGGTGGGCGTGGAGTTGGCGACGACCGTGTCCGCCTCCAGCGCCTGCGCGCCGCCCGTCATCGGCACCATGCCCACCGTTGCCGCCAGCATCAGTGCGAGCAGCACGATCAATTTTCGCATCGCGACCCTCTCCGGTGATTCCCAAACCCGCAGCTTGCGTGCCCCCGGGCAATTTCGGCCGCGGGCGTCACCCGCGAGTCGAAGGCCGAGCGAGCGACCGGAACGCCGAAGTCTCCCCCCATACGGCGAACTCGCCGACTGTGGGGCAGTTTCGAGTACGGGGCTTCCCGGGGCAAATCGGCAGGATTGCGTAGCAGACCGCGACAACCAGCGTCGATGCGCCGTG
>Ga0137366_10004007_pt1 | contig 11486 bp, 10 predicted proteins | sample SagtaG_8_FD_104938 | JGI IMG/M metagenome (GOLD analysis project Ga0137366, IMG submission 104938) | Vadose zone soil microbial communities from Sagehorn Ranch, Mendocino, California, USA - Sage1_L_60_16 metaG | ecosystem: Environmental > Terrestrial > Soil > Vadose zone | place: USA... | reverse complement strand
GACCGAGATCGAGACGGCAATGGCGCCGTGCCAGCATCTCGGATTGTTTATGGGGGCACGAACGCTGCGAACGATCTGGCCGAAAATCGCACGCTGGCTCGCCGGAAAGCGGGCCGCCCCGCGGCGCTTCTCCCGCTCCGCCGGCCCCGACCGAGGCGCGCCGCCGCGCTAAGGGCACACCCACCACCGTTGCCGCCGGCGGCGTTTGATTTCCGCATGGCCGGATTCCGAACAGCGATCCCATGACGCGGAGTGAGAGCCATGCCGGACCGTGAGCGCCACACGAACATTGTGAACGCTGCTCTCGTGGCACTGGCGATGTGCTTGTTGGCCGACACGGTCAGGGCGGAGGCCGACAGCGTGCAACGCGGCAGAGAGTTCGCCCGCGCGAATTGCGCGCGCTGCCATGCGATCGAGCGAACCGGGGAGAGCCCGTTCAAGCCTGCACCGCCGTTCCGCACGCTGCATCAGCGCTATCCGGTCGAGTACCTCGAAGAGGCTCTGGCCGAGGGGATCGTCACGGGCCACGCGGACATGCCGGAATTCCGCCTGGAACCCGATCAGATCGCGGACTTCATCGATTTCCTGAAGAGCTTGGAGGAATGACGTGAGCCGATCGACGCTCGCGGCTGGCGAGCTTTGCCCGCCGGCGGCAACGACCCCACCCGGTCACAGCACCACAGTCCCAGGATGTCGAAGGCCATGGCATTCGAACAGTTCTAGTGCTCCCTTACCCTTCAGCTCCACGAGTCCGCGGCTTCGGCCCGCGCAGCAGTGCCGAACCCGGGCCCAGGCCGTGGCACTCATAAGGATCGATCCGCCGTCCGCATGCGAGGTGACACGCGCGGCGGTATTGACAGTGTCTCCCCACAAATCGAACAAGTATTGGCGCCGGCCCATAATCCCAGCGATTACGGGACCGCTATGAATGCCGATACGGACTGCCCAACCTGGCTTAAGCCTCTGCGAGGTCTCGATCATCGCCCTCGCACACCGCACAGCGGCGAGCACGCCGTTCTCCATCGGTTGAAGCAGCCCCGCCGTGGCAAGGAATGCATCTCCGATGGTCTTTATCTTCTCCATGGCATGCGCATCAACGATGTCCTCGAACGCGTCGACAAGGGCGCGGAGCTCAGACACGACCTGTTCCGCCGGATGGCAATCGCAGTACCGCGTGAATCCGACGATGTCGCTGAACAGTACCGTGACATCTTCCAGGCGGCGGGGCTTGACCTCGTTGGTCGCCTTTAGCTCGGCCACGGCGCTCGGCGGCAGGATGGCTTGTAACAATTCGTCGGCGCGGCGCCTCTCGCGCTGGATTTCTTCCCGGTAGTAGGCCTCCTGGTCACGCAGGCGTTTCTTCTCAAGGCAGGCGCCGACACGTGCTCCGAGAATCACGGGATTGAAAGGCTTGAGAAGATAGTCGTCGGCGCCGAGTTCGATACCGCGGACCACGCTTTCAAGCTCATCCACGGCAGAAATCATGATAACGCGGATCTCTCGTGATGCCGGGTTCGCCTTGAGCTGCTCTAGCACTTGATGACCATTCATCCTTGGCATCATGACATCGAGGAGCATGAGGTCCACGGGCCGTTCGGAAAGCATTGTAATAGCCTCGACCCCGTCCTCCGCGGTCAGCACGGTCTCATAGCCCAACCGCCGCAATCGGCGCGCGAGCAGATAACGATTATCCTCGTTATCATCGACGACGAGAATCACAGGCAGCGGCTCATTCATGTCTTCGACTTCGCCCTCAGCAGAACCTCGATCCGATCAAGTAGGCGCGGAAAATCGATCGGTTTCGCAACGAAATCATTGCACCCTGCCGCGAGTGCTCGCGCGCGATCCTGCGGCATGGCGTGGGCAGAAAGCGCAATAATGGGGACAGCCGCAGTTTCCGGCGCCGCGCGCAACTGCCGCGTAACTTCCCAACCGTCGATGACGGGTAGCCCAAGGTCCACCAGAATAAGGGCCGGGGCCCGACTCTTGGCTTGTGCCAGGCCTTCCGCGCCGTCGTGGGCGATGAGGACCTCGTAGCCTTTTCGTTGTAACCGGCGCGACACCATGTAGATGTTGTCCTCGTTGTCCTCAATGTGCAGGATCTTAGCCATCGCTTTCAGACGCTCACTGCGCATCCCATAATTTGCCGAGATATTTTCAGTTGCCCCGAAGCTCACATGCCGAAACTTCGCTGTTACAATGTTGATACCAATCGCCCTGCCTAGGCTATCCTGCGTGAAAAAATGAAGGAGGCCGCGATGACACAGAAACGTCTCGATATCGGAACGATAGCGCCGGTCGTCGGCACGCTGTATCCATCGCCGTTCGATCAGCCTTGCCGCACGCGCCAACGGCACAAACTCGGAGATGCCGCGCGTTTGACGCAATTCGGAGTCAATCTCTTAATTCTGCCTCCAGGGGCGTGGTCGAGCCAACGTCACTGGCACACAGAATCAGATGAATTTGTTTATGTGCTGTCTGGCGAGGTGACGCTTGTTACGGACGGCGGCGAAGAACTTTTGCGTGCGGGTGATGCGGCAGGCTTCAAGGCCGGAGATCCCAATGGGCACTGCCTACAAAATCGCTCTCAGACCGATGCCCGTGTTCTCGAGATCGGAACTCGCACCGCTAACGATGCCGCATATTATGCAGACGTCGATATGATCACTCCGCCAGGCGGTAAGCCTGCGCGCTACACCCATCGGGATGGCTCTCCATACGAGAATATCCGACGCCGGGGACCTGACGGATGAAAGCGTGAATTCGAACCTGAGATGACGCCCGCGACGTTTGCGGCTCGATACCGGAATGGCCCCTTCTGGCGCATCCCGGAAGAGGCGCTCAGCACCGGCAAAGTCCGGTCATTGGGCATGACCGGACGTGTCGAGAGCGGATGCGGTCTTGCATCAATGTATCCGGCCTCTGATTGGAGCGCGTTGTGCTCCCGGCCAGCATGGATATCAGCGCGCCTGCGATCTCATTAGATGGGGTAATCGGCCGTCCGACTTGTGGATAGCTAAAGATTTGGGGTGCTGCGCTTCAGGCTAAATGGTGGAAACGAGGCCCGCATTCGCGGCCCAAGCATCAGAAGGAGAAGCACAGCATGGAGCATTTTGCTGGACTTGACGTTTCGGGTCAAGGAGACGAGTGTCTGCATCGTGGATGACACGGGTAGGATCGTGCGGGAAGTGAAGGTGGCGAGCGAACCCGAGGCGCTGCTGCAGGTCCTGACGAACCCCGCCTACCGCTTCAAGCGGGTAGGACTGGAAGCCGGGCCACTGTCGCAATGGCTTTCCAGCGCTCTCGCCGAAGCGGGCTTGCCGGTGATCTGTGTTGAGGCGCGGCACATGAGGGCGGTGTTGAAGGCGCAGATCAACAAGACGGACCGCAACGATGCTCGCGGCATCGCGCAGATGATGCGGGCGGGGCTTTATCGTCCGGTGCATGTGAAGACGATACGGAGTCAGAAGCTGCGGATGCTCCTGACCCACCGCAAGCTGCTTCAATCTAAGGCCATCGCCATCGAAAACGACCTACGCGCCACCTTGCGCAACTTCGGTCTCAAGGTAGGCATGGTGGGAACGGTCAAGTTCGATGCACGCATCAAGGAGCTTGTCGAGAACCTGCCTGATTTGGCCGTGCTTGTCGAACCGCTACTCATTGTCCGGCGGGTGCTTCGCGAGCAGGTCGGCATCCTGCACCGCCGCTTGCTGGCCATCGTCCGGGACGATGATGTTTGCCGGCGCCTGATGACAACCCCCGGTGTCGGCCCCGTGGTCGCGTTGACCTATCGCGCCACCGTCGACGTGCCAGCTCGCCTCAGGAACTCTAAGGCAGTCGGTGCGGTGTTTGGGTTGACACCATCCAAGCATCAATCAGGTGAGATCGACCGAATGGGTGGCATCTCGAAATGCGGGGATGCCATGATGCGTACTGTGCTGTTCGAAGCGGCACAGAGCATGCTGACCCGCACCATCAAATGGTCGTGGCTCAAGGCCTGGGGCATGAAGATTGCCAAAAGACGAGGATTGAAACGCGCGATCGTCGCCGTGGCACGGCGGATGGCGGTCGTGATGCACCGTATATGGGTTGACGGCACCGAGTTCCGGTGGACCAAGGAGTTCGTGGCGGCATGACAACTATACTGAATCGAATGCAATAGGAGGAAACTCGAGCTCCACCGAGCGGTGGAATGATGTCCCTTGCGGGACGATGGATGAGGTGAGATCGCGTGTCCGCTTGGACCTGCCGACCATCTGACGGCAAGGCCGCCCATTAGATTGATCCCCCCGTCTTCGAATCCCATGATGGAAGGGCCCTGGTGCCGATTCCGAAGAGAAGCACGAGCCCGTGAGCGACATCGACACTGTACGGTGGATAGTCTGAAGCGCTTGATCCTGGACTCCCCCACTTACAGACGGGACGCCTAGTTAGACGGGATCGCTCCGCCGCCTCATTCAATCACCTCGTCGGCACGGCGAGCAGTGAGGCAGGAATGACGAGACCGAGCGCTTTTAACGGTTGCCGATATGGGCTCTTCACGGACGGGCGGCGGCCTCGGGACGCGTCAATTTCTCAAGCAAGTAGACAAACGACATATAGTTCTTGCCGGTAGCGAGATTCATGCCTATCTCGCAGGTGCGATTGCTGCCTAGATAGGCGTCAAACTGGCCTGCGCGGACCTCCGCCGCCTCCTCGACCGTGGCCGATCGCGTGAGTTCGGGGTGAAGGAAGCCACGGTCGCCAGCGAAGGCGCAGCAACCAACAGAATCGGGCGTCACAGCCCGGTTGGCCATCGCGGCCGCGAGCACATGCAGCTTTTTGTCGAGCTGGAGATGATTGGCCGAGCAACTCGGGTGCACAACTGCCGATGCGACTTTGCGCCGGACTTCCAGCTTCGCCAACAGGCGATCGTGCGCCCACGCGATGGAATCAAAAATTGTCAATTGCGCGTGGCGCTCGCGATTCGCCGGGGACAGATACTCCACAACCTCTCTGGTGATTCCTAGCGAGCACGTGCTCGCGTCGCAAACAATCGGCAGCCGGCCGGCTTCGCTCCAGCGCCACAGACTTTCCACCGTGCGGTTTGCCATGATCGCGTTGCCTGTCTCGTAGCCTTTCGAGTGCCATATCGTCGCGCAACAGCGGCCCCAGATGTCGTCGGGAATCCACAGAGGCATCCCCGCACGCTCCGAGACGGCGACGATTGCCTCCTGCAGCGAGAGTTCATGCTCGTGCCCGGACATCTCGCCGAAAATCCGGTTGACGCATGCGGTGAAGTAGACGCCGCCAGCGCCATCGCGCTGCGTTTCCGGCAACCTCGCCCTGCCCGCGGTGGGCATATTCGGCAGCCACCCCGGCAGTAGATCCTTGTTCACGATCGCGCGCGCGCCGTTGGTCATCGCCGTGAGCGTGCCGTGCCCGAGAAGTCTTGCCGTCGCGCCCGCACCACCGACCGCGACGCGCGCGATACGCTCTACTGGGCCGAACTGTCTCGCAATCGTTGCCGCGGCCACCTCGGCCCGGGCTCCGTGCTCGAGACGGCGGAATTGTTTCATCAATACCCCGGTATTGATGTTCACGGGACAAGCAATCTCACATAATCCATCGCCCGCGCACGTCTGGATTGCGTCGTAATCGTAGTCCGCGAGAATTGCCGCGAGCATCGGTGAATGTTCAGCTTGTCGCGCCATCTCCCGTCGCAAGGCGATCCGCTGCCGCGGAGTAGTCGTGAGATTGCGGCTGGGGCATACCGGTTCGCAGAAGCCACATTGAATGCATCTGTCAACCGTCGCCTCGATAGTAGGTGCGGTCTGCAGGTTCTTGAGATGGCTCTCCGGATCGTCCGTTAACATGACACCTGGCGAGAGAATATTCTCCGGATCGGCGAGCCGCTTCAGCTTCCACATCAGCGTCGTGAGCCTCGACCCCCATTCCCGCTCCACGAATGGCGCGATGTTGCGTCCGGTACCGTGCTCGGCTTTGAGCGAGCCGTCGTATTTGTCGACGACCAGCTCGACGACATCCCGCATGAATGTATCGAAGCGCGCGATTTCCTTCGAGTCGTTGAGAAACGGGGTGATCAGAAAGTGCAGGTTGCCGGCCGAGGCGTGCCCAAAGATGACCCCGGCGTAGCCGTGCTTTGCGAAAAGTACCTGCAGGTCGAGCGCACCGCCGGCGAGTCGATCCGGCGGGAAGCAAACGTCCTCGAGGATGAACGAAGAGCCGGAGGGACGCGCGCCCCCGACCGACGCAAGCAGACCGTTGCGTACGTTCCAGAACTGCGCGGCAACGACCGGGTCCTTTGTGAATTCCGCGGATTCGATCAATGTGAGCCCGGCCAGCGTCGCATTCGCGGCAGGCCCTACCTCGGCACGTGCGGCCTCGCTTGGCGCGCGGAACTCGACAAGTAGCGCGGTTGCTTCCGCGGGCAATGCCTTCCAGCGTTCAGGCACTCCGGGCTTGCCCTCCACCGCGCGCAGCGACGCGCGATCCGTCAGCTCGACCGCCGCGGCACCCTGGTCCACGAACGGCTTCACCGCGGCGCATGCCGCGTACAGGTCGGGAAAGATCATGAACGATGTCAACCGGAATTGTTTATCCCGGATCGTCTCGAATACCGCCTCCGAAATGAACGCGAGTGTGCCCTCCGAGCCGACAACCAGGCGACGAAAGATCTCTAAGGGTGTCGCGCCGTCGAGGAATGCCTCCATATGGTAGCCCGTTGTGTTCTTAATACTGAATTTCTTCCGGAGCCGGGCCACAAGTTCCGGATCCGATTCGATCTCGCGCTTGATCTCCATTAGTCCTGCGGTGAGGGCGGGCTCGGCCGCAGCGAATTGCTGTTCCGCATCGCGCTGCGCGCTGTCGATCACCGTGCCCGATGGCAGCATAAAGGTGAGTGACGACAGCGTTTTGTAGGAATTCTGCGTCGTGCCGCAACACATGCCGCTTGAGTTGTTGGCGATCACGCCGCCGATCGTGCAGGCGGATGCGCTTGCAGGATCGGGTCCGAGCCGGTAACCGTGCGCGTGAAGTGCGAGATTAGCGCGCGATAGGACCGTGCCCGGGCGCGCCCGCAAGCGCCGCCCCGCTTCTTCGACGCTGACACCGGACCAATGCCGCCTGACGTCGACCAGAATGCCATCGCCCTGCGCCTGACCTGAGAGGCTTGTGCCAGCGGCACGAAACGTCACGCTTTCATGCTTCAGCCGCGCATACTCGAGTACTTTACCCACGTCGTCCGCATGACGGGCAATCACTACGGCCCTTGGGAAGAGGCGATAGGGACTTGCATCGGTTGCGAAGCGGACAAGGTCGATCGCTCGTGTGAGCACCTGACCAGCGCCAAGCAAGGTGACGAGATCCTCGCCCAATGATTTCGGTGTTCCCGTCGCGAGAGCATCCGGGGCGCGGTCGCGCTGTGGCGGGTGGCCAGACAGCGTGATGGCCTGGACATTCGGTGAAAGGAGTGGCCGCATGAAAAAGATGCTCCTCGTAGTCAGCTAAACGCGACCGCAGTAGATCGCCAGCCAATATTCCAGTATGGAAGAAAAGATTCGGATGCGCAACGCGGCGACCCCCAATGGGACTCATGGGGACAGGATGGGACATGTGTCGACCGGCGACGTTTTATTTTGGCCGTGGAGATTATCGTTGCCGCCGTCAGCTGCCCGACGGGGTGACGATGTGATCGAAGTCCTTGAAGTTCTAGACGAACAATGCCTCCGCCCCGGCCGCGTAGCAGGTCTGGTCGAGCGGATAGGTGACTTCGACGCCCAGCCGTTCCAGCAATTGCAGCGTCGCGATGCCGACCTCGGGAAAGAAGGCATCGACATAACAGGGAATAAACAATCCCACTCTCATGATCGATGCCCTTCAAGCCAACGTCCCATCAGAACAGCTTGTCCAAGTGACACCGCCCGAACATTCTCGATCGGCTGGAGACCAGGCGCCGTGTCATAGCGTCAGCGCACCACCAGGGCGGTAAAGGGCCAGACATACGCCTGAAGCGAGACGAGGACGCCGACCAGGGCGGCCAGGACGAGCGAGTGCAAGAAGACGTAGCGCAGGATGTCGCCCTCATGGCCGTACCAGCGCGTCGCCGTGCTTGCAACCACGATGCTCTGGGCGTCGATCATTTTGCCCATGACACCGCCCGAGCTGTTCGCCGCAGACATCAAAGTTGGACTGAGCCCTAGCTGTTCGGCCGTAATGCGTTGGAGGCTGCCGAACAGCACGTTCGACGACGTATCGGAACCGGTGAGTGCCACGCCGAGCCAGCCCAGGATGGTGCCGAACAGCGGATAGAGCCAACCCGTATTGGCGAAGGCAAGACCGAGCGTTGCATCGATACCGGAATAACGGGTAATGAATCCGATCGCGAGCATACACGCGATCGTCAGCAGCGAGTAGCGCACGAGCTTGAGCGTACTCCAATAGCTGCGGACGAGCCCCAAGGGCGAAAAGCCCATGACCAGGCCGGCAACAACGGCGGCCACCAGGATGCCCGAGCCGGTAGCCGACAGCCAATTGAACACATAGACGGCGGCTTCGGCCGTTGGCTTAACTACCACGGGAGGCATCCGCTCGATCAAGTTGTGCACACCTGTCACTGGAACCCGCACGATCGAGATGCCGTCGAGCAAAGCCTTGAACTGCGGCGTGCCCCACAGAATCACGGCCACGCTGAGGATCAGCCAGGGAATCCACGCTTTGACCACCTCAGCCCGAGCCGGCGCAACCGGGACGGCGGCGGTCGATGCGGGATCCTGCGATCCTTCGTTGGCGGCCAGTCCGGCTTGCTGGCCGCGCGGAGTTGTCGTCGTCCAGACCTTTTGCGGACGCCAGTAGTTGAGGAAGGCAATCAGGCAGCCCATCGACACCACCGACGAGAGAACGTCGACGAGCCAGGGTCCATGATAATTCGAGATCAGATATTGGGGGATGGCAAAGCTCAAGCCCGCCACGAGCGTGGCCGGCCAAACCTCGATCATGCCGCGCCAGCCGGCAAAGGCCCAGATCAGCCAGAACGGTACGATAAGCGAGAAGAACGGAAGTTGCCGACCCACCATCGCGCTAAGTTCGTAGAGGTCGAGGCCGGTCACCGCCGCGAGCGCGATGATCGGCGTGCCCAGCGCACCATAGGCGACGGGCGCGGTATTGGCGATCAACGACAATCCGGAGGCAGCGAGCGGTGAAAATCCCAGGCCGATCAGGATGGCGCCGGTCACGGCCACCGGCGTTCCGAACCCCGACGCGCCCTCGAAGAAGGCGCCGAAGCAGAAGGCGATCAGGAGGAGCTGCAATCGACGGTCCTGGCTCACGCCCGCGATGCTGTCCTGCATCACCTTGAAATAGCCCTTTTCCAACGTGAGCTGGTAGAGGAAGATGACGTTGAGAATGATCCAGCCGATCGGCATCAGGCCGAAAGCAGCACCAAAGACGGCGGTCGCTCCCGCCATGCTGACCGGCATCCCATAGATAATGGTTGCGACTAGCAGCGAGACTATCAGACCATAGATAGCAGCCATGTGCGCCTTGATGCGGAAGATGCCGAGGGCACCGAGCAGGACGACGATAGGGACCGCAGCGACAAGGGTCGACAGCCACGCATTGCTCAGGGGATTGTAGACTTGGGACCAGGCCATCGTTGCCTCCGTTGGTCGTGCCTTCTCCGCGGTGCCGTGTCTGAGCCGCAGTTGGCCTGCACAGACGCTTCCGCCACCAAAGAGCATCCGCTGGCTGAATAGACGTGATCCGAGAAAGCGTTTTGACCGACATTCCCCAGATGACTTGGTTCCCGTGCATTAGGCCCCTTTGGGGCTTTGCTGGCAAGGTAGATAGCAAGTGATGCCCGCCCTGACCGCTCGAAGCAGTGGATTGGGCTTGCGCGGTCCTGCATGGCGCTGTTTTTTCGGCGTCAAGGCACACGTCTCCCGTCCCCTTGCTTCGGCATCACCTGAACTTCCTGACGCTTGCGCCGGTGGCGGCCGCAGTCCTGCGATGAGCTGTCTTGGGACATTTCTCGCCGCTCTGGTGGAGTGCACCCGTGGGGACACCGGTCAGGCCGCCAGATTGACCATCCGCCGGGCGTGCTCCTGTTCGAACTTGGCAGGGCTCCGGTATCGGAGCGCGGAATGGAGCCGCTTGCTGTTGTAGACCTCCTCGATGAAGCTGGGCAATGACGCGATCACATCCTCGAAGGTTTCGTATTCCATCAGGTAGACCTCCTCGACCTTGAGCGTCTTCATGAAGCTCTCGGCCTTGGCGTTATCATAAGGATTCCCGCGCCGCCCCATTGATCCCTTGAGCCCGTGTTTTGCGAGCTCGGCACGATAATCGTCGGCGGCGTACTGAGAGCCGCGATCAGAGTGATGGACGCACCCAGGCGGCGGAGCACGCGAAGATACAGCGGCTTGCAGCGCTGCCAGCGTCAGGCGCGCATCGATGCGGCGACCGATCGCATAGCCAACGACACGGCGCGACCAGGCATCGAGGATCGCGGCGAGATACACGAAGCCCCTTGCGATCGCGATGTAGGTGATATCGGCCACCCAGAGCTGGTTCGGCCCCGTCGGCGTGACCTCCTTGGTCAAGTTGGGGAATATCGGCCCATCATGATCGCTGTCGGTGGTGACCACGTAGCGCCGCCGCGGCTGCACGGTAAGGCCGTGTTCCTTCATAAGCCGCATGACCTTCTTGTGGTTGACGATGATCCCGTCCTCACGCAGTTGGGCCGTTATGCGTCGGTAGCCGTACCGCGGGAACTCGGCACAAATTTCGGTGATGTGCGTCATGAGCCGCCCCTCGTCGATTGGTTGGCCCTTGATCTCGTCGTAGTAGGTCGATCGTGCGAGCCCCATTAGTCGGCATCCTTCGGCAACGGAGAGGCCGCCGGGCCGGCAATGACGGATGTACTCGCGCTTCTCGGCAGGCGAGCGTGCCGCGAGGCCCCCTTTAAAAACTCGTTCTCGAGCGCCAGCTTGCCAACGAGCCGCTCGAGCGCCGCGATGCGCGCCTCGTACTCGGCCAGCACACCGGCGGCAGCCGTATCGCTGTCGAGCGCCCCGGCCTCATCCTTGGCAATCCAGATGCGGATCAGGTTGCGGCTGACGTCGTGCCGCTTGGCGAGCCCGTGGAGCGTCTCGCCCGCCAGATAGTCCTGGACGACTTGCCGCTTGAACTCGACCGAATAGCTGCGGTGCTTGGCCATGGGCTTTCTCCTCGAAAGCCCGGTCGGGATAGCCTGATTCGCGTCACCTCACCTGTCCACCCGGTGGGGTGCACTCCAATCCCCCGGCTCAGGGGGTCAAAATTGCACGCCGAATAACAGTCTGTGCTGCGGATGCGCGTCCTGAACCTTATAGATAACCGGGAGGAGAGCGATGACTAAGGTCGATCGAAGATCAGCATTGGCAATTGGATTGGCAGCCGCGTCGGCCGCTATGGTGAAGCCTGCCGCTGCGCAAACCACGGACTATAAG
>Ga0137366_10004006_pt1 | contig 11487 bp, 15 predicted proteins | sample SagtaG_8_FD_104938 | JGI IMG/M metagenome (GOLD analysis project Ga0137366, IMG submission 104938) | Vadose zone soil microbial communities from Sagehorn Ranch, Mendocino, California, USA - Sage1_L_60_16 metaG | ecosystem: Environmental > Terrestrial > Soil > Vadose zone | place: USA... | reverse complement strand
TGGGTGGTGGAGAGAAGACCCACTATCAGATGCGAGAGAAGCTCGTGTCCATTGGCGATGATTTCTGGATCGAAAACAACCGTGGCGAAAAGGTCTACAAAGTAGACGGCAAGGCTTTACGCGTACGCAAAACGATGATTTTCGAGGATCGCAGTGGCAGGGAGTTGGCCAAGATCCAGGAGCGCATGTTGCACATCAAGGACAGTATGGAAGTCGAAGACCCATCTGGCCATCAAATTGCTATGGTCAAAAAGGCTTTGATCACACCTTTGCGCGACCGCTGGACAGTCAAGATTAAGGCTGGACCTGACCTGGAGGTGAAGGGCAACATTCTCGACCATGAGTATACCATCGGCGAGGGCCGCGAGAAGATAGCCGAGGTCTCCAAGAAATGGTTCCGGGTACGCGATACCTACGGTGTGGAGATCGAGCCAGGGCAGGACGATGTCCTCATCCTTGCAGTCACTGCCTGCATCGACCAGATGGCTCACTAGCTACCTCACGATTAGCTTAATCCCTCATGTGTCGATACCGGTGAGCGCATCTTTCTTAGCAAGCGGATTGCCAGAAGCGCGATCCAGACCCAGCCGGCGATAATCCCAATGCGTTGAAGCAGGCCCGTTGGCGATCCTGGAAGGACACCACTCTCATCAAGGGCAGATACCGCAGTAGCAGCGATAAAGGATACAATCACCAGGACACCCGTGAAAATGGAGTAGACTGCCCAGCCTTTCCAATTCGGATCACCTGCGAAACGTCGCGCCATCACAAAACTGGCAATTGCTAACGAGCTGAAAGTGGTGAGGCCAGCGACGCCGTGGATGATTCCATGGAGCGTTTGGGGACCACTACCATGTGTGCCCGGCGGATAGCCCAGGCTCGGGTCGGTCACAAAGAGACCAGCCACAATCAAGGCTACACTGAATACACCAATCAGAATTGGTCCCCAAACAGAACCCCTTCCCGTTTGAAGGACTTGCCTGAGCCCTACGGCGAAGCCGAGTATGAGCAGCCCGCAGACAAGGAAGTTGACGATCTGCATCCATCCCAGGTCACTCAGACTCAGACTGCTCCCATAGTTGTGCCACGCACTGTAGCCGGGACGAGTCGCACCCTCAATCAACAATACGACAATAAAGAGCAGCGGTCCAATTGCGCCGCCGATTATTAAGAATCTGGTTACTGAACTCTGGTCGGTAGAGTGGTTTTTCTCTGTCTGCATAGTAAATCCACCTCTTTCGTCATTCATTATCATGAACATCGGTATCTGCCACAAGCATATACGCATCATCAGCTTTTATCACGCGTCTAAAGTCCTGTTGTTCATAGGACCATAGATGGGTATGCTCGCTGGAGAAGATCCCCTGTATCCTACATAACATGTAGGGGCGACCCTCGCGGTCGCCCCGTTCTTGCTGGAGAAAGTCCCCCTATGCCCTACATGTTATGTAGGGGCGACCCTCGCGGTCGCCCCGTTCTTGCTGGAGAAGGTCCCCCGTACCCTGCATGTACACGGTCGCCCAATTAGCATCAACATCAGTTGCCTCACCTGTTGTCATCCTGAGCGCAGCGAAGGATCTCGGTGCCCAGCGCGCGAGATCCTTCGCTGCGCTCAGGATGACACTGGGCGGCCGCTTCGTCTCTCCTGGCCTGATGCGCCGATGATGCACTATGCTGGAATCAATGCCCTCGCGGTCGCCCGATTCATCTCTCATTCATCGATACCTCTTCGTGATATTACAGCCTCATATTTTGATCGCTCTGTGATATTGAAATGTTAATACTGCCCCAGAGGGGAGCCAGATCGCGTAGGGGCGGGAGCGGTGTGGAGAAGGGTGGGGACGCTTGCGTCGCCCTTGGTGGAGTTCATGTGAATGCTTATGGCCAGCAACAAGAACTTCCCTATACAGGATTGGAGGGTTACTATGCAGGATCTATAAGAACTTCAGAATATCCTGGCATGGCATCAGAAGAAGTTGTACAGGAAGAAGCACACATAGGCATAGAAATACTAAGAACCATTAAAAAAGAAGCACCGCCTCCTCAGGGTTAGGAGATATTTCATCATTCTCTTCTCGGCTGGTAAGAGAGTACCACAACCCCTGAAGGATGCGTCTTGGTGCTGACAAGTGAAAGCTTCACCTTATGCAAGATGTCTTGAAAGAGAGGCTTGCCGCTCCCTAAAACAATCGGAAAGACTAATAACTGATATCTATCAATCAAGCCAAGATTGGTCAGTGTTTGCACAATGCTGGCGCTCCCATAGATCACCATATCCCGCTCAGGCTCTTGTTTCATTTTTATGATCTCTTCTGGAACGATCTCATGTACGAGTACTGAATTGTTCCACTCAGCGTGCGCGAGAGTCTTTGAAAAAACTATTTTGCGCATAGCATTCAATTGCTGAGCGTATTCAACCATACCCTTTGGGGATGCGGGATCGAGAGCGACCTTTGGCCAATAGCTTTCAAAACCTTGATATGTCACTCGTCCAAACAACGTCGTGTCCACCGTCTTTTGCAGCTCGGACTCATAGTTGGCCAGTGCTTCGTCGAAAAACTCCTCCATCCAATCCATTTCTCCATGTAGTCCTGCTATGAAGCCATCAAGTGTTACCCGCATGCTGACAATGATTTTTCTCACGTATGCTCCTATCTTTGTGTAATCAGCATCACTTCGTTGCCTCTGGCCAGGCAAAGAGGAACTTCGTTGCTTAAGTGTCTCAGCAGAGACATGCCTTACCCGAAGTTCCTCATCTCCTCTTGCTGCTCATGCACCTCTTATTTGAACGGTTCGCCCCATCGTTCATGATAGGCAACCTCACCAAGAGGCTTGCGTTTCTTCTGACCTTTCCCGACGGCCTCAACCGGATAGCCGAACGGAAGGATCGCGAGCACCGAGATATCCTCGGGAATGCCCAACAGGGGGTTGACCTCCGGCAGGTTGTTGTAGCCAACCCAGTTTGAGCCGACACCTTGCGACCATGCTGCCAGAATCATGTCCTGGATAGCGCGACTGCCATCCGAGATAGCAAGGGGGTTGCGATCCATAGCCACAACAATTGCCAGCGGTGCCTGCGGGATATAGGGTCCCGTACGTGCGAGCTGACCGAGCCGGCGTAAGATCTCCTTGTCGCGTACGACGATGAAGTGCCAGGGTTGGCTATTCCCACCACTGGCGGTCAGACGGCCTGCTTCGACAATGTGCCGGACGATGGGTTCAGGGATCGGGGTATCTTTGAAGTGGCGCACTGCCAGGACCGTACGAATCGCATCAAATGTTTCCATGAAAACTACTTCCTTTCTGGATTCTTTATGACTCTGAAGTGGAGAAATCGGTAGAGAGATTTTTCCAACTATCGGTCTGTGACTAAAGCGTATCCAAATAAGAGCATACTGTCAATCTGTTTGTCTTGACAACTTCTATTATTACACTAACGCATTTCCATTCGTCCAGCAGGTCAGTCCAGATTGTCTGAAATACTTATAAGAGCTGGGAGCAGCGACATGCAAGATTATTCGAGAGACTTCTGCTCCAAAGAGGAGGTACGCCGCTCAGGTTTGCGCAACCACAGCCAGACAGAGGAGGGCTGCATCGTCTCCTGAACGACCGTTACCAGGTGGTCGCTCAATTGCTCAAGATCGATCTCGCCGCGCAGTGTTGCGCTAAAATTCTTCAGCGTCCTGGCAGCGTCATACTTGCTACCGTTACGAAACACATGACGAGGAGCGATCTCCTGGCATACTCTGTCCAGTAACTATTATATTAGCGAGGGTGGAAATAGTGAATACGGGATTCAAGTCAGCGATTTGCAATGGACTCCCAATCAGCCCATACTCCTCAATGCACAAGTATGCCTTCGAGCAACGGGAAGCGTTCTTCGTGTGTTCGTCTCGCATGGATGTTTCCCTCATAGTTGCTCCCTAACCACTGGCACTCCTTCATGATGGAGGAAGGAGCCATTAGCTCGCAGGCACGACGAAGCGACAGCGGACCTTCTCGTTGCGGTCACACTGCTCCTGCACCGGCACCCCTACCAGCTCTGTGAGCAGCGACTCGGCGAGGCGGCAGACCTCCGGATGGCCCGGCACCACCGCTGCCAGCGGACAGCTATACCCCTGAATGACATAGGCCCCGTTCTGCTGTTCGAGTTCTGCCAGGCCACCGAGTGCATTGAGAACGGAGACCGCCGCTTCGAGCCGCGCATGCAGCTCTCCGCGCGGGATAGGCCACTGCGCCACGAAACGACGGCCCGTCGCATGTAGGAGCGCTTCCACTTCCTCAGCGGTCATGCGCTCGTTCAGCTCGTCTAGGAGCTGCCGCAACACGGGGCCGTAGGCTTTTGAAAAAAGTTCCTCGGCTGCCGGTGTCAGATCGTAGACGGAGGCGGGCTTGCTGCTACTCCGACGCCTGCCGTGCTGGTGGACCAACCCGTCCCGCTCCAGGGTCGCCAGCTGCGCACGAACGGCATTGTCCGTGAGGTCAAGCGCCTGGGCCAACTCTTCCACCGTCCGGCTGGTACGGCGCAACAGGGTGACTATCTTGCCGCGTGTGCTCGCAAAAAAGCGTGGGTTCCTCTGCAAGAATGACATGTCTCTCCTCCAATGGTGCTCCTGAGCCCAGCATTTCCTGGAAAAGGGGGTGAAACTATGACACGTCAGACAAACTGCCATGAGTATGCTGTCCCTTTTCCATGCTTGTATGTCTCAAGTATAGCAGGTAATTTGCTCGATTGTCAAGATACTCAAGAGTTTATTTGACTTTCTGCCATGAATGTGGTATAGAATAAGCGAACCGAGTACTTCTAGGAGACGAAACAACATGCGTCTACATAACAAAGTTGCTATTGTGACCGGCGTCAGCCAACCTGGGCAGGTTGGGTATGCGCTCGCGGCTGCGTTCGCTCGCGAGGGAGCACTCCTTGCGATCAGCGCTCGCAATGCTGAGCGTATCAACCAACGTGCGCAAGAACTCCGTGCTGAAGGGGCGAGCGTCATCGCCATTCCTGCTGATTTGACCACAGAAGAGGGGGCACAGACACTCATCCAGGAAACAGTGGCTGCCTATGGGCACATCAATGTGCTCGTCAATCTGGCCGGTGGTCTCACGAAATATGGGCACCCCGACGAACTGACCCTGGCCGCGTGGGAATCAGAGCTGAACAATAACCTGCGCACGGCGTTCCTCTGCACCCGTGCGGTCTGGCCGATCATGAAGCGCCAGGGTGGTGGCAAGATTCTCAATTTCAGCCGGGCGGGAGGCCTTCAAAGCTCCAGGCCGATGATGCTTGCCTACAATTGTGCTAAGGCGGGGATTGATGCGTTGACCGCGACCTTCGCCAGGGAGGGAAAGCAGTGGGGTATTTCCGTGAATGCGCTTGGTCCCGGCGTGATTGTCACTCAATCGAATATGGACTCGATGCAACCTTCCCAGGAGGAGATTCGTGATAAGTGGGTCAGCCTCGAACAGATCATCGAAGCAGCGATCTTCCTGGTCACACCTGCAGGAGATGGGGTCAACGGGGTTGTGCTCCCCATTCAGGCCAAAGGGGTCTGATGATGTTCCTACCGTCGTGCTGCACAATCTGTTGCTAAGGAACTCCTCAGAGTACAAGTAAACAATCATGACGCACCAAGGAAGGAGCGATACTGTTTCTACGCTATGCATTCGAAACGAAGGAGACAACACCATGACCAATCCATTACTGGAACTAAAAGCACTGGGGCAAAGTGTCTGGCTTGATGACATTGACCGGGCGCAACTGCGCTCTGGCCTGTTTGGGCGCTTGATCAACGAAGATGGACTCTCAGGCGCAACGGGTAATCCCACCATTTTTGAGCACTCAATTACACATAGCAGCACCTACGATGAGCAGATGCAGCACTTGCTCCGTGAGGGCAAGAGTGCTCAGGAGATCTACGAATCGCTGGCAATGACAGATGTGCGTACGGTGGCTGACCTGCTGCGCCCCACCTATGATCGCACAGAAGGACAGGATGGCTTCGTCAGCATCGAAGTCTCGCCCTACCTGGCACAGGATACCGAAAGGACCCTCTCGGAGGTGCGTCGCTTCTGGAAAGCGATTGATCGTCCGAACTTGATGGTAAAGATTCCCTCGACACCAGCTGGCGTCCCCGCCATCCGCCAGGCGCTCTCGGAGGGCATCAATATCAACATCACGCTCATCTTCTCACTAGATAACTATCGTCAGGTCGCCGAAGCTTATCTGAGTGCGCTGGAAGAGCGCAGCGCCACAGGCCGGGACATCAGCCGCATTGCCTCGGTAGCCAGTTTCTTTGTCAGCCGGGTGGACGCGCTGGTCGACAAACTGCTCGAGGACAGGATCAAGGCCGTGGGTGATAACATTGAACGCCAGAAACTCAAGACACTCGAGGGCAAAGCAGCCATCGCCAATGCGCGTCTGGCCTATCAGGAATTCAAACGGTTGTTCAGCACGCCGCGCTTTGCGGCCCTCAAGCAGCGGGGGGCGCGTGTCCAACGGCCTCTATGGGCTAGCACGAGCACGAAAAACCCTGCTTACCGGGATGTGCTGTATGTCGAGGAACTGATCGGTTCCGACACTGTGAACACCATGCCACTCAAAACAATCGAGAGTTTCCGCGATCATGGCCGGGTGCGGCTCTCCATCGAAGACCATCTCCCAGAGGCGAAGACCCAGCTTGCTGCACTCGCTGACGTTGACATCCAATACGAACAGGTCACCCGGCAACTGCAAGATGAGGGGGTACAAAAGTTCGCGGATTCCTTCCACACGCTGTTTCAGTGTATTGACAACAAGCGAAAGGTGCTTCAGCCTTAACGAGGCATGCAAAGCAAGGAGATGGCTTTTATGGATACAGCGAACAATGTTCAGGAAATGGAATCGGCGTCTGTCACACTCGTGGATGGTCTGCACTTTGCCGGGGACATTGGCGGCGTTCGCATTGACCTCGATGCCGAGGAAAATGTTGGCGGAGTAGGCGCTGGCCCCCAGCCCCATCGCCTGCTCCTGCTGGCGATGGCCGGCTGTACGGCAATGGATGTTCTCTCGATCCTGCGGAAAAAACGCCAGCAGGTGAATGGCCTCAGCGTGGAAGTACAGGGGAGCCGGGCAAATCAACATCCTAGGGTCTACACGCGCTTCGAAGTACTCTACCGGGTGAGAGGCACCCATATCGATCCTCAGGCGGTCGCGCGTGCCATTGAGCTTTCCACCACCCGCTATTGCCCGGTGATTGGGTTACTCGGCAAAGTGGCGGAAGTTGCCACACGCTTTGAAATCGAGTAGGAAAATAGAGCAATACTCTTAGTGAGGAGTATAGTTTAAGGAGGTCTGAACTATGTGTTACACCTGCGGATGCAGAAGGCCCTATGATACGATGGGCGATGCAAGAAACATTGTGGAAAAGTTTTTTGAAGAAGCGGGTCAAACCGAGGCGATTGGCAAAGCAGGAGTCCTGGAGGCAAAAAAGCATATGCTGGAACTGCTACAAGCAGAACTTGAAAAACAAGAGCTTGAAAAACCAAAAGAGCAGTATTGACTTCAAGGACTTTTCCGCAAAGAGGAGGTCCAGTACCCACACGCAATGAGCGAGGAAGGAGAGGCGAAGCACCTGAAAACAGTGATGCATTATGCCGTCCCAAACGTCAACCCCAACTCCCTCAGCCACTTGCGATACGCAATAGACGTGCGATCAGAGCGTAAATGCAATTCTGCCTGCAAATCCAACGGCAAGAGTTCGGGACGCTGGGATTCCACAATTGGCACATCCTGCAAGGTAATCATATCTTCAAACTGCCTTGTCTCTTCATCAGGAATATTCTCGTAGTCCTTTGCCACGTAGGTCCAGGCAATCGAGGTGCGCTCCGCCACCGGGGTGACGGTAAAATACATAGCGAATTTTGGTCCAGCAGATTCCTTCACAAAATATGCGGTTAAGGGGCGCACAACTGTATATGTATAAGTCACATTGGCACCGCGCCCAGAGCCATCTGGATCAGGTTGCCAGATAACAATGTCTCTGGCTACTACACCGTCTGGTGAGATTTCAGCCTCGTAATCATTTATTTCTGGGTGTGCCGGATCTCCTAAATACCCCTGGTGCACAAACGGAAAATGTGTCACATCCAGAAAATTTTCTAATGCTCTCGGCCCACTGGCATTATATTGATACGGGCCACAATGCACTTTATGAAAAGAAGCATCATCCCATTGCGGAAAAGTAGGTATATCTTTTACAGGATTGCCGAGTGTCACCCATATCCAATTATACTTTTCCTGCGCCTGGTAGACTTTAACTCGTGCTTTGGCAGGAGGTACCTGGTCTGGATGAGCAGGAAAGCGAACGCATTGCCCTTCTTCGTTATATGTCCAGCCATGATATGGACAAATGAGCGTCCCCTCTTCTACTTTACCCAGCGAGAGCCTTGTACCCCTATGAAGGCAAAGATCGCGCCAGGCATGAATCTTATCACCAACACGCCACAGAACAATATCCTCCTCTAGAAGTCGAACAGCCATGGGCTTGCCTTCCTTGAGATCAGACGCATATGCAACTACATGCCAGTCATTGAGAAGAACAGGGTCATTGAGCATTAGTGTTCCTTTCATCGGACGCGTATTTCATAATAATCGATGCAACTGAAACAAATACTGCTGGTGGACTACTCCCGTATCTTTGTATGGGCGGGAGTGGTTTAGAGTGGGGGTGGGGACCCTTGCGGTCGCCCTTGGGGAGGGGTGATCCTGCAGTTCGCTCCGAATTGACTGTTGCCGATAACGTGGGGACCCTTGCGGTCGCCCTTGGGGAGGGGTGATGGCACTTTTGTTTCGCCAGCAGTATCATAATTGATATTTCCTACTTATCCATATAAGCTAACATCTAACGTCATGCAACTACATTTTAACAGATTTAGGAAACAACTTCTCTTTTATCACATAAAACAAAATAATCTGGACAATATGACATTCCACAAACTAACCCCCGTAGGGGCCGATGTATCGCGCCCACCGCCGATACATCGGCCCTCGGCGGATTTTCCGCAATCCAGTTTAAAAAGCTAAAGTTCTTCAAAGAGTGATGATGAAGTTGAACGTTGCCAGTTGCCCATTGGTTGTCTGCTGCACATGCATAAGTAACTCAGGTGAAAAAATACCGTCGCTGTCGTTGCGTGCTTCCCCTGGAAAGTAGAGTTGCGTAGTGAGAACAGGCCTGCCAGGAGCCTCTACTTTCACATGAATATGCCGTGTTCGACCTGTATACTCTCCAGGGACAATCGTATCCAGGGAATAACGCCCCTGAATGTCTGTATACTGGTGGCCCCGCAGCCTGAAACCTGTGTTATCGTAATTCCCATTGCTATCTGCTTGCCAGAAATCCAGCAGTGCATGAGCAATAGGCTGGCATGTTGTAGAAAGCACGTACCCTGTAACTGTAAGCGGCATCCCCGAGATGCCTGGTTCTCTTAAAGAGGTACGCTCTGGCGAATTGGGTTTGTAAAAAGGTCCTTCAGTTTGAGATATGGTCGCAACACCATTACAAGTTGGAGCGTTTGTAAGTACCGGTGCTTGTGCTCCCGTTGTTGCCAGTGGCGATGCTGCTGTATTTCCCCCTGATCCACTAGTGCTCACAGGCCCCGCGCAAGCTGCGATGAGAAATATTATTGGCAGTATAAGAGATTTTGGAGAAACGAACATCGATTAATGGCTTTCTTAGAAAATATTTGCTGCTGTAGCATTATGTTTCCTCCACCTCTTTCTACTACATTGATGATGTTGATAGAAGGCTCTTTTACAACATCTTTTCGTGCAGAGATATAACGCTTTCTTCTGCATCGACTTCACGATGAGTCCTGGCGCCCTGAGCTAGAGGAAGCTTGAGGGTAACCGTTGTTCCTTGACCAGGCATGCTTGACAAGGTCAGTGCGCCTCCGTGTGTTTCTGCAATACTTCTTGCAATAGAAAGTCCAAGGCCCGAGCCTCCAGCCTCACGCGAACGTGACTTGTCAACTCGGTAAAAGCGTTCGCCTAGATGTGGCAGATGCTCAGCAGCGATCCCAATCCCGGTATCGCTCACCTCTAGAAAAGCGTATTGATCTTTAACCTCTGTGCTTATCATAACACGACCGCCTGGGCGATTATATTTGATAGCATTATCGAGCAGCACGAGAACTGCTTGTTCCAACAATGTGGGATCTCCAATCACCAACGCGGTATCGTTTGATTCTACCTGCAAACTTATCCCTGACTGGTCGACCAGAGCCTGAACTCTCCTCACATCAGCAAGAGCTACATCAGTGAGATTTATTACCTCATGCTCTCGGTGGGAGGAGTTATTATCCAGGCGCGCAAGTGTCAGCATATTGGTGGCCAGAGTCGACATACGCTCAGTTTCTGTGACGATATCCTCCAACAATTCCGCATCTTCTGATGCCAGGTGCTCACGACTGCGCAACAGAACTTCAGCATCCGCGCGCAGCAAGGTCAGTGGGGTACGGAGTTCATGAGCAGCATCACCAATGAAACGTTGCTGGTTCCTCCAGGCAAGCCGTGCCGGTTCCATCGCACGATTAGCCAGGAACAGCCCGCCCAGTCCTGCACCGAGCAGTGTCAATCCCCCAATGCTGAGTAATAGTATGAGAATCAAAGAAAGCGCGTTTTCCTGTACCTGTATCGATTCACCTATAACCACCACACCAATATACCCATTGCCAGTCGGGTTTGGCACCGCCTGCGCGTAGCGATAGGTTTGCCCAAATGTTCCGCCTACATCGACCGTATCGTTCGCCCCACCCGTCTGTAAGGCCTTCTTTGCCACTGTATTGCTAAGAAAAGCAGATGGGAACTGTGCCGTATATGTGTTTTGCAGCAAAGTGCCATTCTGGTCAAAGCAAGCAACCATCTCGAGTAGAGATGCTCCCTGAACAGGAGGTGGAGGACCAAAACGACCTGGAGAGCCAAATGACGAACATGCGCGTTCGGGTGAGCCTGCGAGCCATGTAAACGTGTGATCCCGTGCATGCATGACAGCCATGCCCTCAACAGGATTGAGGAGGAAGAAACTGGCCCCGAGGTAAAGTATCACGCTAAATATCACAAGTGCAGCACACAACACGAGGCAATACCAGAGCGTTAAACGAATGCGCAATCCCTGAAACAGTGCTGCCTCTGGCCCCTGAGAAAGGCGCCCTCTCCTTCGCCCCAAAGGCCACCAGGAGGGAATTCTCCAGTTCATGCTGCTGCTCCTCTTGTAGTGCTATGCTTCAATCTTGTAACCAACACCGCGCACAGTCTTTATTAATGGACGTGAAAAGCCCTGGTCAACTTTGTCGCGCAAATAGTGAATGTAAATATCAACAACGTTTGAAAGCGCCTCCATATCGTAGCGCCACACAGCATCGACGATTTGTGTGCGCGTGAGCACCCGACCTGGATGACGCATCAAATATTCGAGGAGGGCAAACTCCTTCGCCGTTAACTCTATGACT
>Ga0137366_10004004_pt1 | contig 11492 bp, 10 predicted proteins | sample SagtaG_8_FD_104938 | JGI IMG/M metagenome (GOLD analysis project Ga0137366, IMG submission 104938) | Vadose zone soil microbial communities from Sagehorn Ranch, Mendocino, California, USA - Sage1_L_60_16 metaG | ecosystem: Environmental > Terrestrial > Soil > Vadose zone | place: USA... | reverse complement strand
CGCGTTTCTTGCTTTCCAAATTAAATTTGCCGCTCGCAAAATCCGGGCATCCTGGCGAATTAACGACCGACCGCCGCGCGCAAACGGTCGAGAAAAGCAGTCTGTGCGGGATTGATTTTTCGCCGCGCAACTTCCTCTGCGAAGAATTCCGCGCGATCGATTTCTGGAAAATGTTTCAACTTTCCTGAATGTGGCGGCCATTCCATTTCGAAAGTATTCGATTTGAGTTTGAAGGAGTCGGGCAAATCGCCTTCGAACGCCCACGCGTGAACGGTCTTGCCGCCTTTCTGTTTGATCGAGCCAAGTTCTATCCAATTGCCATGCGGCTGAATGCCAAGTTCCTCTTGAAATTCGACCTGAGCGCGCGTGAGGAGATCTTCATCGGGCGAGACTTCGCCTTTTGGAATCGTCCATGCGCCTTCATCTTTTCTGGCAAAGAACGGGCCACCCGGATGCACGAGCAAGAGTTCCAAGCCGCCGGCTTTGCGGCGGAACATCAGCAACCCCGCGCTGATACGACTTCGCTGAGATTTTGAGGTAGCCACAGATGCGACACAAATTATAACAGATGATTTTTCCGGCGAAACTCAACGGGTTTAGAAGCATCATGGCTCTGAAAAAGCTGAGTGGCATGCAAGAGCGCTACGTAGCGTGTTGATGCCGCTCCTACCGGAGCTTGAGCATGCTGGCAAATAATCCAGCTATGATCATGTCGCGCCTAACGGCGCTGTCGTGCTTCTGAGCGCAGCTTTTCAACAAAGCCAAGTATCATCAGTTTCGGCGCCGTTACGCCATCGCTACGGTTCAGCGGAAAACCGCTGAAACGGTCACGCGTTCCTTGTTAAGTATCGACCGGAGCTGGTTCGATTTTCTTGTGCTTACATCGCGGAACCGGCAGATTACGCGGCTATGGGTCCGTCGCGACGACCAAACATTAAAGCTGTGATCGTTTCCGTTTACGGAACCGTTCTGGAAAAGATGCAACCGCAGCCGGATGCCGACACGCGCTGGCAGACGCTTTGGGAGGAACGGTTCGGGGAACCAGCCCGGCTCGATCTCGCAGCGCTTAATGCCGCCGTCGACGCTGAGGTCGCGCGGGAAGAGGCTGTTATGCGGGTAGCGGGAATTCCGAATCCGATTGCTTTCTGGCCGCGGGCAGTAATGGCCGCGCTGCCGGAACTGGAACGGCTTCCTCCCGATGCTCGACACGATTTTCTGTATATTTACGCACAGTTGCGTAGTCCGACACGGGCCGTGACCGGAGCGGTGCTGGCGCTGCGCCAAATGCATCGTCGTGGATTGGTGCTCGGTATCGCCTCCAATGGCTATCCACACACGGCGGTGGAACTTGCTCTGGCCCTCGAGGGCAACCGTGGTCTGGCCGCGGCGTTTCTTCCGGTCGGGCTTGAGCCGGGTCATACCGAACAGGCGGCCGTGGCGGCAGGGGCGCTCTCGATCTTCGCGCGCCCACTCTGTTTCTGGGCATTCGCGCATGGGTTTGGCAAACCGGACCCACACGTTTTCTGTCATCTCACGACGCGGCTGAGTCTGCGCGGTATCAGACCAGAGGAGACGCTGATCGTTGGGGATTCCGAAGCCGGCGATCTTGCCCCTGCGCGTGCTTTTGGCTGGCAGACATGGCGGCTGGCGCCGAGACCTGTTACGGATGTGCCGCACTCCGGCAACTGGTTCAGCGTGACAGAGTGGCTGGACTTGGGATAACGAACGAAGCCACGAATGCACGAACTCATCCGCGATATCACTTATTGCACTGTGGCTGCGTGGGTGCTCGGCCTGGGTGCGCAATTTGCGCGGCAACCGCTGCTCCTCGCTTACCTAGCCGGCGGGTTCGCACTTGGCCCGATGGGATTCGGCTTTATCCAGTCCGCGGAATCGATCTCGGCGATCTCAGAACTGGGTCTGATCTTTCTGCTATTCATGATCGGGCTGGAGATCGACCTGAAGAAAATCGCCAGTGCCGGTCGTTCCATTACTCTCACGGCACTGGTGCAGATCCTCGGTGGAATCGCGCTCGGCATCATTTTTTTCCGCCTCTGCGGATTCCCACTCGGCGCCGGGAAGTGGGACGCGCTTTATCTCGCCGTTGCCGGTGCGCTCAGCAGCACGGTCATCGTCGTCAAAATGCTCTACGACAAGGAGGAGCTCGACACTCTGACCGGACGCATCACGCTGGGTGTGCTCGTGCTCCAGGACCTAGCGGTCATTCTCTTTCTCGCAATCCAGCCGAATCTCGAAAACCTCGCTCCGGGCATTCTGCTCCTCTCGCTCATACGCGTGACCGTTCTGGTAGCGGCGACGTTTGCTGTAAGCCGTTACGTGTTGCCGGCTATCTTCCGCGGTGTCGCTCGCGTGCCGGAACTGATGCAGGTCGGTGCGATCGCATGGTGTTTTCTTATTGGCGAATTTGGCCAGAGACTGCACCTCTCGCGTGAGATGGGCGCGCTGGTGGCAGGGGTGGCGCTCTCCACCTTCCCATATGCGCTCGACGTCACCGCGAAGGTGATCAGCCTGCGCGACTTTTTCGTGACCCTCTTTTTCGTGGCGATCGGGATGCAAATTCCGCTGCCGACTGGCAGCCTCGTCGTCTGGGTATTGGCGTTCGCTGCGTTTGTGGTCGTTACCCGAATGGCCACTGTCTTCACGCCATTGTATTTTATGCGCCGGGGCCTGCGAACCAGCGTCATCCCGGGGTTTAACCTTTGTCAGGTCAGCGAATTCTCGCTCGTGGTGCTCGCTCTTGGCGCTTCTGCGGGTCACCTTGCCAGTCCCGCCACTCGCGGCATCGTTGCGCTCGCGTTCACTCTCCTTGCAGTTGTTTCGACCTTTGGCATGGCAAAATCCAACAGTTTGGCGCGGGCGCTCATTCCGTGGTTAAAAAAGTGTGGTCTCCGTGATCTCGACCAAATAGCCGAAGATGCCGACGTCCCTGGCGTAATTTCCCACGGCGGCGCCGCCCGGATTATTTTCATCGGCTTTTTCCGCACGGCCAGTTCCCTTTTGGAAGAGATCCAGCGTCATGCTCCTGAATTGGTCGCCGACATCGCGGTGGTGGACTTTAGCCCCGTTGCGAGAGATGGCCTTCTTAAACGACGCGTTCCCGTCATCTATGGTGACGTTGCGCACCGGGACACGCTTGTGCACGCCGGTTTGGATAAAGCCGAGGTGCTCATCTCCACTGTTCCAGATTCGCTGCTCAAGGGGACGACGAATGCGCGGCTCGTTCGTTTTCTGCGCGAACTCAACCCGACTGCAAAAATCATCGCCACTGCCGATGTGCTTGCGCAGGCGAATGAGCTTCTCGACGCAGGCGCTGACTACGTCAACGTCCCGCGTCTGCACCAGGCTAATGATCTGCTCGAAGCCGTGCGCGCCGCCAGAGACGGGCTGCTTGATGAAAAGCGCGCCACCCTGCGCGAAATCCTGCTCGATCGCCGCGAGGTGCTCGCCTGAACGCGAGTCCGACGACAATTCCGCGACGTTTATTTTGCAGAAATCGAGCTGCCTTCTTTTTTGCCACCCCAAAGGGAAAAAGTGTACGTGAAGACCACGTAGCCGAACAAATCGTGCTGTGACCCGTTGTTAACGTACAATGCGGGATTCACCTGGAAATCGCGCGTGATGTTCCGGGTGAAGCCGATCGTAGATGAATTTTCCGAGCCGCTCTGGAAATCGACCTGCACGCGCCAGGTCTTATTGAAATCATAAGCGTAACCAAGGATGGCTTCGTTTTTGTAACCGGCGTGAATCGCGCCGGCGATGATTTTGTGATGCTCATCGTAGTAACCGGCCTCGATGAATGGCTGAGGATCAACATCGAGATGCGGCGACCAATTCACAAATCCAACCGACAGCAGATACGGCTCTTTTGTGAGCAGCCCAAACTCCGTGCCGAAAATCCAATCATCCGGCTTAAACCCGCGAAAGACTGCAAACTCAGCCCATTTCGTTACCCCCATCTCGACTTGAAGCTCGTACGGGTTTGCAATCCGCTTGCTCTGTGCCTGGAAACTGAGCGAGAGATCGCCCGGTCCTTGCAAGTCTGGCGTCACGATTTGGCTCAAGCCTTTGGTCGTAGCCAAAGAGGAAGGGGCGCTTGCAACAATCACCATCATCACGACGAGCGCCGCGAACTCGATTCGCTTGTCTCTCGCTCCGCCAATCTCTTTCTGCAAAGCCTTCGCCACGGTGCCGCGAGTAAAACCGTTGCTCTGGAATTTGTCGAACTCTGTGTTGACCCCGAACGCTTTCGGGGTTGAACACGCGACGGGCGATCCTAAGATTACAGCGATGCGTGTGCTTGCCATCGACGCTTCTTTGCGCAACACCGGTGTCGCGATTGTGGATGCAAACAACGGCAAACCGCGGTCCCTCTATTTCGGCACGATTCACAACGCGAGTTCGATGCGCTCCTCGTCCTGCCTGGTGGCGATTCGCGATCGCCTTGCCGGATTAATTCGGGAACACGATCCGGATTGTTGCGCGCTGGAATCGGTGATTTACGTGCAAAGCTACAAGACTGCCATTATCCTTGGAGCCGCGCGGGGCGCAGCCATTCTGGCTGCGGCGGAAAACGGATTACCGGTTTTCGAATATTCTCCCAGACGAATCAAACAGGCCACGGTTGGACGCGGCGCGGCCGGAAAAAATCAGGTCGCGTTTATGGTGCGCGCGCTTCTCGGCTTAACGGAAACTCCGGATGCGGACGCGGCGGACGCCCTAGCAATCGGCTTGACGCACCTCCGCTCACAAGATGTGGCAGGCCTCGGAATCCCGGGAGCGACACAAATATGAACCCTCCTTCGGTCGCCGCGGCGACGTTTGGCTTGGCAGACGAGGCGATTGCCGATCTTCGCGTGTGTTGGCTTGGGCGAATGGAATTTGCCGCCGCGCTTTTGTTGCAGGAAGAAATCTTGGCAAAGAAACGACGGGATCGTTTTTCAGCCGACGAATTGCTCTTGCTTGAGCACGAACCGGTTTACACGATTGGCCGCACCCCGGACAGATCCAGCTTGCTCGGTGCAACGCATCTACCGCATCCGCTCTTTTCGATCAGTCGCGGCGGGCAAGCGACTTATCATGGGCCTGGGCAATTGATGGGATATCCGATTATGGATCTGCGCCGGTGTGGACAGGATTTGCACAAATATTTGCGGTGGATCGAACAGTTGCTCATTGAACTCCTTGCCGGTTACGGCATCGCCGCGTCGCGTCGCGAATCGCTTACCGGCGTTTGGGTTGAGAATCGTAAGATTGCATCGATCGGCGTAGGGGTACGTCATTGGATCACGATGCACGGATTCGCGTTGAATGTGTGCGGCGATCTTTCGCCTTTTAATCATATCGTTCCCTGCGGCATTAATAAAATCGCAATGACATCGATTGAGAAAGAGACCGGGAAAGCATTTTCCGTTGCCGATGTGGCGACGGCGGTCGAGAAACTGGCGTTGGAACGAATCCTCGATTTACGCATGGCTCAAGAAGCACAATCGGTGAATGTTTAAGGAGAATGATCTCGCTCGAAGATAACGTGGGTGACATCATCGGAAAGGCGCAACGCGGCCTGCGCATTTCCGATTCCGAGCTGGCGGAAAAAGCGGGTGTCAGTTCGCAAAAAATCCATCAGCTGCGCGAGGCTGATGTTGATGAAATGGCCCTCTTGAGGATTGCGCCGGTTTTGGGCCTCGACGGGCGGGCGCTTTGCGAGTTAGCGAAAGGCGAATGGCGCCCGAAGAAAATTGACCAGAGAGATTACCTCGCGCAATTCAACACGCATTATCACGACATGGCGGTTAACGCCTATCTTGTCTGGGATCCGGTCAGCCGTGCCGCAGCGGCTTTTGATACCGGCGCGGATAGCACTGAAATGGTACGCTTTGCGAATCGCCATAAATTGGATGTGAAACTCATTCTCCTTACCCACGCGCACCCGGATCATGTCGCGGACCTGCCGCGCCTACGCGAGGAAACTGGTGGAGATGTCTTCACCTCCGCTGGCGAACCGGTTCCCGGCGCGGAGCCAATCGAAGAGGGAAAGAGTTTTCGGCTGGACGCCATCGAGATCGCCACGCGTTTGACTTGGGGCCATTCCCCCGGCGGGGTCACATATGTGGTGACGGGTCTCGCGCGCCCGATTGCGATTGTGGGCGATTCGCTGTTCGCCGGCTCCATGGGCGGCGGAAATGTTTCCTACGACGCTGCGCTGCAAAATAATCTTGAGAAAATCCTAACGCTGCCGGATGAGACGATCATTTGTCCAGGCCATGGTCCGATGACAAGCGTAGGGGAAGAGAAGCGGCACAACCCATTCTTTGCTGGCAAAGTTTGAAAGAAGTTTAGGGTTTGATGTTTGAGGTTTGATGTGAAGGAACAGACGGCGGAGTTGCAGCGGCGAACCAAAGATTTCGCGCTACGCGTACTAAATCTCATCGAACAACTGCCAAACAGCATTGGCGGGAGAGTTCTCGCGAATCAAATCGCGAGAAGCGCCACATCAGTCGGCGCGAACTACCGCGCGGCGTGCCGTGCGCGCTCGCGTGCAGAGTTTGCTTCGAAATTGGGGACGGTAGCGGAAGAAGCGGACGAAAGCCTCTACTGGCTTGAGCTGATTCGAGATGGCAATTTTGTTTCGGAGAAACGAATTGCCACACTTATATCCGAAGCCGGCGAACTAACGGCAATCTTCACGGCAGGTCGACGCACGTCGAGCAAACATCAAACATCAAAAATCAAACATCAAACTTCATCCTCATGAACATTGGTTTTGTTGGCGTTGGTCGAATGGGCGCAAACATGGCGCGCCGATTGAAGGAGCGCGGCTTTCACGTCACTGCGGTTTACGACACGAACCGCGCAGCCGCGACGTCGCTGGCGGCGGAACTTGGTTGTCCGGCGAGCCAGGACTTATCGGAAGTAACGGCGGAATCGGACGTGATTTTTACTGTCGTGACCGATGACGCAGCGATGCGCGAGATTTTCGGCAGAAGTGGCGACAATCTCCTGGTCAATGGACGCGGAAGGTTGTTCATCAATTGTGCGACGATCTCGCCGCAGGTCCATATCGATGTGGAAAAGCTGGCCGAGAAAGCCGGCGCGCAAACGCTGGAAGCGTGCATGGCTTCGAGCATTACCCAGGCGCGGGAAGGCAAGCTTTATTTAATGTGCGGCGGACGTGAAGCTGCCTTTCACAAAGCCGAGCCGATTTTGAAGGAGCTTGGATCGACCGTGCGTTTCATCGGCAAAGCTGGCGAAGCTGCCAAGGTAAAAGCGCTGGTCAACATGGTCATGAACATCAACACAGCTGGTCTGGCCGAAGGATTGGCCCTTGGCGCCGCGCTTGGTCTCGATCTGGAAATGTTGAGAAAAGTTTTTTCGCAAACCGGCGCAAACTCACGCGTGCTCGAGACTGACGGCGAAGACATGCAAAACCGCGAGCACACTTGCTTTTTCTCAGCCGCCCACGCCGCCAAGGACAGCGGCATCGCGCGCGATCTTGCGCGCAGTCTCGGCCTTGATTTACCTCTCGCGCGCGCGACCAAAGATCAATATGATCGCATGGTCGCAGAAGGCCTGGGCGAGCTCGATAAATCGGGGATTGCCGAGCTCACCTTCAAAGATCGGCATAAACATTCCGGCGACCGCGTGTGACAAGGAGCGGCGGTTTCCTAACCGCCGCGGGCGATTTGGGAAATCGCCTTTCCTTGATTGATTAGCATCGCCGAGATGACGTCCAAAGATCGAGACAGACATTCTAGCGATCACATGTGATCCCGCGCGGAACGCGGCTGACACAGCCGCCCGACAGTGAAACGCCGATTCGTTCGTTTCGTTCGAAGCTACGATTACTTTGACGCAAGCGCGGCGACGATGTTCTCGAAGCGCGGATCGCCGCGTAACGGATCCCAAAACGGGTCGAGACGGATATCGCCGTAGGATACGCCTGCCGGGATTTTGACAAGAGTTTCCAGTTGCTTAAAGGCCAGGTCGCGCTCTCCGTTCCACGCACAGATCACCGCATAAAAATAAAGGATGTCCGCGCCGTTGAGCGCGTCTTTGGTTACAGGAAGAAGCTCGACCGCCCTGCGTCCCTCCCGAAGGGCTTCTTCTTTCCGGTCCAGTGCAGCATCGATCAGAGCCAGCAAGCAGAGCTGCGAACCGTCATTCGGATCCGCACGAACAATTTTCTCCTGCTGCTGACGCGCTGCGCTAAAAGCGGCCCGCGCGCCAGCTATGTCCCCTTTCATGCGAGCAACTAACCCGTACGCATAAGCTCGGTTAAATTCGATCGCGCCTATGCTTCTGCCACGCAAGGTACCCTCACCCAGTGCCGCTAACGCGCGATCGGCGGCAGAGGGGTCGCGCCGGTACAAACCAACAAAAAAGCGTCCGCGTGTCAGATCTCTCGCCGACGCGGGATCGTCCATGAGAATTTTTTCGAGAGTGGCATGCCATCGTTCGGTATCGGCTCGCTCATGGAAGTCGATCCAACCGGGAAGTAGCCGCATATAATTATTCGTTGATTCAAGATCAACGCCGCGATCAGAAATCTCTCTGGCTCGTTTATACTCGCGTAAACAAATATAGGTGAATGCTGTCTGGAAGAGGAGGTCGCGGTTTTGCGGATCCAACTCAATTGCGCGTTCGAAATCTCGCGCGCCATCGTTCCAACGCCCCTGTCTTCGATCGATGTAGCCACGCCATTCAAAGATTCGTGCGTTGTTCGGCATTGTGCGCACGGCGATGGCCAGCTCGTCCCGGGCACGATCGTAATCGAGGTAGCCGTTGTAAAAGTGCACAGCCAGGGCGAGGTGTGCCTCGCCCGAATCTGGTTTCAATCGAAAAGCGGAATTGATTGCCGACTGCGCCAAGTCGAGGCGGCCGGGAGTGTGATCAATCACCTCCCAGTAGATCCCGTCGTGGGCCTCAGCCAATTTACAATATGCCAGAAGAAAAGCCGGGTCGCGCGCGGTTGCCTGGTTGAGTAACTCAACGGCCTGGAAAAGATTTTGCTCAGTATTGAGACCATAATATAGGGCCTCGTCGATCAAGGACGAAGCGTGAACATAAAGGTCATAGGCAACGAGATCTGTGGTCGGTCGCTCTTCGATAGCTGCTTTTTCGCCAACTGATAGCTTGGCCTGAAGCTGAGTTGCGATTGATTTGGCGATTTCGCTTTGAATAGCAAAAATATCCGCAAGCTCGCGGTCATAACTCTGGCCCCACAGTTGACGGTCGCTGCGTGCATCAACCAACCGCGCGTTGACACGCACGCGGTTGCCAGAGCGCTGAACGCTTCCCTCCACAACATGCGCGATGCCAAGTTGCCGGCTGATCTCGGGCAGATTGCGCGCGATTCCGCTTTTGTACTGCCTCACCGAGGTGCGGCTGATTATTTTCAGGTCCGCGATCTTGGCCAGGTCGGTCAGGATTTCGTCCTGCACGCCGCCTGCGAAGTAAGCATTCTCTTTGTTGTCGCTTAAATTTTCGAATGGGAGGACGGCGATGCTCTTCTGGGGAATAGCAGCCGGCTGGCTAGTATTTGTTGCCTCCGGACGCGTCGATGTGGTTGGCGACGGTGATGTTCGATGGAAAAAGATCAAGGAACTGATCACCAAGGCAACGACGGATACAAGCAGAGTCGGTATAAGCGCGGTCCTGGGCCAACGGGGAGAAGTAACTGGACCAACCGCGGATGCCTGCTTCGATGTTTTCCCTTGCTTGACCTTCTCAGGGACCTGTGGGTTGCCAAGATTATCTTTGTAGACATTAAAAAGGTGCAGGCGCAGGCCGTGCTTCACCTCACACTCGCCCAGATCATGCAAGTACGGCTGCCAGTGCCGGTACTGGAACAGATCTTCGGCTACATGCGCGGACAAAAGAATATGCCCGGCATCGCCGCACTCCAACACGCGTTGGGCAACATTTATTCCCGATCCGGCAAAGTTCGTTTTGTCGTCCACATCGCTCACTCGATTGACTGGGCCATTGTGAACTCCCATCCGCACCTGAATATGCGGATGATCTTGCAGGGTCCTGCTTATCTCCAGAGCGCATCGCACCGGTTCTTCGGGGCTACGAAAGAAAAGGAGCGCCATTCCGTCGCCCGTAGGCATTCGATTGAGTTTGCCGCTTGCCTCGGCAGCGCGAAAAGGTTCCGTTCCGCGCACGATTTGATTCAACTCCTGAAGCAATTCGATCTGCTCGTTGACGAGCAGTTTCGAATAACCGACCACGTCGATTAACAAAAGGTGCGCGATCTCGAGCGGAAGATCGGCCCTCGGCTCAGCGGGCATTTGCATGCGCAAGCACCTTCTTGAAGAACACAATCATTGCAATTTCCGATCCAGTGGTCGAGGGGCAAATAAAACGTGCGCCGATGCGACTACTGCAAAAAGAAAAATGGCAATTGAAGCGGAATGGCGGCTAACACAGTCGCCCTACAGGTGCAGGGTGCTTCAGTGAAACGCCGATTCCTCGTTTCGTTGGCTACGATCACTTCGGTTCGGGTGAGGCGACGAGCTTTTGGAAGCGTGGATCATTCCGGAGCGGATCGAACATCGGATCGAGCCGGAGCAGCGCAGGAGTGAACGGTACATTTTCAGGCATTGGGTCCGCGTACGGTATCGTAGGCGTTGGCTTTGTCTTCGCTCCGGTTTTCGAAGGGAAGTACCGCGACGCTTTTTTCCGGAATAGGAAGTCCTACGTCGGCGGCTTTCCCCGAAGAGGAGCGTGGGACCACGGGTGGGCCTCGTCGGTGAAAGACTGAAAAGCTGATCGCCAAAGCCACCGCTGAAACGAGCAAAACAGCGGTAAGCACATACTTGGGCCATCGAGGCGCACTGACCGAATGAAGGCTAACACCGGACGCCCGCTTCCATCGTCTTCCTCGCTTGAGCTTCTCTGGGACCTGTGGATTACCGAGATTGTCTTTATAGAGGTTAAAAAATTGCAGACGCAGCCCGTGCTTCACTTCGCACTCGCCCAGGTCGTGCAGGTACGGCTGCCAGTGCCGATATTCGGCCAAATCTTCCGCCACATGCCCGGACAAAAGAATATGTCCTGCATCTCCGCAATCCAGCACCCGCTGCGCGACGTTGATTCCTGATCCTGTGAGGCTGATCTTGTCGTTAATATCGGTGACTCGATTAACCTGACCGCTATGAACTCCCATCCGCAACTGGATGCGCGGATGCTCTTGCAAAGCCCTGCTAATCTCGAGCGCGCAGCGCACTGGTTCCTCCGGACTGTGGAAGAAAACGAGTGTTATCCCGTCTCCTGTCGGCACACGGATGAATTTGCCGCCTGCCTCGGCTGTCTGGAAACATTCGGTCGTTCGGACGATTTGATTGAGCTCTTCCAGCAATTCAATTTGATCATTGTCCAATAGCTTGGAAAAGCCCACCACGTCGATTAAGAGGAGGTGCGCGATCTCGGGTTGCAGATCGGGTTTTGGTTGCGCGGACGTATCTTGCGCG